>Ga0210129_1000291_pt1 | contig 13045 bp, 6 predicted proteins | sample WestPond_Cattail_2_FD_185582 | JGI IMG/M metagenome (GOLD analysis project Ga0210129, IMG submission 185582) | Wetland microbial communities from the San Francisco Bay, California, USA, that impact long-term carbon sequestration -... | ecosystem: Environmental > Aquatic > Marine > Wetlands ... | reverse complement strand
AAAAAAACAACACTCCCTTTTAAAGGGAATAAAATGTATGTGACAATACAAAATGAGAATCAAGTTATAGACGATGTTATAGTAACCGGACTTGTAACTCATGATGCAAAGAGTTTTACGGGAGATGCTTCTGTGTATAATGGTGATGATTTGAAATCTGTAGGTAGACAAAATATTATTAAAAGTTTAAGTTTGTTGGATCCTACGGTATCTATTGTTGAAAACACGGCGGAAGGCTCAAATCCTAATACCACACCGCAAATCCGTTTTAGAGGAGAAAGTTCTTTTCAAGGATTTGAAAATGTCGATAAATCCGGATTAATGAGCGATCCAAATCAACCGTTGTTCATATTGGACGGATACCAAACAACATTGGAGAAAATAATGGATCTCGATATGAATCTTGTGGAATCCGTAACCGTTTTAAAGGATGCAGCAGCCGGAGCTATTTATGGTTCAAGGGCGGCAAACGGAGTTATTGTAGTAAAAACTATAAGGCCGAAAGAAGGAGAATTAAAAGTAAGTTACAGTCTGAACATGAATTTTAATCTTCCTGATTTGTCAAGCTATAACCTATTAAATGCGAAAGAGAATCTTGAATTGTATGATAAATTGGGGATGTATCGTAATGATGACGGTACGTTACAAGCTGCTTATAACCAGATAAGCCGTTGGGTTGCTGAAGGAGTTAATACCGACTGGTTGGCACAACCGGTTAGGAATGCCGTAGGTGCAAGTCATTCGTTGAACTTGAGCGGAGGAGACCATCGCATGCGTTATGAGGCCGATTTGAATTATTCCACTAATCCAGGGGTAATGAAAAAGTCATATCGCAATAATTACGGACTTGGTATGCTTTTGTCATATAACTATAATGATAAATTATTATTTACCAATCATCTTACGGTAGGTCAAACCAAGTCAAGTGAATCTCCGTATGGAGATTTCTCAAAATATACAACTATCAATTCTTTTTATCCAATTTATGATGACGATGGCAAGTTATATAAATATTATTATTATACAGGCGAAACTGCTAGCAAGACTGAGTATAATACAAATGTATGGGGGAATAGCAGCAATATACCTGTAAATCCTTTATATGAGGCTTCTGTTGGCAATATAAATAAAACAGATGCATGGAATCTTAATAATAATTTTTCACTGGAATGGTTATTACTTCCTTCATTGCGGATGAGCGCGATGTTGAGCTATACTAAAAATGAAAGTAAATACATCAATTTCCTTTCACCTAATTCATCTACCTATACTGATTACAGCGATGAAGTAGGTGGGTCTTCAACCTCGGAAGAATTATTGAAAGGTACATATACTTATACGCAAACATTCCAGAATAGTTTAGAAAGTAATGTACTACTTACATGGTCTAAAAATTTCGGAAAACATTTTGTGACTGCTTCTGCCGGAGGATCAATGTCAGATTCTAAAAGTACGGTATATGGCTTTGAAGCTCAGGGATTCGGAGAAAATGATGACCCGGACCCTGCATACGCTGAGGGATATGAAGAAGGAGGTACTCCAACGAATTATGAAGGACACACACGTTTGGCAAGTTTTTTTGCATCAAGTAATTATGCATATGATAGCAAATACCTGTTTGATTTCTCATATCGTCTTGACGGTTCGTCTCAGTTCGGAACGGATAAGAAAACAGCACCATTTTATAGTTTTGGTATGGGGTGGAATGCTCATAATGAATCTTTTATTAAAAAACTAAAGTTCATAAATATGTTGAAACTTAGAGCTACGTTTGGTGAAGTAGGTTCAGTTAATTTTACTCCGTATCAAGCTCGTGATATTTATAAATATATAACGGACAGCAGATATGACGGAAATACGGGATTAGTCTTGGAATCTCTCGGTAACAATAATTTAAAATGGCAAACAACCCGTTCACTGGAGTTGGGAACAAATATTAGTTTATTCAACAGAATCGATTTCTCATTGGATTATTATAACAAGGTGACATCGGATATGGTTCTTCCTATTACAACACCTCCTTCCATGGGATTCAGTAGCTATATTGCCAACTTGGGCAAAATGAGAAATAAAGGTTATGAATTGTCATTAAGAGTATTTTTAGTAAAAAAAGACGGAGTAAGCATATCATTATTCGGAAATGCCACACATAATACAAACCGGATATTGTCAATATCTTCAGCATTGGAATCATATAATAAGTCAGTTGATTCTTCATCGGGATACACGACAGAAGAATATATACAGCGTTCACATAAGCTTCTTACCAAATACGAAGATGGTCAGTCTACGACTGCAATATATGCTGTAAGGTCGTTAGGAATTGATCCTATGACAGGTAATGAAATATTTCTTACGAAAGAAGGTAAACCGACTACTACATGGAGTGCCGACGATAAAGTTGTTGTCGGAGATACTGAAGCAAAATTAAGAGGTACATTCGGCACCAATATAGGTTGGAAAGGATTGTTCATGAATGCGACATTTTCATATTCTTATGGAGGGCAAGCTTATAATTCTACGTTGGTAGACATGGTTGAGAACTCCAATAAATATCAAAATGTGGATAAACGTGTTCTTACCGAAACATGGCAAAAGCCGGGTGATGTTGCCAGATATAAGGCAAATATTACCAGTAGATATACACAAACATATACTTATGCCAGTTCACGTTTCGTACAGAATTATAATTACTTGCAACTTTCTTCGCTGTCTTTGGAATATGAAATGCCTAAGAAGTTGATTCGTCCGTTACATATGGAAAGTATGAGATGGTCATTTAATACTTCAGACTTGTTGTATCTTTCTACTGTTAAGCGCGAGAGAGGAACATCATATCCTTATGCTCATGCATTTAGTTTAGGATTACGTGCAAACTTTTAAATGTTGGAATTTATGAATAAAATAATATGTTTTTTCATTTTGTCAGTTTCTTTATGCTTGTCGTCATGTAGTAATTGGCTGGATGTAAGTCCTTCAACCGAAAAGGATAGAGAAGATCTAATCAAAACGGAAAAGGGATTTAAAGAAATGTTGTATGGGTGCTATATAAATCTTGATGCCGAAGCTTTGTACGGACATCAGTTAACTTACGGATGTCTTGAGGGTTTTGCCAGAAATTATGTATGGTCGCTTTCCACATCTTATGGTTTTACGGATACTAGTGTACGTCCGACAATTGATGCAATTTGGAGCGGTATGTACAATAATATTACCAATATCAACAGTATATTAAGTAGCATTGAAAGTGAAAAGAATCTTTTCTCAAATGGCGAAGGTGATATTCTTGAAGGCGAAGCCTTGGCAATGCGTGCATATACGCATTTTGATCTTTTGAGAATGTTTGCGCCGGCATATCCGGGTAATGAATCTACAATAGCAATTCCTTATGTCGACACTTATGAGAGAATTCGTTCGGAGCATCTTAGTGAATCTTCAGTGATTAAGAAGGTGTTGGCGGATTTGGATAAAGCCGATAGTTTATTTGTAGCCGGCGGTGACCCTATTATCAGTAAAGTTACTACGACTTATTCAGGAAAAGATGATTTCCTAGCAAATAGGCAATACCGCTTCAATTATTGGGCGGCAATAGCTGAAAAGGCACGTGTATATATGTATATCAATCAAAAAGATTCGGCACTAAAATATGCTATGAAAATCATTAATGGTGCGCCTTTTTCATGGGTTAAAGAGAGCACACTTACAGGAGACCATCCCGACAGAGTGTTTATGCCTGAGATCATTTGTGCGCTTAATGTCCCTAAATTAAGTACTTATTATACCAATTATTTTACATCCGAAAAATATTCGTTAAGTGACGGATGGGGAACTTATGGGATGAACGTGTTTGAGGATGGTAATGATTTTCGTTATTTATACTTGTTGACAAATGATAAAAATAATAATAAAGTAATATCATGCAAATATAATCAAAGCCCGTCATCAAGTTCCACACTTATGGAATATACTGTTCCTCTTATACGCATGGGTGAAATGTATCTGATAGCAGCTGAGTGTAATATCAGTTCCAATCCTGCCGAAACAATAAGTTTACTGCGCGAATTGAAGTCACACCGTGGTTATCTTTCTACCGATAAGGGTATTGATGATAATGCATCCGCCGACCAATTGTTGAAATATGTAGAAAATGAAATGCGCAAAGAGACTTATGCTGAAGGGCAAACATTCTTTATGTATAAGCGCCTACAGTTAAGCCAAATACCTGATTTCAATCCTTGGATGTCCAATGCAACAATTTCCATGTCATCTTCAAATTACACTTTCCCACTTCCTGAGGATGAGCAAGAATATGGGAATATTCCTAAATAATTTATAATAAAGAATATGATGAAGAAAATATTATATATTGCGTTGTGTGTAATAGTAGTTACGCAAACGAGTTGCTCGACTGATGAGATTAAATACTTTGATTCGAATAATTATGTTTATTTTGATGAAAGTGTCGCAAGTGGAGTAAGTTACCCATCTCTTTCTTATACATTCGCATTTCAGAATTCTACGGTAAAAGAAACAACTTATACGATTCCTGTAAAATTCGCCGGACGTTTTATTAGTAAGAATGCGACTTTCACTTGGAATATAGTTGACTCGCTGACAACAGCTGTAGCAGGTAAACAGTACGATTTGCTGGATGCAGGCCAACAATATATTCCAGCTAATGATAGTGTCGGTACTGCCAAAATTAAATTATTACGAAGTTCGGATATGACAAATAAATCATATAGCATCGTGTTACAACTTGTGCCGAATGAGAATTTTAAAATCGGTCCTGTTGACAAAGTCAAAATAACGGTAACAGATCAAATAGTAAAGCCTGACTGGTGGACATCTTCACCGTATGTGCGTTTTCTTGGAACTTATTCTTTGACGAAGCTTAAATTGTGGTTTGAGTTTATGGGTGTAACGGATGGAAGTAATCCGTTTGAGACCAGCAAATATATTATGTGGCTCGATTATGGCACCGGAATTTATAATCATAAAGTATATAAAGATTCAGAGGTACGAACAACAGTTGCTGCCTTTAGAACATGGCTTATTAATACCAAAGGTAATCCTTATGACAACGATTTGAAAGAACCGGTAGCATATAGCTTGGGAAGTTATTAAATAATTAAATGAGATAAATATGAAAAAGATATATCTGTTATTATCATTATTATTTTCTATGTTTTTCTTTAATGCCTGTATTAAGGATGACGGAAATTATAATTATACCAAGCTCAAAGATGTGACCATCGGGAATTTGGATACTACATATCGTTTTGTATTGCAGCAACCTGTGGCGCTGAATCCGACGGTGACTACCGACATTGATCAATCTGATCTATCGTATTGTTGGCGTATAGGTGCTGATACCTTATCCAAGCAGAAAACGATGAGTTATACTTTTACGGAAACATTGACATCAACTGATCCGTTAACGTTTGAAGTTTATGACAAGACTACTAAAGTACGTTATGTAAAGCGAATGACTGTGTCGATGGTTTCACCTTTTGAAACCGGCTGGTTGGTATTTGCAAATAACAACAATACACCGACACTTTCTTTTTTATCTTATGAAGAAGGGAATATCTATTATCCTGATATATATAAAGAAGTGAATAAAGAGTCATTTACCGGTACACCTGAAGTCGTTAAGCAGTTAAAATATACTGATGGTTCAACCGGTGTTGCCCGTGACAGGATTAGTGTTATATGCAATAACGGTAAGAGCGCGGAATTGGATGGAACTACAATGTTGAGGTGCAAATATTATGATGATGAATATAAGGGTGACGGTACATTTAATATAGGTGCCATTAGTTCGGAATATTATTCGAATGACTATGCTTTGTTTATTATAAATGGAGGTAAAATTTATGAAAAAGTTCCGGGCTCTAATGGTACACCAGATGATGCATGCTATCAGTATCCGCTGAATGGAGATTCAAAAGATTATAGTGTTGCTAATAATTTTACAAAAGGTTATAGTTCCGGTGATTATTATTTAGCTTTTGACGAATTGAATCATCGATATGTTTCATTCAATAGGTCATCGTTGTCGACCAAAGTAACATCATTGACAGTAAATGCAACAGGTTCAACAAGTGATATTGATCCTGAAAATTTGGAGGGCTCTTCTGTCTGGATGGGACAGGCATATAATGGTAATGCATTAAGTATTTTGAAAACTAGTGATGGTAAATACATACTTCATGTTCTTTCAGGTAAATGGGATGGCACATGGACATTAGTAGCCAAATATCAATTCCCTGATAATGCTATTGATGATGAAAGCTGTTTTGCTACTCATAAGGTAAACCCTTATTTGATGTTCAGTAAGGGTAATGAATTAAAAGCCCTTAATTTAGAGGCTTTTTCGTCAGGAGATGCTGCAGTGAACGATATATGTACTTATGAAGGTCCGATAACGGCAATGCACTATGCTTATTCTATAAATTGGGATGATAGCAGTAGAAGTGTGAATGAGTTTGGAATAGCTGTTCAGACTGGTTCCACTACAAGTTCACTTTTATTAATAGATCCTTCATTAACATCGAAGGGGCAGATTCTGAAAAGACAGGATAATATAGCAGGTAAAATAACAAGTATTTGGCGTAAAATAATGTAATATGCATACACTCATTTCAGTATTATTAGGAAGCGTTTTAATGGCTTCAAACGTGTCGAACTATCATGTTCACGGTCATGTCTCCGATTTAAAAGAAGGTACAAAGCTGTATCTTAAACTTGTAGGTCCGCCTCAACATTGTATTGATAGCGCGGTTGTTAAAAACGGGATATATGAATTTAAGGGGAATGCTCCGGCATCTCCTCAGTGGGCTGTTATATCATTAAAAGGACGTTTTTCTTCCGTTGCTGATTTTTACATTGAGAAAGGAGATATCTATATTAGTGGAGATTCATATCATTCGGTCGCTAAAGGAACTAAAACTAATGATGAATATGTAGTCTTTAATAGAGACATATCATCATTATATGAAAAACAATCAGGTTTACATATAACATTGGCAACAGCCGAAGGATTAAAGAAAGATAGTGCAGCCAGGGAACTAAAGTTGGTAAATAAGAAAATAGAAATAGCAGAATACAAATATCTAAGCACATATCCAGCTTCTGTTATTTCCGTGAGGTTGTTGAAATATATGTCAAGGAATATGTCGGGTCATCAACTTGATGAAGCATTGACATCATTAGATAAATCTCTTCAAAATGATACAGATGTACTTGAAATGAAAAGATATGCCAAAGAATTATTGTCATGTGCAGTAGGTACCAAAGCTGTTGATTTTTCTTTAACAACTGTTGACGGCAAGAATTTCAGGTTGTCTGATATGAAAGGTAAGTATGTTCTTCTTGACTTTTGGGCTTCATGGTGTGCACCTTGTAGAGCTTCTTTACCTGCTGTAGCACGGCTATACGAGAAGTATAAAAACAAGAATTTTGAAGTAGTAGGCGTTTCTCTTGATAGAAACACGGCAAGTTGGGAAAAGGCTTTGAAGGAAGAAAAATGCACGTGGGTACAAGTTTGTGATGCAAAAGGGCATGTAGTTCCTTTATATGCTGTTTCAGCGATACCGTTAACTGTTCTGGTTTCTCCTCAAGGGGAGATCATAGGCAGATTTGTGCATGTGGATGATACATTGTCACGTAAGCTATCGGATATCTTTGATAAGTAAAAATTATTAATAAAAAAGAGGCAGGTCACATAATAAAGATCTGCCTCTTTTTTTATTGAATGTATTTCAAAATATATGGACACTTATTAATAAAGAGACTGTGTTAGATATATTTTACATATACGAATGGTTCTTTGACTAAACGTTAAACAGAATTATGGCAGTGAGTACAAAGTAAATATTTTCGCGTCTTTTGGTAAAAAACTGATTTATGACAAAAGAATGCTTGAAAAATATAATATTTAGTTGTGTCCTTTTAGTTTTTCTTTCCGGCTGTAGTTCTAACAGAGATTATTATGTCTTTACCTCATTCCACGAACCGGGTACTGAAGGTCTGCGTTTTTTGTACAGCCGTGATGCCATTCATTGGGACAGTATCTCCGGAACATTTCTGAAACCTGAAGTCGGAAAGCAACATGTTATGCGTGATCCTTCCATTTCGCGTTCCCCGGACGGTGTCTACCATTTGGTGTGGACAAGCAGTTGGACGGGAGATCACGGCTTTGGTTGTTCGTCAAGTCGTGATTTGATTCATTGGACACCTGAACGTGAAATAAATGTTATGACCGACACTACTGCCGTGAATGTGTGGGCGCCTGAATTGTTTTATGATGACGAACAACAGCAATATATCATAATGTGGGCTTCGTGCGTGCCGCATAAATTCCCAAGAGGTTTGGAAGATGAAGATAATAATCACCGATTATACTATACCGTTACAAAAGACTTCAACACTTTTTCTTCGGCAAAACTGTTCTGTGATCCGGGATTTAGTGTGATAGACCCTACTATTGTCAAGAGTGGCAAGGGTGATTATGTGCTGGTGATGAAAGACAATACGCGATTGAGCCGTAACCTGAAAGTGGCTTTCTCCTCTTCTCCTTACGGTCCGTGGGGGCAGGCATCAGAATCGTTTACGGGCATGTATTCCGAAGGTCCGACAACGGTAAAGGTCGGGAAATACTATTATATATATTATGACAGTTATCGTAAAAAGATTTTCGGTGCTGTACGAACAAAAGATTTTCGTAACTTTGTAGACGTAACCGATAAGGTTAAAGTCCCCGTGGGACATAAGCACGGCACAATATTCCGTGCTCCTAAGAGTGTGGTTATGAATTTGATTAATAGCAGAAGATGAAGAATATTACTTTTGCATGTTTGTTGTGCGCCGGGTTGACAATGCAACCCTTTTTTGCACAGGACCGTGTTCATTATACGGGCACAACGTTATCCAATCCTGCCCTTCACGACGGCGGTTTGTCGCCTGTCGTGGGCGTACACAACATTCAAGTGATGCGTGCAGGCGATTGGACATACAATCATCAACCTATGCTGGCATACTGGCAAGGTAAGTTTTGGATGCAGTATGTATCCGATCCGCGAAGCGAACATGTTCCTCCAGGACGGACAATGTTGATTAATTCCGAAGACGGCTATAAATGGACGGCTCCTGTGATACTGTTCCCTCAGTATAAGGTTCCTGACGGATGTACGAAAACAAGTCGTCCCGGAGAAGTTTCAAAAAATCTGATATCGGTGATGCACCAACGTGTGGGCTTTTATGTGTCAAAGAGCGGAAAGCTTATTGCTATGGGCAATTATGGCATTGTTCTTGACGCTAAAGATCACCCTAACGACGGCAACGGCATCGGTCGCGTTGTGCGCGAAATAAAGAAAAACGGAACTTTCGGTCAGATATATTTTATATATTACAATCACGGATTTAGTGAAAAGAATACCGATTACCCCAATTATAAACGTTCACATGACAAGGCTTTTGTAAAGGCATGTGATGAGATATTGGCCAATCCGCTTTATCGCATGCAATGGGTTGAGGAAGCAGATTTTAATGATCCGCTTATCCCTTTGAAAACTCCTTATGAGGCTTTTGATGATTACACTTTACCCGACGGACGTATCGTGGCATTGTGGAAACATGCGCTGACATCAATCAGTACCGACGGCGGCAACACTTGGGCTTTGCCTGTTGAGCGTGCCAAAGGAGTGGTTACAAGCAATGCCAAAATATGGGGACAAAGATTGAGCGACGGCACGTATGCAACTGTATACAATCCTGCCGAATATCGTTGGCCGTTGGCCATTTCGTTAAGCGCCGACGGGTTAAACTATACTACACTTAACTTAGTGCATGGCGAAGTGACACCCTTGCGACATGGTGGTAATTACAAATCATTCGGGCCACAATATACGCGCGGTATACAAGAGGGCAACGGCACGCCGCCCGACGGCAACTTGTGGGTGGCATACAGCATGAATAAGGAAGATATGTGGGTATCGCGTATCACCGTGCCTGTCAGAATAAACGCTACAGCTCAGGCGGATGAAGATTTCACCAAATATCGTTTGATAAGCGACATGAATGACTGGAATATCTATTCCCCGTTGTGGGCTCCGGTAACATTGGACGGCAAATGGCTTTGTCTGAGTGATAAAGATCCGTTTGACTATGCCCGTGTGGAAAAGAAGATTCCGGCATCAAAGACTCTGAGAGTAGATTTTGACGTTGAGGCCGCTCAAAACAATTGCGGTCAATTGCAAATAGAATTTGCAGATGACCAAGGTATTGCATGTACGCGTTTGGTATTGGATTCGCAAGCGCGGATGACTGTAAAGGGCGGTGCCCGTTACGGTACGTTGATGAAGCATTATGACAAAAACAAAACATACCATGTTACTGTGGAATTATCGGTTGCCAACCGTAATGCTACTATATATGTGGATGGTAATAAAACCGGAGAGCGAATGTTCGATGCACCGGTAGCATCTTTAGACCGCATAATCTTCCGCACCGGCGACAGATATGTAACGCCAACACCGGATACTCCACCCGATCAGGATTTCGACCAAAAAGGTGCAGACAGTCAGGATTCTTTGGCAACATTTAAAATAGCAAATCTGAAGAGCATGTCTTTGGATGCCGATGCATCAAGTGCTGTATTGAAATACAACGATTATGTCCATTATGCGGATGAGTTCAATAATATGGAAGATGAAAACATTGTTGCGGCTATTCCCAACAGTGAATCATCAAGCTGGATGGAGAAGAATATCCCGTTATTTGATTGTCCGCAAAAGAATTTTGAAGAAATATATTATTATCGTTGGTGGTCGTTGCGCAAGCACATCGAACATACTCCCGTTGGTTATGGTATGACGGAGTTTTTGGTTCCGCGTACTTATGCCGATAAATATAATTTGATTGCAAGTGCCATAGGGCATCATATCTTAGAATGCCGTTGGCTGCGTGATACCACATATCTGCACCAAATCCTTCATGCATGGTACAGAGGCAATAACGGAGAAGCAATGTCTAAGATGAATAAGTTCAGTTCATGGAATCCTTATGCAGTGTATGAAGCATATAAGGTGGACGATGATAAGAATTACTTGCTTGGTTTGCGCACCGATCTTGAAAAGGAATACGCCCGTTGGCAACAGTCAAACAGGTTGAGCAGCGGACTATACTGGCAAGGCGATGTACAGGACGGAATGGAAGAAACAATAAGCGGAGGCCGTCATAAAAAATATGCGCGTCCTACGATTAACAGCTATATGTATGGTAATGCCGAGGCTCTTTCAAAGATTGAACAATTGGCAGGGCATCAAGCAGCTGCCAAGAACTATGGCATGAAAGCCGATACGTTGAAACAACTGATACAAACAAAGTTGTGGAACACTAAACAAGGCTTCTTTGAGACGCTTCGTCCGGACTCTTCGGCTAACGTACGTGAGGCTGTAGGTTATTTGCCGTGGTATTTCAATTTACCGGATGCCGGCAAGTTTGACAAAGCATGGTTGCAAGTGAATGATGAAAAAGGTTTTTCTGCTCCTTACGGATTGACAACGGCAGAGCGTCGCAGTCCTTTCTTCCGTACTCACGGTGTAGGCAAATGTGAGTGGGATGGCGCAGTATGGCCGTTTGCTACTTCGCAAACATTGACGGCAATGGCTAATTACATGAATAATTACGCCGACCCTATTGTGAATGACAGTGCATATTTTCATCAATTGGAAGTATACGTAGAGTCGCAATATCATCGCGGACGTCCTTATATAGGTGAGTATCTTGACGAAACAACCGGATATTGGTTGAAAGGCGATCAGGAACGCAGCCGCTATTATAATCATTCCACTTTTGCCGATTTGGTTATCACAGGATTGGTAGGGTTGCGCCCGCGCACGGATAATACATTGGAAGTAAATCCTCTTATACCTGCCGGAAAATGGGATTGGTTCTGCTTGGACAACATCAGTTATCATCACCATAATCTGACGATACTTTGGGATAAAACAGGTACCCGTTATCATCAAGGAAAAGGTTTTCGTATCTTTGTAGACGGTAAACAAGTGGCTGTCAAAAATCAATTGCAAAGAGTTGTGATAGACAAATGCTTATGAAAAAGATATTATTCATATTATTATTATCGGTAGGCTTGCCGGTTTTCGCGCAGTCGCCTTTCGGTAAAGCACAGTGGATAGGTGCAACAACAAGTTCCGATGCTTCGGATTATTTGTCAAGAAGAAGCATTTATGAACAACGCTCGGTTGGCGTGAAGTCCAATGTGACTTCGGCTGATTTGTGGATATGCGGATTAGGTCAATATGAATTGACAATTAACGGAAGGAAAGTCGGCGGTGCACAAGAGTTTGCACCTATATGGAGCGATTACGAAAAGACTATATATTATAATCATTTCAAGGTTAACTCATTTTTCAATCCTGGCAATAATACTATTAATGTGTTATTGGGAAACGGTTTTTATAATGTATTCGGCGGCGGACGATATAAAAAGTTTCAGAGGACATACGGTCCGCCGACTTTGCTGTTTTGCCTTAAGATAAAATATAAAAACGGCAAAGAGCAAACAATATATTCCGATAATTCGTGGCAATATGCATTAAGTCCTATAACGTTCAATAGTATATATGGAGGAGAAAACTATGATGCCCGCCTGGAGCATCCTAAGGTTTTGCATCCAGTGGTAAGGCAGAATCCTCCGAAAGGGAAATTATATTTGCAAACGGCTCCTCCGGTAACTATTCACAGTTTATATAATGTGAAAGTGTCTCACCGGTTGAATGATACCACTCTTGTTTTCGATATGGGGCAGAACTTAGCCGGATTTCCTCTTATAAAAGTAAATGGTAAGCGCGGTCAGAAATTGACAATTACGATGGGCGAACATCTGGATAAGGATGGTTTTGTCGACCAAAAGCAAACGGGTAAACCTTATTACGACGAGTACACGTCCGGGGGGCGTGGTGTTGTGACGTGGCATCCGCGTTTCACTTATTACGGATTTCGTTATATTCAAGTGACG
>Ga0210129_1000290_pt1 | contig 13058 bp, 20 predicted proteins | sample WestPond_Cattail_2_FD_185582 | JGI IMG/M metagenome (GOLD analysis project Ga0210129, IMG submission 185582) | Wetland microbial communities from the San Francisco Bay, California, USA, that impact long-term carbon sequestration -... | ecosystem: Environmental > Aquatic > Marine > Wetlands ... | reverse complement strand
TTAAATATAAAGTAAAATGAAAAAGTTTTTGAAGTTTTTTTTAATTGTATGTGCTTTATTTGTAAGCACAAGTGTTTTTGCAGCCATTGATACTACAACGGTATCGACAGCTACAACTTATAGTTTAACATTTTTATTTAGTGCTTGCGGGAGCTATATAAGTGCGCACGTCTGGACGGTCGTCTTTATGATTGCATTTATAATCTCAGAAATCCTCGCAAATGTTAAATGGACTCCTAAAAATAGTATATTACAGCTAGTATGGGCTGCATTTAAGGCTATAATTAAGTTTTTTGCGTCTAAAAAACAATAGTATGAAAAAGGCTATTTGGCTGTATATTATAATCGCTATCCTTTCGTTAGGTATAATTTATTTACTTACACGAAAGGAGGCGACTATAACTAAAACAAAAGTGACAACGAAGGTTGACACCCTGCGTGACACGACGAGGATTACAACGCCTCATTATATATCAAAGGTGGTCATTAGACGCGATACTTTAAAGTTAAGTGAGGTCGTAAATGATACTATACCTTACCTAAAAGACAGTATGATTTATATTCCTATTACCCAAAAAACCTATACAGCTGATAGCTATAAAGGCTATGTGTCCGGGTATGACGCAAAACTAGATAGCTTAACGATGTATTCTAAAAGCACTACAAGTACTAAGACTGTTACAGTTACAAAGAATCGTAGCCATTGGAATTTGGGTGTAAGCGCCGGCTACGGCATAAGTAAAACAGGATTAACACCTTATATAGGTGTAGGTGTAGTTTATAATTTATTGAGATAAATAATTAAAGTAGAAGTTAGTTAGTAAAAAAGGCAAGCCTCACAGAAATGTGGGGCTATTTTTATGCTGTAAAACATCTTTAAGCCCTATTTTACCGCTTTATTGTTAAACTATGTCAATATAATGCATTTTGTTGCTTACTTATTTGCAAGCAACAAATGTTATATGTATATTTGTAGTGTTGAAAGAGGAAATAAGGCGCACGATTCCGAGAGCGCTATATAAACTGAGGATTCGAGGCGATAAAAGCCAGGTTGCGCGTCTTGCGCTTGGCGGTATGATATTGTACAACGAAAGCATCTAACAGCAAGGCACGCAACAAATGTAGTTGATCATTGTAATGCAGCCTACGAACGTTACAAGCCGTTGAATAATGCAGAGTACAAAAGAAAATAAACAATTTAACAAGTCCCGGAAGGGCAAATAATATGAAATTTGAAGAAATAAAAATGGAATTGCTTAAAAGAGCAAGAGCCGCAAACGCATGCAGAATGGGTTACGCTATGGGATTAAGATCTAAAAACAATGTAGATTTATTAAAGGCTATTACTGGAAACTTCGATTGGGTATTCCAGAAAAAGATTATTGACGCTAAATTCTTAGAAGAAAATTTTACAAGTGAAGAATTAATTAACGCTGGCATCTATACGTCCGGTGTGTATAAAGTGGAAGATAAGACTTTCATATTCGCTTGCGGTTCTTCGACCGTTGAGGTTTACGGTTCTTCAACCGTTAAGGCTTACGGTTCTTCAACCGTTAAGGCTTACGGTTCTTCAACAGTTAAGGCTTACGGTTATTCAACCGTTGAGGCTTACGGTTATTCAACCGTTGAGGCTTACGATTATTCAACAGTTAAGGCTTACGATTATTCAACAGTTGAGGCTTGCGATTCAGCAGCGGTTGAGGTTTACGGTTCTTCAACCGTTGAGGCTTACGGTTCTTCAACCGTTAAGGCTTACGATTATTCAACAGTTAAGGCTTACGGTTCTTCAACCGTTGAGGCTTACGGTACAGCATATTTAAATGACTTTACTGGGAAAATAACAAATCCATCCGGCGAATCTATTATTCGAGATTTTCGGAATAAGAAGATATATATAAAAAAGGGAACTTTGGAAATAATTGAAGTTGAATAATTTAAAGCTCCGTTACCGGCATGACGGGCAATGAATATGGGAAAGGTTACATTCAATAATTATTACAGCCACACGAGAGCTACCTTTCGCGGCTGTAAGAAGCCAAAACATGAGCCGAATTATATCAGTGCATCAGGCTCTCTTTATTGGTATGGTACAAATAAGAAGGGAGATTATATAATCAGATGTTCGGATCACTGGACGAACGTTTGCTGTATATACAGTGAACGAATTAAGAGCTATACAAACAGGAATTGTAAAAGAATCGCGACTTGTTTGTGGAAAATAAAGACAAACCACAAAAACAGTCAAATCTCATTTTATTGTGGTAAATGCTATTTGAATAGTTTCACAGCAACAAAAGTTTTCATTTAGTTTTAACTTTAAAACAAGACTAACGAGATTCGACAGGAACACGGGCGTGAATAATAGTAGCGGTCACTGACTGGAATAAATACGTCGAATTGGAATATAGGGCTACATCATTTTAGTTTACAGTCGGAATGATGTGGAGATGTGGCTATCTTTAAAAAGCTAAAGGATGTGTCTAGCAAGCACATCCTTTAAATAAAATCCATTTATAACCCGAAGACTTTACAGGTCGAACTATTAACGGTGCGCCAGAGACCAAAATAAATCCTAAGGGCATAGGGGAAAAAATGAAAAATAAAGTAAAGGCTATATTATACATAGTATATAATGTAGCAAGTCTATTTTTCTTTTCTGGGGTATGTATATATTGCTCAGAAAAATGGACTATAAATATGTGTTTGCCGATTTCATTCGGTCTACTAATTCATTCTTTTTTCCTAATGAAGAAAAAAGAAAAATTTATATTGGATTCACTAAAATTAGAAGAGTAAAAAAAGTTGTAATGCCCCTGAAAGCGTCCAGGGGCATTAGGGGCGTAATGGTAGGTGTGTTTTCGAGTACCACACGCCCCACGAAAACAATTAAAAAATGAAAGAGAATAGAATCAGAATAGGACAAAAGATAGCCGAGCTAAGGAAAAAAAAGCGGATATCTCAAAGGAAATTAGCTGAATTGACCGGATTCAATAATTCCAATATTGCCAGAATCGAACTCGGCAGGTATTCTGTTGGTCTTGATGTTTTGGCTAAGATAGCCGAAGCCCTTGGGTGTAATGTAGAATTAATAGAAAAGCCGACCGAATAAGCCGGCTTTCTTTTTTCGCTGTTGTTTTCCCCAAATATGATATAATCCTTTGATTTACAACGTTTTGTGCCATATATTATTTATATTAAATATAAATAAGCATATAAGCATTAAATAATTTGCTATTTTATTTTGTTGCTATGAATATCTGTATTATCTTTGTCATTGTTAATAAGTAAGTAAAACAAAAATGATATAAAAATATGAAAGTTGGATATAGAGAGCTAAGGAAAATTAAGCTAAATTCCACAATGGAATTTAGCGGGACACCGCAAGAACTGGTAGCGGCACGCGTTAACGCGCATGATTTAGCCTATCTTCACCAAGAAGAAGGCCGGAAGTACATCACACATACAGACCGTAAGAACGGTAAAATTTCTATAACAGCCCTAAAAAATAAAGCATGAAAGATTTAGTATTTACAGGTGAAAATGACCAAGCATTAACAAATAGTTTGTTGATAGCTGAAAAGTTCGGGAAAAATCACCAACATGTCTTACGCGATATTAAGGAATTGACTTGTAGTGAAACTTTTAGAGTGTCCAATTTTGGACCATCCTCTTACAAGACGGTTCAGGGCAAAGAAATGCCAATGTACATTATGACGAAAGACGGCTTTTCATTTTTGGTTATGGGTTATACCGGAGCACAAGCGGGGAAATTCAAAGAAGAATATATAAATGCTTTCAACCGAATGGAAGCTAAAATCAAAACCGGCTTTCAAATTCCACAAACTTTTGCCGAAGCCCTTAAGTTAGCCGCCAACCAAGCGCAAGAAATTGAAGAGCAAAATAAACTAATCAAAAAGAACAAGCCAAAAGTATTATTCGCAGATGCGGTATCTACATCGCAAAAATCATGCTTGATAGGCGAATTAGCAAAAATTCTTAAGCAGAATGGAATAGAAATAGGCGAACATAGATTATTCCAATGGATGCGTGAACACGAATATCTATGTTCTCACGGAGAAAGGTACAATTTGCCAACTCAAAAGAGCATGGAGTTACAACTGTTTGAAATCAAGAAAACCACGATTACGAAACCAGATGGAACTGTTCTAGTCTCAACAACCCCAAAGGTTACAGGCAAAGGACAAATCTATTTCACAAACAAATTCCTACACAATGTTAACGGGTAGGCAAATAGATGAGTTATGTAGCATCACAAAAGAGAATTTGACGAATATTTTACCAGTGAGGGCTAATATACAATGATTGATTAAATACCCGTCTGCGGTTGGAGAGTTCTTTGATATTTTTAAGGTCTTATAGGCTATGCAAGGCATTTTATTAAGTTATATGTAGCATAGAAGTTACTTATTGAATTAGGCGCGCTATAAGGAATACGAGAATTTTATTCGGCAGGTTTTTACCTGTTTTATATACCTCAATAGCTCAATGGTAGAGCGGCTTTTATAGTGCGTTGGCGGTTCGAATCCGTTTTGAGGAGCAAACCAATTAAATTAAAAAATTATGGAAACAAAAACATTAAAAGAGGTGATGCACGATTTAGGCGTCCCACCGATAGAGGCTGAGAATTGCCTTGAATCAATACAGAAATGTAAATCTATTGACAATTATCACACTAATACATATAACCCGGAACAAATCGTTTGTAGAGTTAAACACCGCAAATTTCCTGCCGGCGATTCGATTTTAGAAATCATTAAAGTCATACCATTATAAAAAGGATCAATATGCTTACAAACAAACAATTAAAAGAATTGTACAGCCTATCACAAGAACTGTACAAAGTAGTACATCTCCACGATAAAGAAGTGCTCGGTTTATATGGCGAGCATAAAAAGATTGTGAAAGAAAGGCTTATAAAAGAATTGCGGACTAAGGGTTATATTAAATAAATAAAATATTATGACAAAGATAATCGACAAAACCGCAGGGCTAAGACCTTATAAAGGGGGTCTATACTCTTTTTTAGTAAAGCATGTCACCGGTAGGGAAAAAATGTTTACAGGTTTGGTAAAGCTCAAATATAAGGGGCTTATAAATGAAAATGTGAAACAAATAACAATTGATTTATTATGAAGACATGTGCAATTATCTATGGCGTATTTCTGCTCATTTTTTGGTTGGTAATTCAACCAATATCAATACATAAGGCAATTAAGTTAGACTCAAAAGATAGGAGATTTTAATTATGGACGATTTACTAATAGCTTTAATAGCAGCAGCTTTCTTCCTATTTATAGGATTATATGTAAAAGATAGGCGAACACGCCGGGAGAAATGATTTTTGGTATAAAAAATAATCAATTAATTTTTAAGATATGGATATTAATTTACAAAAACTGGAAGTCAGAAACTTTCAGAAATTTAAACAGTCTATGTTTGAGTTTGGACAGGTCACACAAATTAGCGGTGAAAATGGTGCAGGCAAGACAACTATCTATTCGGCCCTTACTTGGTTGCTATTTGGCAAGGATTCCAGGGGAAGAGATACCGGCAAAGGAGGCTTTGAAATTAAACCTATTATCGATAACGAAGTTATACATCATATAGATGTAACCGTTATAGGTTTTTTCTCAATAGGCGGCAAAGAAGTAAAAATTCAACGCCTGTTGACGGAAAATTGGACTAAGGGTAAAGATTCTCATTATATGGGCGATGAAACAAAAGGCTTTGTCGATGATGTTCCATATAAAATCACTGACTTTGAAAGGTACATTTCGGATAATCTTCTTTCCGAACAAGAGTTCAGAATGATCACCGATGTAAATTACTTTCTATCACAACAAACCGATTTTAAGCGTAAATATCTATGCCAAATGGGTGGTGTCCGAAATGCAAATGAGATTATTAAAGACAAAATCGAATGGCAAAAATTTCTAGATGAGGCCTCGGGTAAATCTTTGGAAGACATCCTTAAACAAATTTCTTACGAGCAAAAGGAGTTAAAGAAAGAATATGATGAAATAGATCCGGGCATTAAGGCTTTAGAAGAAAGTAAGCCTGAGCCGCTAGATTGGGAATTCTTGTCTGCTAAAAAGCTCGAAATCGAGGAGAAAATAAAAGCTGTCAATGAATCCTTGACTGACAGAAACAAACAGGGCGAGCAAAAGGACAAAGAACTTAATATTTTAAGAAGTCAAAGCTCAAACATTAGAACAGACCTTTTTAATAATCTGAATAAAATTCAAGATTTAAAGAATAAACTTGAGGGGGAAAAGAAAAAGGAGTTAAGAGAAAAAGATTCCAAGAGAAGCGAATTAATCGATAAGGTTAAATCGCTGGAACGTTCGGCATTTGCAATCTTAAATAATTTATCTGATGATAAAAAACTACTAGAAGGCTTTGAAGCAAAGAAGAATGATTTATTTAATGATTATAAAGCCAAGAAAGAAGAGGTTTTTGAATCAGATAACAGAGACACGATTTGCCCCTTGTTAAAAGAGCATATATGTAATTCTCCCGAATTGCTGGAATATATCAAACAAAATCGCGAAAAAGCCGAATCCGATTTTAATCAAAATAAAATTGGTAAACTTAAGATTATTATAGAATCCGGCAAAAATGCGGTCGCCAAGGTCGATGAAATTAAAGCTAATATAGAAAAGGAAGAAGAAGAACTTAAATCTATCAACGCGGAAATTAAATCAACTAAGACGGTTATCGAATCGATGCCGGTATACTCCGAGAAAACGGTAGAAATCACATCGCCAGAACTTAATGAACTCAAAGAAGAATCCATCAGGTTAAATACTAAAAAGAATAATATAGAAAAGCTTATCGATGATTTTAATTTGAACAATAAGGTTGATAATTCAGACCTGATGTTACAAAGGAATACTCTTGATAACGAGCGTGACGAAATTATCAGAAAGCTATCTATCAAAGAGCAAATTGAAAATATTGACAAACAGATTGAAAGTTATAATTTAAGAGGCAAAAAGTTGGCAGAACGAATTACCGAGCTTGACAATAAAGAGTTTACAGCTAAAGAAATTAACCGTGTTGTCGTTGAAGATGCAACCGCACGGGTTAATGGATTATTTACTCTAATAAATTGGCAGCTGTTTGAATTACAAAAGAATGGTCTTTACGCTGAATGCTGTAAACCAGCAATTAAAGGAGTAAGCGCGTCCTTGAATACCGGTTCAATAGTTAACGCCGGTATAGACATCGTTAATGCTATCAGCAAATTTAAGGGAATTACCGCTCCGTTATTTATTGATAATGCCGAAAGCGTGAATGAACTTTTACCCACGTTAGGGCAGTCTATTTATTTAAGAGTAATGCCTAAGGGAGCAAGTTTAAACATTAATATAATTAAATAATTATGGAACAAAAAAATCAAGTTGTAGTCGACCCTAACAAAGGAGCGTGCTCGTTTCAGGTCGCGGGGCAAGATGTGAAATTGTCCTACCAAATTGTAAGAGATTTTTTAACAAAAGGAAATGGCTCGGTAACCGATCAAGATCTCACCCAGTTCATTAGCTTATGTAAATATAACCAACTCAACCCGTTTTTAAATGAGGCTTATTTGGTCAAATTCGGTTCAGCCCCGGCTCAAATAATCGTATCAAAAGAAGCATTTTTGAAAAGAGCTGATGCGTGTCCTGATTACGATGGAATGCAGGGTGGCGTTATTGTACAGCACGGTGAAGAAATTAAAGAACTCGAAGGTTGTTTTATAAAAAGTGGCGAAAAACTTGTAGGGGGTTGGGCTAAGATTTATCGAAAAGATAAAAAATACCCTATCGTTGCCCGAGTAAATCTAGAGGAATACGACAAAAAGCAAAGCATTTGGAACGATAAGAAGTCAACGATGATTGCTAAAGTTGCTAAAGTTCAGGCTTTGCGCGAAGCATTTCCGGCGCAATTAGGGGCTATGTATACGCGCGAGGAGCAGATAATTCAGGATGCAGATTTTGAAGAACTTAAGCCTGAAAAAGCTTTAGATTTTAAGCCTGAAAAAGAGCAGCCAAAGCCGGAAGAAAAACCAGGTGAGCATCTTGAAAGTGAGCATCTTGAAAAACCAATTACCGAGCCTGAAAATGCTGATGATTTATTTAGGAAATAAATGAAATTAAAATGTTTAGGCTCCGGGAGCTCCGGTAATTGTTATCTGCTAATATCAGATAGCGGCGAAGTATTGATATTAGAGGCAGGAATACCCGCCTCTAATGTTTTTAAGGAAATTGAATATGACAATATTGTAGGATTATTAATAAGTCATCAACATGGCGATCATGCGGGGCGGGTAAGAGATTTTTTAGGTAAAAGCATCAATACTTATATGAGCAAAGAATGCTTTGAGAACTTGAAAATCAAGAAAAAATCTACATTGAATTTTTTTGAAGATCAGAAGCAATTTGAAGTTGGACCATATAAAATATTACCATTCAAACTGGAGCATGATGCTCCTTGTTATGGTTTTCTTATAACTACATTAGGACATGGTAACCTGCTCTTTTGTACTGACACACATTCCATTTCCTATAAATTCAAAAACATTGAAACGCTGATGGTAGAAGCTGATTTTGATTATAGCATACTAATGGATAACATCAATTCGGGTGTTATTAATCGAACTTTAGGAAAAAGGATAATGGAAACGCATTTATCTATAGACACTGCTATAAGCGTGGCTAAAAGATATAAAAACACTTTGCTTGGCAATATTATCCTGCTGCATTTATCAAAAAACAACTCCAATAGTGACATGTTCAAAAAACTAATGGAAGAAGCCACGGGCTGCCCAACATATATAGCTACAAAAGGATTAGAAGTAAAATTAGGATTACCTTTTTAATTATGACTTTAAAAGATGAGGCAAAAGAAATCCAAGACTTTTTGGAAATCACAATGTCGGATAACCCGGTTGAGATAGTCGAACGAGGAAATGACTTAATCGTTTATCTCGCACGAACATCCGCAATGTTAGCCGAGGCAAAAAGACAATTGAATGAATCGCTTAAAAATGAATCCATGCGAGTGATTCGCGATTTTATAATCGACCAAAAACTCTCAGCAAAAGTTCAGAATGCATTAATTGACGGGCTTTGCTCGGAGCAAAGATACATAGTTGATTGGATAGAGAGAATAAACGCTACATGTGTACATCAAATAGACTGGTGTAGAACGTTGGTTAGCAAGTATAAAGAAGAAATGAGATTAACAAATATAGGTAAAGAATTTAACAAATAAAAAATTATGATGAAAAATTGGCTTTTAACAAAAATCCGTTACGAAAAGACAATGGAAAATAGAATGGTAAAAAAGGTCACAGAGTTTTATTTAATCGATGCTCTGAGTCCTACTGAAGCAGAAGCGAGAATTATTGAAAAGAGTAAGCCGTTTATCAGTGGAGAGTTTACCATAAGCGATATTAGCCGAGCAAACTATTTTGACTTATTCGATAAGAATAACGGAGATAAATACTATGATTGCAAAGTAGGTTCTATCACTATTGATCAAAAAACCGCTAAGAAAAAGAAAACATTTACCCACATTCTCGTTCTTGCCAACAACATTGATGAAGCTAAAAAGAATTTAGATGAAGGTATGAAAGGAACTTTGGCGGACTATATAGTTGACACTATTCGAAAAACGAAACATGAAATGTACATCCTTTTGACAAGGACGAGGATATAACCGTTAAGATAGAAAAAGTAAAATAACTCTAAGCTCGTGAAATACCGGGCTAACGGCGGGATAGCTCAGCAGGTAGAGCACGGGGCTAATTTCATATATAATTAGCCCTATGGTGTCGTCGGTTCGATTCCGACTCCCGCCACAAATATTAATTTCATATTTTTTGAAATAATTAAATAACAAATATATGTTTTATACCAAAAAGAAAAGTTCCGAGTGGTCTCGGAAAAAGGATTCAACATCCAATTACAAGGATAAATTAGACAAAGTATTTAGCAAGTTTATCCGTTTACGAGACTGTATGCCAAATGGCTATTTTAGATGTATAAGCTGTGGTAAAATAAAGCCTATAAGCCAAGCAGATTGTGGACATTATATAAACCGTCAACATATGGCCACAAGATTTGATGAAATGAACTGCAATGCACAATGCAGGAAATGCAATAGGTTTGACGAGGGCAATATACAGGGCTATCGACATGGACTAATACAAAAGTATGGTGAACAACGTGTTTTGCTGTTAGAACTCAAAAAAAGTGACATTAGGCAATATTCGGAGTTTGAGCTATCCGCTTTAATTAATCATTATTCTAAGTTGGTTGAAAAGCTAAAAGAAGAAAAAGGGCTATGAAAGAGTATTTTTCTCATGATTACAATACTCGTTCTGATGAGAAAATCAAACTTCTTATCAGAAGGTGGGGAATGGAAGGCTATGGAATTTATTGGTCAATTGTCGAAGATTTGTATGCTAATGCGAACGCATTGCGATTGGATTGCGATGGCATTGCGTATGATTTACATTCGGACAAAGATACAATAAAAAGTATCATAAATGACTTCGATTTATTCTACATAGACGGTGAAATTTTCGGCTCAAATAGTGTAAAAAGGAGGCTTGAAGAGAGAAAGGATAAATCTAAGAAAGCTAGTAAATCCGCGGCTTTCAGATGGAATAAGCAACAAGAAGATGCGAACGCAATGCGAACGCAATGCGAACGCAATGCTATAAAAGAAAAGAAAAGAAAAGAATATAATAAAGAAAATATAATACAAAAAGAAAAAAAACGAAACGTTTTTCTCAAACCGACCATAGAAGAAATTCAAAATTATATTCATGAAAAATCTTATAGCGTTGATGCTAATAGATTCATAGACTTCTATGAAAGTAAAGGGTGGATGGTCGGCAAAAATAAAATGGCTGACTGGAAAGCTGCCGTAAGAAATTGGCAACAAAGGGATAAACAAAAAAATCCTCTGATTTTAAAAGATAATTCATCAGATAAATTTAAAAATGACAAACCATGGTAGACTTTAAAACGCAATTAGAGAACATGAAAGGATTAGGGTTTACAGCCGAGCCTCAAAAAGTAATAATTAAAATACCTGACGCCAGGGAAAACATATTGCGAGGTATGAAATATTATACTGAAAATCCTGTTTGGCTGCCTGAATATAACGAAATAGCAGGCTGGGCAACCGACAATAATGGACGAGGATTGCTTGTCAAAGGAAATTGTGGTTTAGGTAAAACATTAATTTGTGGCAAAATTTTGCCTGTGCTGATTAATTTCTACTGCCATAAGGTAATATGTATAGTTAACGCGCAAAAGCTCAACACGGACTTGGATAATGTGTTATTAAGGCATATAATCTATATTGACGACATTGGTACAGAAGGTATGAGCGTCAAATACGGCGATAAGAGATTAGCATTTGCCGAACTGGTAGACGAAGCGGAGAAAAAGGGCAAACTACTTATGATAACTACTAATCTTAATGATAAGGAATTGTCGGAAAAGTATGGTGAACGCGTATTAGACAGGTTGCATGCTATCACCAAATCAATTTTATTCACCGGTAAAAGCTTTAGAAAATGAATCAGAAAATGAATCCAATAAGTGAAGTTTACAACATGGATTGTATGGAATATATGAAATCTGTTCCTGACAAACATTTTAATTTGGCTATATGTGATCCACCTTACGGATTGCATGCCGATTTAATGAGAATGGGTTCGTCAACTCAAAATGGCAAGAAATATATTTCTACCGCTCAACGGGTAAATAAGAGCCAATACACAGGAGGTGGAAAGCTAAAGAACAGGATTCTTAATCGACATGCCAAAGAATTTGAATCGTGGGACAAAGTACCGCCGAAAGAATATTTTACCGAACTTTTTCGTATAAGTAAAAATCAAATTATTTGGGGTGGTAACTATTTTGGCTTACCGCCATGTAGATGCTTTGTAAGTTGGGATAAAATGCAACCGTGGGAAAACTTTTCACAAGCTGAATTTGCTTGGACATCGTTTGATATGCCAGCTAAAGTAGTTCGTATATCAACTACCGGAGTAAGCACTATAGAAAAGAAGATTCATCCTACGCAAAAGCCTATATCACTTTATGCCTATTTGCTTAAGACTTTTGCAAAGCCAGGAGATAAAATATTTGATTCACATCTTGGCAGTGGCAGCTCGCGTATTGCTGCATACAAAATGGGGTTTGACTTTTATGCATGTGAAATAGATAAAGGTTATTTTGATACACAAGAAGAACGATTCAGGCTAGAATGTCTAGAAGAACGAAAATTAAAAGATGGAAGAATATTAATTCAAACAAATTTATTCGAATGAAAAAGAAAATATACATAAGTCTTCCGATAACGGGGAAAGACATTAGTCAAGTAATTGAGCATGTAAATCTTGAAAGAAAAATGTTGCAAAATTGCGGGTGGAATGTAATTACTCCATTTGATTTAAAATGGAATCCAAACGAAAGTGAATCTTATTATATGGGCAACGATATCGAAAGTTTACTTGAATGTGATTCAATCTATATGTGTAAAGGTTGGCAAAACTCAAAAGGGTGTATGGCTGAGTTTGAGGTTGCTAGAATTTACGGGAAAGAAATAATATTTGAATGAAAAATTATGAAAACAAAATTAATAGCATTAATATTCCTATTCTTATCTATCCCGGCGCTAGCACAACTAAAGCCGAAAGTAGCGATATCATATAACTTTACAGATAATGTAATGATATCTAGTAAGAGCTATACTGAGATTGGTAATACATACGTCAATAAGTGTTCATATTCTTTACCTAACACAATTGTGTCAACGGGACTAGAATATGTATATGGAAAACTTTCTGTGTATTACGACACTCGTATATGGGTAAAATTTATGAAGGATGATCATTCTTTCTCGCCAGAGGAAGCTCGCTTTGAAGTAGGTGTAAAGTATCACCTGACTGATAAAATAGTTATCTCCGCTAATCATGTATGTTGGCATCCGCTACAATCAGACGGATTAAGTCATAATGCTATTTACGGAGG
>Ga0210129_1000289_pt1 | contig 13076 bp, 9 predicted proteins | sample WestPond_Cattail_2_FD_185582 | JGI IMG/M metagenome (GOLD analysis project Ga0210129, IMG submission 185582) | Wetland microbial communities from the San Francisco Bay, California, USA, that impact long-term carbon sequestration -... | ecosystem: Environmental > Aquatic > Marine > Wetlands ... | reverse complement strand
ACGCCCTCTTCGCTCGCGGCGGCCTCGGCGCTTCGCGGACTCATCGAGCTCGTCACCGCTCAAGTCGGATCGGTGCACGCCGTTCTCACGCAAGAGGAGGAGAAGGAGCTCGTGAAGCACGGCATGTGTCTCATTCGCGGGGCGTTTGATTAAGCAAAGAAATCGGCGGCGGCGCTCCGTTCACTCCGTAGACGAGAAACAAAATGTACCGCACGAGAACCTCGGGGAGCGGTTTTCTGTTCGGGGCGATGGGTTCGTCTTTTTTTCGCGCGAGCAACACCTCATCGAGCGGATCCATAATCAATTGGCGCGTCGCCTCTCGCTCCGAAGCGTCGCGCATGCCTCGCACGAACACGGAAACGCGATCGCCCGCGAGCGCGGACGCCGCCGCCTCGTGCGACATGGGACGACGTCGAAGTATCCATTTCAACACCGAGACGTTGCGCGTCTCGCCCAAATCGGGATCGCGCCCGAACGTGTCTATCACAGCGGAGCCGTACGCGCGTTCGGCGTGCGACATAAATCCTCTCAAATCGTGCGGATAATTTTCCGTCGTGGCGTACTTGCGAATAATCGCGAAATCCTCCGCGCGACGGTCGGTAGCTGCGTCGCCCGCGGGTGCGGCCACGGCCGCTCGCGTCCTCGCCGCCTCGCGTCTCTGCGCGTGGAGCCAAAGCGGCGCGGGATGCGTTCTGGAAATGATGAGCTGCTTCTCGCTCCACGCGAACTCCGTCACGTAGTCCACGACGTCGCGCCCAATTTCGGACTCACGCGATACGTGCATCATCCAGTCTGCGTTCTCGGCGCGAAGGTACGATAAGAATCGCTCCGACGTTCGATACGCGTCCGTCGGACGAAGACGAAACTCGGCGCGCAAATATCCAGCGACCGCCCGCGCCGGAAAAGAATTCGTGTAGAACGGGGCATAATATTCTCGCGCCGCGATCAGCTCGGATTCCGTCGCCGCTTCGTGGTGAAGCCCCAGAAGAAACGCGCGATGCTCGGGCGTGACGTACAATTCCGGAAACGTCGGCGTGCGAATCAATTCTTTGTAGTGTCGCGAGAGCAGCACGCGGTGCGTCTCTACTCCTCCGCGCAGCTCAGGATTGTTTCGCAACACGGCGACGAGCACGAGAAATTTATCGGGCGTCGTCGCGAGCGCGTCGAGCGTCTCGACGTCGACGGCCAGCGGCGGCGACGCACGCACCATCTCTCGGACCAAGCCGGGATCGCACGCCATGTTTCGAATCGCCCATATCGAAACGTCGGCGAGCGGATGCTCGTACCGAAACATTCTCTCCGCGATGGTTTTAATCGCGACAGCGCTCGGCCAGTCGTCGCTTTCCGGTGCGCATCTCTCAACGATCGCGCGCATGAATTCGCGATTCGAAACGAACAGGCGAGCGTCTCTCCGCGGATGAATGAGCCCAAGCGAAGGAGCGAGGTGAACGCCCGGCGTTCGGACGTTCGAAACTATCCATCGAACGAGCGCGGGATTACGAGCGAACGAAAGACGCCAGCCGAACGCCGACGCCGCGGCGACGATCGCGTCGCGATCTCCCCGCGACAGCGCGTCGTCGAGAGCTCGCTGCATTTCTTTTTCTTTTTCTTTTTTACGCGACGAGACCAAACATACTAAAATATGTGTCCGTACGCCTCGTAAATGAGTCGGCGTCTCAGTTCGAGCGGAAGTCCCGTTCGCGCGAGCATGAGTTTCGCGGCGAGAATCGAGGCCCTCTCTCTCTCGCGCACCACGGATCGCACGCCGGGATAATAAAAATCCACCGGAACCGTCTCGTGCGTTCGGCGCAAAATCCATTCGAGCGCGTGGACGTTTCGGACGGGTTCTCGCGGAACGAGCGCAACTTCGGGCGCGACGCGCGAGACGTAGTCGAGAAGAACTCCGCCCTTGAATTCGGGGTGGGGTCTGCTGTACGCCCACGCGACGCGGTCCGCAGCGTACTGTGTTATCCGTGCCTCGTCCGCGGCGGCGGCGGCGGCGGCGTCCGGCGGCTGCGCCGCAGCGGGCGCGGGCGCGGGCGCAGCGGCGCGATCTCGCCAGCGTCGCACGGCGTCTCGCCACACGCGAGAGTCGTGCGCGAGCACGCCCGTCAAGAAATTGGCGTACGCTCGAGAAGCCGGTCGCTCCATGATCGCGGCCGTGATCGACTCGATGAAGTCGAGACCGACTTCGGTCTCGTCGCGAACGTGGAACATCCACGTCGCGCTCTCATCGGCGGCGGCGGCGCGGCGCACGAGCTGCTCGAATTTGGCGGGTCGTCTCGGCGCGGCGAAAAAACGATGCTCCGCCACGAAATATCCCGCGATTAAATGCCCAGTGTATCGGCCGAACCCGCCGACGCGCGAGAAGAACGCGCGCGCGGCGACGACGTCTTTCGGGGTGAGCTCGGGCGAGCGGGGATCCAACGCGACGAGCACCGCGAGTTGCTCCTTCGTGACGTACAAATCTCGAAACGTCGGGAGGGAAACGAAGTCCAACGTTCCCGCCGCGATCAACGCGGCGTGGCCCTCGCGCGACGTGACCGACGCGGGGTTGTTCTCGGCGATCGCGACGATCACGCGAGACGATTGCCCCTCCGCGGGAAAGAGCGATGGAGGCGAGTTGCTTATCCATATCTCGACGACGCGTCCGAACGTCTCGGGATAATCTTTGGAGAATCGCAGGCCCCACAATATCACGTCGCGATGCGGCGCGTCGTGTCGCGCGAGAAACCGCAACGCCTCGAAAAGATCCATGGCGTTGTGCCGCTGCCGCACGTTCGCCGGCGACGCGCCCTCTCTGTTCACGATATCCTGATTCAAATGGTAGAACTCCGCGAGGCGCTTCACAAAGCGGCTCTTGCGCGCAAAGAGGGGAGCGTCGCGTCTCCGCACGAGGAGCGCCGCTTCGACGCTTCCAGCGACCGTTCGCTCGTAGATCCAATTGAGCAGGTCGCGCCGGGAGCTCAAGTCAAAGTCGGGGTTCGCCATCGCGGCGCTCGCCGTCTGGAAATTCATTTTCGTTTGAATTGTTTCCGGCGGCGGCGCACATACGAAAGAAAAAGAAAAGAAAATGGACGACGAGGAGATCGCCGACCTTGAGGAGAGCGTTCTCCAGCAGGAGCTCGAGGTAGAGTCCGAGTTCGACTCGCTGCGGTCGTACGTCTCCGACGACGACGAGGAGGAGGCGCTCAATACTTTGCTGGGAATATTGGAGCTCCGGCGACAGCTCGAGGCCGACAAAGCCGAACTGAAGAGCGCGTGGGCGCATCGCGTTCGCGCGAAACAATTTCGTTTCAGATTGCGTCTCGTCGCGCGCGACGCGAAATGGAAACGATTTTTCGACGCCGACGGCGACTCCGCGCTTTGCAGCGTCATTTTCAGTCTTTATTTACGTCCGTAATTCATTTCGTCGCGCCACCAAAAACGACCACACGGTTTTACGCATACCGGGCTCGGCAAACGCGAGCGAGAGCGCCACGTCGCTCTCGTCGAACATCGTGCTTGGATCGCGTCGCGCCGCGTAGAGGAACCGATAAAACGCTTCTTTCGTCTCCAAGTATCGTCGAGCCTCGACGCTCGAAAAATCGGCGAGCGCCGCTCTCTGCGCTCTCAGCGGCCTTCCGCGCGCGAAAAATCGAAGCGCCGCCTCGGTTTTGAGAGTTCGTTCCGGCGTCGGCGTCTCTCCGGGTCGAACGCCGAACCGCTCGAGCGCGGATACTTGATCGCGCGCCTCGTTTTCGTGCGACATCGATCGCGCCAGGGTCAAAAGAGTCCCACGACCCTCATCCATCAACCGCGCGTCGGCTCGAGCGGAAACTGCGCTCCACCACGTTCGATCCGGAGCGTACATCGCGCGCGCGACGAACTCCGGCATCGAGTGTCGCTCAAAAATGCGCGCGGCGACGTCGCTCGAAACTCCGCGAGTGGCGTAGACGTCGTCCCGCACGTCGAAGAGACCGACCGCCTCGTGGAACTCCGCGAAATTGCGATACTCCTCGCTTCCCGACCGCGACTCCAACTCCCAATATATCGGTCCGCGCGATTCACGGGCGAGTCGAAGCGTCGTTAAATCGTCCGGCGTTCCAAATCCTTGCGGCAAGAATTGAAACTGAACTCGTATATACTCTTCCTCGGCGGTTCGCAGCGTCTCGCCGAGAAGAGGAGAGTCGAGCGCCCTGAAAATTTCAGCGTCGGTTTCGAGATCGACGAGCATCTCCATGAAAATCGGCATCGCGCGCATCGCGACGCGATTGCGCTCCGATCCCAAAAAATCCTTTATGATTCTCGCGCGCGGAGCGTAGTCGTCCTTGTGGATTTCGAACGCTTTGTACCATTCGACGAGGAGTCGCTCCGCGTTCGGCACAGAGCCGACGTCGAACGCCGCTCTTTTCAACGCGACGCGCGTGTCCCCGCGAACGAACGGATGTATCGGGTTCGGAGCGTGTCTCCGAAGCGCGTCGTAAACTCGCTTGTCGCGCGCGAACCAAACGCGAGCGAACTCGAGCGACGCGACCATGCCAGGAACCGTCGGAACGGATCGATCCGCGAGAACCGTCCACATGCGCTTCTCGAGACACGTCGCGAGAGCGTCTCCCTCTTGGAACATTCGCGCGACGAGTTGAGTCTTTCGCTCGATGACCGCGCGAGTTATCCGAGACACGCTTCCGCGCACGTGCGCTCGAAACTCTGTGCGATCGTCCGGATACGGAATCGCCGCGCCAAAGTATCCTCCTTTGGCCATCTCCACACAAAGTTCGGGCGAATCCGTCATCGTCGCCCACGTCTCTTTGTTTCTCGCAAAGTGGACGATCGCTCTTTGAAATTCCGGCTCGCGATGCTTTCGCATCCAGTACGCAATGAACGTGTCGCAAAAAGACCGGTACAGTCGAAACTCCTCCCTGAATTTCTCGACGTCCGCTCCCATGGGCGACTTTTTTATTCCGCGCCCGACGTCGTCGTCCCGCGCGCGCGGTTTTATCGCGTCGTACAATTTTTTTTCGAGCGGGAAAAAGAGATACGCGCACGTCGGGAACGCCGGCGCGAGGTTATCAATCTTTGATAAGATGTCCCACATCTCGTATTTCATGATCGCGTTGAGAGCCGAGTACCACTGAAGAACGGCGCGAGCGTTTTCATCGTCGAGGCTCGCAAACAGACGCAGAAGTCCAGGATTTGAATCAAAGACGTCGTCGTCGACGGCTGCGGCGTCTCGAAACGATTTCAATTTCGCGCGATGCTCCTCTTCGCTCCATGTGAACCATAGACGCAGAATCTCATTCGCGCGCGATTCGGCCGTCATTTTATTTATTTCGGCGCTTGACGCTACATACGCCGATTAAAAAGCATCTCCCAAATTCTCGCTCGCACCGCGCGGTCTCCGTCTCTTTCATGGAATCGCGCGAGCGCCGATCCGGATCTAGCGTTCGTGCCCTGCATCGCGGCGTACTGAAGCGCGGCGATCTGCCAGTGATTCAACCTCGCAAAATCCCAACGGTGCGCTTGCGCTTGCGTAGCTCCGCGAAGCGGCACGGGGGACATTGGGACTCCGCGTCGCGCGAACCAACCACGCATGAACGCGTGTGTGAGATCGCGGCGCTGCGCCTCGGCCGATCGCAAACGCGTCGCGAGGGCGTCCATCGCTCCCGCCGCGGCTTCGTTCGTCGTGGCGAGACGCTGAACGAGTTCGAGCGATCCGCTGTGCCGCGCCGCGACGTACGCCGCGTCGTCGTCGACGGCAGCGGATACTCCGAGCGCTTCGGCCAATTCCAAAACCTCGAGACCCGCGGTGCCGCGATGAAAGAACGCGACGCGAATAAGAACGCCGATGACGGAGTCGCTTCTTCCTCCCACGTCGACGAACGCGTCTCGCATTTTCGATTCTCGCATGCGCGTCGTCTCTCCCACGGCGGCGAAGAGTTCGAAATCGACGGGAAAGAGGTACTGTTCGATTTGAGGCGGAAAATGCATCGTGAGAGCGCAAAGAAAGAAAAGGACGCACGCGACTCCGGCGTCTTGGCGAACGAGATCCGGCGTCAACTCCGGCACGTTGGCGACTCGCCCGACCAAATCGTGCCACGCTCTTTGCGCGAGATGAAAAAATTCGTGGCCCTCGTACTGAATCAGCACGTCGCGACTCGTTCGCCACGCGACGCCGAGCGCCTCGAGTCGCGCGGCGGTGTACTCCGGCGACATTCCAAACGAGAGAAAGTACGCCTCCGCCGCGGCGGGAACGAGGAGACGAGTCATGGGCGCCTCTCCGAGCGCGACGAGAAGAGCGTCCTCCGCCATTTTTTTTTGTATTTGTTTTTCATATTTGTCTCACTCATCCGGACGTAGTGAAATATTCGACGCCGGGACACAATCCAATGGGATCATTCTGCAGCAGCAGCAGGGGTCGAGTAGACGTCGCCGACGACGCTCGGCTGCTCGCGGACGTGCGCCAGCTTCTGCGCGACATGGGAACCGATCCGTCGAGGCCGGGGTTTCCTTCGAGTATCACCGATCGTAAACGAGACCGCGATGCGATCGCTTCGAGGTACCTTCTGAAAGGCGCGGACGACGTTTTGTTTGAGAATTTGTGGGAGCTTCGCGGGCGCATGCGCGGATTGGGGGAAAGACTCTCTTCGCAACACACTGTGGCGTTTGATCGATGGGAGCGCGAAGTCGATTTCGTGTTCGAGTACGCGAGCTTTCAGCAGATGCTCTACGGCTGGATCGTTCGCGCCGACGACGCGCGTCTCGAGAGCGACACCGCGCGGTGGCTGGTGAGAGTCGACGGCCTGTGGATGGACGCCCGCCGTCTTTTGATGGAGTTCGTGAGCGAGCAGTCCGTGGTACTTCAGTAAGTGACACAAGAGTCCCAGTTTCCATTTGTTTTACTCTACCGCGTAAACATATTCGCGGTGCCAAACATGTTCCTGATATCCAAATACGCTTCGACGTCGTCGCTGAAGGTTTCGAAGTGCTTCGCCTCCATCACTTTCGCGGTGGCGGGAAATCCTTTGAACCTCGTCGCGAATATATTCGTCACATCAGCGCGTTGCGTTGGACTGATGGTGTTCTCCGCCGCGGCCGCGGGCGCGGGAAACTTCGCGCGCGTCGCCGCTATGTATCCCGGGTTCGCGTACATGTCTCGGCGGTTCTTATAAGCGTCGTAGTGTTTTTGCTCGAGCTCGCTCGATCCGATGAGCGTGCGCACCTCGGCGCGATCACTATCTCGGACGTCGAGATACCTCGCGACGTACTCGTCAAACGTCTTCTTTTGATTTCGAGGATCAGAAAACGCCGCCGCGTCGCTGCCGAATCTCGACTGGTGCCATTGCAGGATCAAGTCTGATATCTTATAATTGTCATCGAAATGGCCTCGCCCTCCGATTTCAGCGTCGAAAAAGCCTCGCGCTGTCCTCGCCGTTAGCGTAAGGAGAGCGGAAGCCGGAGCCGGAGCGGCGGCGACCATAGCGGTCGCGGCGGCGGCGGTGAGGGACGCCGACGATTGCAGACCAGTGAAATGCTCGGCGATGGATTTCTCGACGTTGGCGGCCAACGAGTACGCGCTCAAATCAGACCGGTACGTCGCGATATGTTTCGTCTCGATCTGAGACACGACGGTTTGGATCACGCTCTCCAGGGGTCCCGGCATTCGAGCTCGCACGCGAGGGTGAAACATGGTGCTCGCCACGCGCTTTCGCTCCTCCATCGGAATGCTCGGCCGAGTCAGGGTGAGACGCCGCGGCGTCCAGTTCGCCGAGGACCACGCCGGAACGCCTGTCTCATCGAGCTTCGGTCTTTTACGCTCGGCCTCGGCCTCCGCGAGTCGCAAAACCTCGTTTAAATATTTTTCGGTATCGGCGAGATTCTTTTTAGCCAACTCGTAGAGTTGCCCGCGGCCGGTCGCCGCGGTTAAATTCGCCCGCGCCGCCGCGAGACTCGCCCGCGCCGCTTCGACGAGATCCGACATCTTTCTTTTCCCCGCGTACTTTGAGATATATACGGGCGAAGCGCCGGGAGGGGAAAGCGAAATGGGTGAGATCGCCCGCCTCGAGCGGCTCGAGGCCCTCGCGGACCGACAGTTAGCAGTCGCGGAAAGGCAACGGAGACTCGCCGGGCAGCGAGCCGGTGCCAACAAGTACAGGGAGCTCAAGACGGCTATAAAGGAAAACTTGAAAAATATTCGCGCCAGTCTCGCAGCGGCTCGAACGGCCGCGGGCGTCGCGTCCGCGATGGAAGCCGCCGAAGAAGCCGCGCCCGCGCCCGCGACGAGTTCCAGTTATAGTTCCGGTTCCGCGATGGAAGAGGAGGAAGAAGCCGGTTCCCCGCCCGCGCCCGCGACGGCGTCGGGGCTCGAAGAGGAAGAGGAAGAGGAGCTCCCGGCGCCCGACGACGTCCCGCTCGCGCCGACGGATCTCGTTCCGCTGCCTCTTTCTGATGGGAAATACAGCGCCGCGAGGGCCAACGACGCGGAAGTCCGTCCTCGCGTGCTGCAGCGCGTGTTCGCTTACTTCGCGCAGCGTCTCGTGGGCGCCCCGATTCAAGACGTGAAACGGCTCGCGCTCGAACGGGAGAAGCATAGTCGAGAAAACGCAAATGAGGTCACGTACGGAAACGAGAGCGGCGGTGTTGGTCCCATCATGACCGCGTGCGACAAGTACCTCGAGCAGCACCCCATCGCGGCGGTTGGTCGCGCGATTGATTTTCAGGCGAGGGATATCGTGCGCCAGGGCGCTTACGCTAGGCACTGGCGATTTGCAATGCAAACTCCCGAGATGACGAAGAGAATCAACGCGATCGAGACGTTGACGAGATGCGAGAAGAACGAGGCGATCGTTCTTTTTGGGATGACGCACTGCGTCTCGACGAGCGCCGAGGACGAGACGGTGCGAATCAAAGACAAAGTCGCGCTTTATCGCATTTTGACCGAGGAGATTCGACCGGGACGCGACGCGAGCGTGCGGGCGCCGATGCTCACGATGCTCACGGAATATTTTCGGGCGAACGACGCCGCGTTGATCGAACCCTCGCTGTACAAGCTGGCGTGCGACATGAACTACGACGCGCGATACGAGACGCTCTACGAGTTCAGGCTGAACAAGTTCGAGAATCGTTTGAAACAAACGATCGTCGCCGTCGCCGCGTGCGCCGCTCTTGGGATCAGACCGCCTCCCGTCGGACAAGCCGTCGCTCCCGCTCTCGCTCTCGCCGCGGCGCCGGTGCTTCCCGAGACGGCGGTGACGCTCGCCGAGATTCACGCTGCGATTGTCTCGCTCGCTCCCTACGGCGCGCCTCTTCGATTGGCCGGACTTCAACTCGCGTGGGAGGACGCGGAAGTCCGGGTCAGGGGCCTCGCACGCGTCTTGAAGGAATTCGACGCGACTTTGGCCGACGTGCCACCAAACGAGCGCATGGTGTACGCTTTAAAAGCCGAGTTTCGCTGGTATTTAAGCAAACGCGAGAATTCGAGAGCCGCGTACGTTTCTGGAATGACCGAGCAGCTCTTTCGTTACACCATGTGGTACAAGAATCCCAGCAAGAAGACGGACCTCGACAAGGCGTTGGCGAAAGAAATCGCAGAAGCGCGAGCCGCGCGATCCGCCGTCGCGGTTCTGCCCGCCGCCGCCGCCGGCGCGGTGGATTCGCCGCTCCCGATCCCGGGTCTCGTGCGTGATTGGGGAGACGGCGGAGTTCGCGCGAGCGTTCTCGAGGCCTTTCGAGAGGAATTCGGCAAGCGTTTTTCTCAATATTCGCCGAATATCGCCCTCGAATACGCGCAAAAAGCGGAGGCGGTTCGGTACATGCGCGCGCACAATCTGGAGGAGTACATCGCGAATGTTCGCGATAAGGGGACGCTCGCCGAGATGGCCGCGGCGCATAAACGCGCCCCGACCTCGATCGACAGGATACTCGCCGAGCTATTGGAGCACGCGAAGAATCCCGATCCTCTTTTCGCGGCGCGGAATACGCGAGAGCCGCCCGGCGGTATTTTACCCACGCCGATTCCCATGGACCTGGTCGTCACGCCGTGGGAATCGGAGCGTCCGCGTCTTCTTTGGCGGCTCATGAAAGGATTCGAAATCACGCTTCCCGACGTTCTTCCCGCGGAACGGGACGCCTTCGTCAAACAAGTCGAGGCGCACCGTTACGTGAGCAAACGCTCGACCGAAACAAACTACAAGAATTTATCGGATCCGCGAAACTTTTTCGAGATCTACGCGCGGAATTATCGCACGAACAAAGAATGGATCAATCGGCTCTTGGACATCGAGTTGCAAAACGTAGCCACGACGGCGAGCTCTTCTTCTTCTTCTTCCGCCGCTCCGGCTCCGGCTCCGGCTCCGGCTCCGGCTCCGGCTCCGAGCTTCGCCGCTCCGAGCTTCAATTCGCCGCTCCCGAACACGCCTGATCGAGATCTTTTTTTCGATGTGCGGAATATGGGAGTCCCGCCCGGCGTTATTTTGCCGGAGCCGCTTCCCGTACGGCCGTTCCGCATGTCGTGGGAAACGGACCGTCCACTTCTGCTTTGGCGGCTCATGAAAGGATTCGAAATCACGCTTCCCGACGTTCCTCCCGCCGAGCGAGATGCCTTCGTCAAACAAGTCGAGGCGCACCGTTACTTGAAACGCCGCGCAAGCGGACAAGATTACAAGAATTTATCGTTGCCGCCAAACTTTTTCAAGGAATACGCGCAGAAGTATCGCAAGGACAAAGGCTGGATTACTCGGCTTTTGCAAATAGAGTTGGACGTATTCTCCACGACGGCGAGCTCTTCTTCTTCCGCTCCGGTCTCGAGTTCGAGCTCCGCCGCTCCGGCTCCCACTCCGGTCTCGTTTTACGCCAGCGCCGATCTTCGCAAGCTATCAAAGTACACGATTCAAGTCCGAGAAACCAGCGCGAGTCTTATCATGACGAAGATGCAATCGTCTTTGGCGAACGCATTCGTCATTTGCGACGTTTTGTTCGTTCTGGCGCCGTCGTACGCCGCGAGCGAGGAACTCGTGAAAACGCCCGAAAAAATCGTTCGGCTACTCAAAGACGTGAGTTGGCGAGAGATCGCGGCGAATCGGGCTCCTATGCTCATCATGCTCCGGCGCGCGTTCGGGGACGCGGAGGCGCGCCGAATCGAAGCTCATCTCTTCATGCAAGTCGGTTCGCTCGCGGAGTACTACGCGCCGTTTCTCTTTGGGGCCGCCGACGAAGTGTTCTTGCTCGCCGAGCGAATCGAGTGGGCGCGCGCGGCCGGCGCGGCGCCCGCCGCCGTCGCCGCAGTGCCGCCGGAAGCCGAAACGCCGTTTATCGAACTCATCGAGGGCTTTCCCATCGAAACACCGACGGTGCGCGTCTCGCCCGAGCCGGCGCTCTACTGGACCAGGCGTCCGGAGTTTGATGAGTTCGTGCGCGACTTCGTCGAGCAGCCTACGTTTAAAGCGGCGCTGCAAAAAGCGACGCAGCCCACGCCCGTCAACGCGGTCGTCGGTCTCCTCGTCGCGCTCGCCGAGTCGCAGGACGATTTCAAGAAGAACGCCGCCGCGCGCTACAACTTATTCGCCGGTCGAGCGATTAGGTTTCACGCGCAGCGAGCGTGGCGCGACGATCCCGAGACGCAGTACCATCGCACGATTCGCGAACCGGTTCTCGCCATGATTCGACGTCTCGGCGACGCCGCCGACGCTGAGAAAATCGAGACGCGGATGTTCGGCGAGGCGCGCACGTTGGAGGAGTATTTGGACTACACCACCCTCATGGCGCGAATCGGAGTATGAGTTCTTTCTAGCCTCCGTAAATAAAATGTCGTTTGAATCGAAAATCTTTGAGACGGCGAGGACGCAAATCAAATGGGCCAAGGATGAGGTCGAGATTCGCCGGAGCGCGACCGCCGCACAAAATGAGTCTTCTACTAAAAAATTAAACGAGGCGCTCGCCGTGCTCGAAGAGACGAGCGCGATTTTAGGCGAGGTCTCCGAAGCGACGAGCGCCGACCTCAGCGCCGACGTTCCTCCTTTATTTCCGGACGTCGATTTACCACCGCGACCGCCCGGCGCGGCTCTGTTCGAAGAGGAGTTTGTTACGTCGTACGTCGGCCCGCGCGGCGGCTTAGAATTTCAACTCGACGTCTCTCGCGTTCCGAATCCCGAGGATCCAGCCGTGAAGGAAAAGTTGACTTTCGTCGGGAAGACGTTGGGTATCGTACCGGGCGACGACGACGACGCGGAGCAGCTTCTTCCCGTGAATCGTCGCACCGCGCCCGCGTTCGGAGGACCGGACTTTACGCGTTGGCCGCGAGATTTTTCGTTTACGTTGGCGCGCGATGTGCAATGGAGGATCGAAGAGGGAACGAACACGGAGCGTGTTCAAATGCTCGCTCTGTTGTCGCAAATCTTTGGAGGAAACGCGGCAAACGCCGCTTCCGTTGAGCGATTGTTGGTGCGCGACGCCGACACGAGAGAGGCGTACGTGGACGTCGCGACTCTTCGCGCGAGAATCTCGGCGGCGTACGAAGAGGCGAACCGAATTCGAATGAACGCCGCCGCAAAGGCGCCACTCGTGGTCGCGCGCGGCGCTTCGTCGAGAACTAAATTTTCTCGAGGATGATTAATCCCACACTTTAAAAATGGACTTGCTTCGTTCGTTGAAGCCTTCGGCGGGCGAGTCGGCGGCGGAGGCCGAGGCGCGGGCGCACCGCGAGGAGTGTCGCCGGGAGCGGGAGCAGATCGAGCGCGAGCGCGCGGAGGAGGACGCGCGGTGGGCGGCGGAGCGCGAAAAAATGCGGCCCGCCGTCGAGGAAGACGCGGCGAAGGGACCCGGGACGCTGCGCGCGGGCGACTCGCTCGTGGTTCAAAATTTACTCAGCGGCGGGCTCGACGAGGTTCTCGTGCTTCGCGTCGACGCGCGGACGAAGCGAGTCGAGACGCGACCGTGGTGTCCGATGATGCCGGAAGCGGACGTTCGAAAACGCGATCGTCTCGCTTCGTTCGCGCTGGAGCGGTACGAGCTCGTCGACTCGGTTCTCCCCGGCGAAAAGACGGACGCGGAGAAGATCGCGAGCGCGTTTGGAGAGGCGAGGACGAGACTGGCGGAGAAAG
>Ga0210129_1000288_pt1 | contig 13197 bp, 14 predicted proteins | sample WestPond_Cattail_2_FD_185582 | JGI IMG/M metagenome (GOLD analysis project Ga0210129, IMG submission 185582) | Wetland microbial communities from the San Francisco Bay, California, USA, that impact long-term carbon sequestration -... | ecosystem: Environmental > Aquatic > Marine > Wetlands ... | reverse complement strand
GCCATCGAGGGCTACGACGAAGCCGCCAGTCTCGTCATGCCGCATGCCTGGAAAGCCGGTCCGCAGACGCTACTGTTGCAGAAACAGTTGCAGGCCATGCCCGACGGCGGCACCGTCATCATCAATCCGCCGCCGATGCCCTTCCGCTGTCCGCCCGGCCCGCCGGAGCGTGCGAGCATGATTGCCTATTACCTCAAGGCCAACAAACCCAAGTCAAAGATCCTGATCCTCGACGCCAAGGATGACTTCTCCAAGAAGGGCCTGTTCATGGCTGCCTGGAATGAACTCTATCCCGGCATGATCGAATGGGTGCCAGCGTCCAAGGGCGGCAAGGTCGTGCGCGTCGACACCAAGACCAATACGGTCTTCACCGATGGCGGCGACTCGCACAAGGCTGACGTGGTGAACATCATCGCGCCGCAACGCGCCGCCCAGATCGCCACTGCGACCGGACTGGCCAACGATTCCGGCTGGTGCCCGGTTAACCAGCACACCTTCGAATCCACGCTGGTGCCGGGCATTCACGTGATCGGCGATTCCTCCGTCGCCGGCGCGCTGCCCAAATCGGGTCATGCGGCGAACAATATCGGCAAGATGACCGCCGCTGCGATTGTTTCGCTGTTCCGTGGCACCAAGGTGCCCCTGCCGTCGCACGTCAACACCTGCTACAGCCTCGTCAGTCCCGACTACGGCATCAGCATCGCTGCCGTGTACCGCCTCGGCGAAGACGGCATGCTGGCGGGCGTCAAGGGTGCGGGCGGCACCAGCCCGGCGGATGCTTCCACCCTGCAACGTAAACAGGAAGCCGGCTACGCACAGGGCTGGTACACCAGCATCACAGCGGATACGTTCGGCTGATCGTTCACAAATCCAGAAGTGAAAAAAACGGGCCGCTGTCGAAAATACAGCGGCCCGTTTGTATAAGGACTCAGGAAGAGATCGGCTATAGTCCTCCGCCATCCTCGCCAATGATCCGATTCCCATGACTCACCCCTTCTCCTCCCCGGTCGCGCTGGAACAAGGCTTTGCCGACGGACTCGACGTGATGCTGGCAACCCATCGCGGGCTTGGCGTCTACATTCTTGTGCTGGCCAACGCCGCCTATGATGCAGCGCTATGGACGCTGCTTGCACCTGCCCTGGCAGCGCGCCACACCGAGCTCGCCGCCACCCTCACCGCCACCCTGCGGCGCGGCGCCACGCTCGCCGAACCGGACGACGACGTGGTGGTGTTTCTCAAGCTCAATACCATCGGCTTCGAACACCTGGGGCGCATGGAAAGCCGCCGTGCCGGCCACTGGGAGACGATGTTCAATCCCATTCGCGCCCTGCGCCCGCCGCGCATCAGCAGCATGCGCTTCGAAGGCCTGCTGCGCCCCTTCGACCCGGCTGGTTTCCATTTCAACAAGTCCTTTCTCACCAGGGAAATATTCTGGGAAGGCGAGCTCGCCGGCAAACCGGCGCGCGTGCTGTACAACAAATTTCCCTTCGCCCGCCTGCATGGCCTGCTGGTGCCTGAACCCCAGCGCGCATTGCCACAATATCTCACTCCGGAATTGCACGGCTGGGCTTGGGACATCTGCGCGAATGCCGGCGTGCAAGGCCTGTGCCTGGGCTACAACAGCCATGGTGCCGGCGCCTCGGTCAACCACCTGCATTTTCAGAGCTTTGTGCAGACGAGTCCGCTGCAGGTGCAGGCGCCACGCTTCGTCCATAACGGCGGCACCCAGCCCTACCCGCTGCCCTGTCAGCGTTTCACCGATGCAGAAACATCCTGGATTCAGCTCGACTACCTGCACCAGCACAACCTCCCCTACAACCTCATCTACAGCCGGGGCAACCTGTACCTCATCGCCCGTGTCCCGCAAGACAGTATCAATCTGAGCGACCCGACACGTGGCTATGGCTGGAGTGAAATGGCCGGCTCTGTCACCCTGTTCAGCCGGGAATCGTTCGAAGGCTTGAGAGCTGAGGCGTTTGAGGCTGAACTGGCGCGCTTTGTGCCGTGAGGGGAATCAAGCTCCAATTCCCAGCATCCTGGCAAAGGTGCATTGATTATTGACTGATCCCAGAAGGGATTATGGCCAGCTCGGCCAGGCTGAAGCAGCTATGCGGGCTGGACGTGATTGTCGGCGCCTACTTCCGTCCGAAGATTCCCGGCAGTTTGCGCCAGCGGAACAACTCCCAGCGCGTGAAGTTCGACCGCATGCTGCGGCGCTTTTCCTCACGCCAATTGATAGTGCCGCTCAGGCCGTCCAGCGCGAAGATAGCGATGTCTCGGTCGAGATACAGGCTGGTCGCGCCTCCCGCCAATGCCCGCGCCAGCCAGTCCCCGTCGGCCACGATGCGGTACTTCTCGGCAAAGCCGCCAGTGCGCTCCAGCGTCTCCCGCCGCGCGAACAGCGCCTGATGACAGAAACCCTTGCGGCACAGGAATTCCCGGTTGAGAACCGGCACCTGCGGCTTGCGCACCAGTTCCTCGCCGCTCCGGTACAGCACATCGCCGTACACCAGGTCCACCGAAGGATTCTGCTCGATCGCCGCCGCCACGTCGGCGACAACCCTCTCATCGCAAAAACAGTCGTCGCTGTTGAGGAAGTAAAGAAAGTCTCCTTTGGACGCACGGATCCCTTTGTTCATGGCGTGATAAAGACCACGGTCCGGTTCGCTCACCAGGTAGTCAATCCGGTCGCGGTAGCGGGCGAGGATTTCCAGAGTGCCGTCCGTCGAACCGCCATCAATCACCAGGTATTCGATGTTGTCATAAGTTTGGCCGCGCACGGAAGCGATGCACCGGTCAATGCAGTGCGCGGCATTCAATACCACTGTCACAACGGATATTTTCACCTTTCGCATGAATTTATTCCTGGTTTCCTTCAATTAAACGAGATTTTGATAGATAGCGAGAGTCTCCTGAGCGCACCGCGGCCAGGTAAATTGACGACAGCGTTCATGCCCCAGCCGAACAAGTTCGCTTCTAAGTGATGATGAACCGGCTACGCATTCCAGCCCCTCACGAATCGAATCTATGCTTGCAGAATCAAAATATTAGGCCGCCATAGCAGCAACCCCGGGAATCGAGCTCGCAACGCCTAAAGATGACAGCATATTTACGCAGGACCTGCGCAGTAGAAACCGGCGTCATCCTTTGGTTACAGATAACATGCCATGAAAGACTCCAGGATCATCTGTCCATGGCTGCCGTATAGGCAGGACATTCTATTCATTGTCGGCAGCATCGTGACTGGGTTAGGGCAAGGAAGTAACCCCTAACCATTTCCACCTGCAACTATTGGTCGGCCAAACATAGCCAGCAAACGAGGCAGACACGATATTCCCCTCATCCCAAAACGATCACCTGGCCTTGCTGCAGCGCTTTCAGCGTCCAGTCAGGCGCGGAGGTCTGCAGTTCGTCCATGATGGCGGTCTCGTTACCCGGTTTGAGATGGGTGATCCAGATCTCGGGGCGCACCTTCAGCTCCTGCAACTCAGCCGCCAGCGAATCCGGCCAGTGATGCTTGGATGCCTGGGCGATTTCGACCAGCGCATTCTCGAACGAGGTTTCGATGATGAGATGGCGCAGATCGGGGATGGCGTTGAGCGCTGCGACGAAGGCCTCGCTGCGGGTGGTATCTCCACTGAATACCAGGCTGTCGCCCGCCACGCTCACCTGCAGGCCGCAGGCCGGGACCACATGGTTGACCGGAAGCGGCTTGAAGGTGCGTTCGCCCAGCGTAAGGCTGTCGCCCATGGGCAAGGGTTCGAACCGCACCCATGGGCCCTCAGTATTCGGAATCTCGCGAAAATCCGGCCACAGATGCCAGTTGAACAGGTGGGCCGACAGCACCTCCAGGACCGCTGGCAGTGCATGCACCACCAGCGGCGCGCTGCGTTTCTCACCCACGGCGTCGAGCAGCAAGGGCAGCCCCAACACATGATCGAGATGGGCATGAGTGATGAACACATGATCGATCGCCAGCAGATCATCGAGACTCAATGTGGTGATGCCGGTGCCGGCGTCGATCAGGATGTCGTCATCGACCTTGAAGCAGGTGGTGTGGCGCCCGCTGCCGATGCCGCCGCTGCAACCGAGTATGGTGAGTTTCATCGCTGATTGATCGTTGCTATTTGGTTGTATAGACGAATACGCCATCCCAGTCGTCGGGCGGCGGTGCCTCGCGGAAATGCGCGATGCGTTCAAGATAGATGTCGCACAAACTGCAGGGCGCGGCCGCTTTCAGATCGGTCAACATCTTGGTGGCGCCATCCCAGTCACAGGCCTGATAGCACGCAAAGGCCGCCTCGAATACACGGGCAATCATCTGCACCTGCTCGGACAACTCTTCCTTGCGACCCAGGGCTTGATAGATCGCCACCGGGGTTAGCTTGCCCTTCACCCGCACTTCATCGACTTTCATGAAGGCATGCACGGGATCGGCCTCGACGGTGGGCTGGGTGACCAGGATACCGACGCCATACTGCTTGGTGATGCCTTCCAGGCGTGATCCCAGGTTCACCGCATCGCCCATCACCGTGTAGGACATGCGGAACTCCGAGCCCATGTTGCCGACACTCATGCGCCCGGTGTTGACGCCAATGCCGATCTTCACTTCCGGCCAGCCGCGCGCCGCAAATTCCCGGTTCAGTTGCGGCAGGGCAGCCTGCATGTCAAGCGCGGTCTGCACCGCACGGGTGGCGTGATCGGCAAGATCCACTGGCGCGTTCCAGAATGCCATGATGGCGTCGCCGATGTATTTGTCGATGGTGCCGCGCTGCTGCTGCACGATGCGTGTCATGGTCGACAGGTAGGCATTCAGCACTTCGGCGAGTTCGGCCGGCGGCAGCTTTTCAGAGAAGTCGGTGAAGCCGCGGATGTCGGAAAACAGCACGGTCATGTCGCGCGACTGTCCTTCCATGGTGTAGTGCGCCGGGTCCTGGCTCATTTCGGCCGCCAACTCGGGCGGCACATACTGGCCGAACAGCTTGGTGATCTGGCGCTTGTTGCGCGTCTCGGCAAAGAACCCGTAGGCGGTGTTGAGCGCATACAGTCCCAGCACCGTGATCATTGGCGCCGCCATCGGCGCTACCCACAAACGCGACCAGGCCGCCGCATAGGCCCCAAGCAGCAGCGCCAGCATGAGCATGCTCGTCACCAGCCCGATGACCGGGCCGAATCGAAGCAGTACCGCGGTCAGCAAAACGCCCAGCAGCAACACAGCGCTCAGCCGCGCATCCGCGGCCCACGGCGGCGTGCTGCGGGTGATGCCGTCGAGCATGCCGGCGATCAGATGGGCATGGATTTCCACTCCGGGGAAAACATTTGATAACGGGGTTACCCGCAGGTCGACCAAGCCTGGTGCGGTCGATCCCAGCAGCACGATGCGGTTTTCCAGTTGCGCCAGTGGCGCCTTGCCTGCCAGCACCTGGGCTGCTGAAATATAGGGAAACGACAACCCGGCGCGGTAGGGCACGTACACGGTGCCGTCTGCGCTCAGCGGCACCCGAATGCCACCCGCCTCCACCCACGGCGCGAGGTAGTGCCGTCCGAGCAGGCTACTCTGTTCAACGCCTGCCTTCAGGGGATCTCCGCCAAACGCCACCCGCAGCGTGGAAACCGACAGGGCCGGATAGTAACCCGCGCCAAACGGCGTAAGCATGTTCATTTGCCGTGCGGTGCCGTCTGCGTCGGCACGCATGTTGAAAAATCCTGCGCCCTGCGCCACCTGCTGGAACACGCCCAGATTCGCGCCGTAACCGATCGGCGGCGGCAAGCCGGGCTGCATCGGCTTGAACACATCTGCTGCCAGGGACGGTGGCGGCAACATACCGGTTTTGGCCTGCGCATAGCCTGCGGGGATGAAGTAATACCCCAAGGAAACCGGACGGTCGGCAAGCGCCTGGGCAAAGCGGGCATCGTAATCGAGGCGCGGCGAGAGTTGTTTGAGTGCAGCCTGAAAATCTCGACTGCCTGCAAGATCGTGTCGTGCCAGTTGTTTCAGGGTGTCGAGCCCTGAACTTCTGTCCGGCTCAGCGAACACCACGTCCAAGCCCAGCGCACCGACGTGATAATGGTCGAACAGTTTGTCGACCAACGCGGTCATGGTGTCACGACTCCACGGCCAGCGGCCGAGGCTTTTAAGGCTGGATTCGTCGATGTCGAGAATGACCACGCGATCATCCACCCCTGCCATGGCAGTGCGTTTCAGCCAGGCGTCATACAGCCAGGCCTCGGCACGCTGCATGGGGGCGATGGTGATGAGTCCACCAACATGCACTGCGATCAGCAAGACGTACAGGGCAGACAGTCCTGCCTGCACCATCTTGGATGAAGTGCGATTCACCGTATACGGTAAAAACGATTGGCCAGGTCTTTGCCCTGCACGGCATCAAGCCTTCCATCCACGGACTCACCCAGCATAGCCAGGCGATCGGCCGGCAGTGGATGGGTCTTGAAGAGCAGACTGGTGCGCTCGCCCTTGGCTGGCAACCCGGCCATGTCCTGCAACACTTCGGGCAACCCCCAGGGTTCATAGCCGGCACGCGCAGCGAACACCATGCCGACGCGATCAGCCTCGAACTCGGCATTCTTGTCGAGCCCGCGCGCCATGATTTCGGCACCATTGCCGATCAGATTCTGCACAATCTGGTCGCTGTTCTGAGCCTTGCTGCCGGCCACCTGCCCCAGCGCGCTGATCAGGCTCGATTGCTTGAGCACCTTGAGGTGATGCTTCTTGGTGACATGAGCAATTTCATGTCCCAGTACACCTGCCAACTCGGCCTCGTTGTTGAGGAGCCGATACAAACCTTTGGTCACAAAAATGTATCCGCCGGGTGCTGCGAAGGCATTGATGTCTTCGGTGTCGAGCACGCCAAATCGCCAGGTTATGTCCTTGCGCCCGCTCTGCAGGGCGACCCAGTTGCCGACCAGATTGACATAGCGCTGCAGGGTGTCGTCGCGCACCAACGGCACTGCACCCAGAAGGTTGCCCGAGATCTGCCTGCCGATACGGTTTTCCTCTTCGAGGCTGTAGTCGCCAAACAGGGCAAAACCCAGTTTCTCGGCATCAATCTTCTGGTTGGCGGGCGGCGGCGTCGCTGCGGCACTTTGCGTCGTCGCCGGAGTCTGGGCAGGGACGGTTTGTGTTTTCTTGTCTTTGCTCGTTTCCTGGTTGATGCGGTCATCCAGGAATTTCCCCAGATCGAACCCGCTTGCCACGCCGCTGAAAGAAGCCAGCGAAACAACCAGCGCCATCAATGTAAATTTAAGTTTCATCAATTGCTCTCCCAGGATGAAGGGGCCTTCGCAGGCTTGGGTTCGGGCAGGGCTGGCACATTCACTGTGACCAGGCCAGCCTGGCCGGCAAACGTTTTGGCCTGTGCGACTGTCACGACCCAGGTATCCAACTGTATCAGTTCGGCTGCATTGAACTTGGCCTGTTTCAATTCCTCGTCATTCAGGCCACGCAGGCCGGCCACTGCGACCACGCGGCTGGGATCGGAACGGGTGGTTGCAGCGCCCACCACGTCGCCCACTCCCGTTCCGCCCAGCCCGCCCTCCCCCGCACGCACCGATAAAATCCGGATCCAGCCGGTTGTCTTGCCTGCCGTCACACGCAGCCAGCCCCCCTGCTTGTCCAGAATGTTGACGCTGGCACCCTTGGCCGCGTTCCCCGCAACGGCAGAGCTTGAATTGGGCTGAGTATAAATTTTCTCGTCACGCATGACCGTACCGGGCGCGGCCAGGGCCGTAGCTGCCGAAACGCACAGCAGCAGCGTGGTTGTGGAAATCAAGGATCGTCTCATCGTATGCTCTCTTCAAATGACTGCAAGACTGTAGGGTCTGCCACCCAATGGCGCAAGCACCTTGCGATGGCGATTAGGCCATCTATGGCACAAGCACCTTGGACAGCGTTAAGATGCCGCGATGAATTTTCTTGTGGCTTCCATCGAATCGCTCGGCGCCAAGCTCGCCGGCTGGTTTACTGTCGGCTACGACACCTTCGCCTTTTTGGCCCAGGCCTCGCTGTTGCTGCTGGACCGGACCACCTGGAACCATGCCACCTTCAATGTGGTGATCAAGCAGGTCTACTTTACTGCGGTGCAGATTCTGCATGTTTTTCTCGGTTACTCGCTGGTTATTTCCTGGCTCATCATTTCCATCATTCTGTCCACGGCCCGCGACTTCGGACTGACTGCGTTCGCCAGCGAAATGACCATCCGCGTGCTGGTGCTGGAACTACTGCCCTTTCTGACCGCACTGTTCATTGCCCTGCGCTCGGGCAGCGCCATCAACACCGAAGTTGCCTTGATGCAGGTCAACAATGAATTGGATGCACTGGCACACTGCAAGGTTCCGCCCATGCAGTTTGAATTCCTGCCGCGGCTGATCGGAGGGGTGATTTCTGTCGTCGCCCTGTCCGGCCTGGCCGGTCTGTCCGCACTGCTGCTGGCTTTCCTGTCGATTTACGGCATGAACATGGCAGGGTTTGAGTCATTTACCCAGACCATGGCGAAAATTTTCGATTTCAGAATCGTGGCTGGCCTCCTCGTCAAGTGCACCCTGTTCGGTCTGGCCGTCACCCTGATCCCGGTTACCGCGGGACTCGAAACGCCGAAAAAACTTTTCATGGTTCCGGTCTCCGTGCTGCGCGGCATGATGCGGGTGTTCTTCGCCATTGTGGCCATCGAGGTGGTGTCATTAGCGCTCAAATACATCTGACCCCTTATGCAGACCGTGCGGCGCTGATGACTGCGATCGCCGCCCTGCCCGATGACGTCGCGCGGGTTGCGCTAGACCTGCCACTGCGCGCGAATCTGTCGGCACTCGACAACATCGCGCTGATCCCACTGTACCAGCGACACTACGGCGCCTCCGAGTCTACCCGGCAGGCGCAGGCCATGCTGGATCAACTGGGGCATGCCGACATTGCGCTGTTGCGCGATCCCGACATGACGCCGGCGCAGCGTTTCGTGACCAAGCTGGCGCGAGCGCTCATCCTGAAGCGCCCGCGTCTGGTCATCGACCGCCCCGGCGCCATGCTTTACGATGTGCCCTACCCGGCATTTATCCAGCTACTGGCGGCACAGAACAGCATGAGCGGTATCTGGGAAATTTTCGATTTCAGCTGGAACCAGGTTCTCTATCACCAGGCGCTTCATTCAGAATGAACAGACTGCATTTCAAGGTGGGCTTGTTTGCTGCAGCGTCGCTGCTGTTGGGCGTGCTATTCCTCGTGTATCTGCTGCACGCGCGCGGCTACTTCGAGAACACCTATCGTCTGCAGCTTGCTGCATCCAGTGCCGACGGCGTAACCCCAGGCGTGCCTCTGGTATTCTCCGGCATCGAGATCGGCAGCGTCACGACACTCGGTCTGAACGACTCCGGCGGCATCGTCATTCAGTGCGAACTGCTGGAACGTAATGCCAAATGGCTCAAGCAGGACACCAGCTTCACGCTGGACAAGCCTCTTGTCGGCGGCGCAAAAATCCGCATCGATTCGTTCAACCCCGACGCCCCCGCCCTGCCTGACAATTCCACCATGCTGCTGCTCACCTCCGACATCAGCAAGGAAATCCCGGAACTGGTCGAACGGGTCAAGGCCATATTGGCCAACGTCGAACACATCACCCGCAAGGATGGCGAAATCAATGCCACCCTGGCCAACGTTAAGACCGTGACCGGGCGCATGACCGGCGAATACGGGGTGCTCGAAGGCGTGCTGGGCAGCCCCGAAAAAGCCCGTGCGGTCACCGACTCTCTGGACAAGACCCGCGCGCTCATCACCAAGCTCGACGGCCTGGCGCTGAAGATGGACGGCATGGCAGCCAAGACTGATCAATGGCTTTTTGCCAAGAATGGCATGGCCGATCTCTCACGCGAGTCGCTGGCGCAGGTGCGGCTGATGCTCAACGATGCACAGTCCAGCCTGAAAAAGGCCGATGCGCTGATGGCCAATGCCGTCGAGATCTCCGCCAACGTCAAGGAAGGCACACAGGATATCGCCAAATTGCGCGCCGAAATCGACGATGCGGTGCGCAAGGCCAACGCCCTGGTCAACGAGATCAACAAGAAATGGCCGTTTGCGCGCGACCCCGAGGTGAAGCTGCCATGAAAGCGCTGATCACCCTGGCCTGCCTGATCATGCTTAGCGCCTGTGGCAGCGGCGGTCCGCCTCCGCCTGACTGGAAAACCGATGCGGCGGATCACATTGAACGCTACAAGAAGTATGCCCTGCTGGGAGACAACGTCCTGGCCGAACGTTATTTCCAGCAGGCGGTTGCCGCCACGGGCGGAGCGGGCCGCGTGGCCGATACCGCACGCTTGTGGCTGGTGCGCTGTGCTACCCGCCGCGCCATGCTGATCGATGATGCGTGCACCGAGTATGCCGGCCTGGCAAGGAACGAACCGGATGCAGCGGACCAAGCCTACTACCAGTTCATTACCTTACGCTGGGACACCATCGAGATTGCCCGATTGCCGGTACAGCACCGGGCTCTGGTGAGCGCTCCCGCCGGCAAGCGGAACGAGGTACTGAACCAGATCAGCGACCCGCTGGCGCGCCTGCTCGACGCCAGCCTGCTGGTGATGCGCCAGGAAGGCGACGCCACCACTCTGGGCCTTGCCACGGAAACCGCTTCTTCCCAGGGCTGGCGACAACCCTTGCTGACCTACCTGAAACTGCAGGAAAAGCAGGCCGTCAACCAGGGCAATGCAGCCGAGCGGGATCGGCTCGTACAGCGCATTCAACTGGTTGAAGAGAGCCTCGGCTCAAACCATAAATAAACACACAGTATCATCGACACGTGGAATAATTATACTGGTTGACCAAGTCGAAGGAGACTTATGAACGCTGCACTCGCCTGGCTTTATGCGCCTTGGCCTTGGTATGTTTCCGGCCCCCTGATCGGCTTTATGGTGCCCCTCATGCTCTGGATCGGCAATCGCTCGTTCGGCATTTCGAGCAATCTTCGCCACATGTGCGCGATGACGCAGCCCAAGTCGGTCGGAGTCGATTTCTTTCAATACAACTGGCGCGAGCATAGCTGGAGCCTGGTATTCGCCGGCGGCGCCGTCCTGGGCGGTTTCCTGGCCGGCGTCGTGTTCGCCAACCCGAATCCTGTCGACCTGTCAGTAGCCGCCCTGACCATGTTTTCCTACTGGAATGTCCCCATCGCCGGCGGGTTTTTACCGCCCGTTCTGTTCGATTTGACCTGGATGGGCGTGATCGTGATGTTTCTGGGCGGCATACTGGTCGGCTTCGGCACCCGCTACGCCAGCGGCTGCACGTCAGGCCACGCCATCACGGGACTGGCTACCTTGCAGTTGCAGTCATTGTTTGCCGTGCTGGGCATTTTTGCCGGGGGCTTGTTCTCCGCGCACTTCATCACGCCGCACCTCTTTTCCCTGTTCGGATAAGCCGCCATGCATTTTCTGCCTTATCTCCTGGCCGGTCTGGCGTTCGGGTTCGTCATGATCAAATCCGAAGCTGCGTCCTGGTATCGCATCATGGAAATGTTCTATTTCCAGTCTTTCCATATGTTCGGCATCATGGCGAGCGCGATTGCCACCGGTCTGATCGGCGTGCTGCTGCTGAAGCGCTATGGCCGCCTGCTCACCCTGGATGGCGAACCCATCGTGGTTCCGGACAAGCCGCCCGGCCGCATCAACTACATTCTCGGTGGTCTGATTTTCGGCCTGGGCTGGGGCATCATCGGACTCTGTCCCGGACCGATTTTTTCGCTGGTCGGCATGGGTTCGATCGGCGCGCTGGCTGCACTGGCAGGCGCCCTTCACGGCACCTGGCTGTATGGGTTGGTCAAAAATCGGCTGCCGCACTGACTGCTCTGTGCCGCGTGCTTGCCGAGTGGACATGAAGCGTTTCTTCTTCGTATACAATCCGAGTTGTTACTTGAACCATAACATTAAATAGGAGGTGCCCATGAAATACACATCACTCGCGCTAGCCACCCTGGCCGTTTTCGCAACCGCCGCACACGCCGCCACCCCCATGATGTCGGCCGCATGGACCGCGCAGGCATGCGACGCCTGGAACAAGGATGCCACTTTGACCGACGGTCTGGGCGACAAATGGATCAAAAACGACAAGGGCCGCGGATACAAGATCATCAAGCTGTATCGTACCGAATGCGGCGAGGCGACCGAGACCGAACTGAAGATCGTGCCCAAGGACGGCAAGGCCATTTGTGTCTATGGCGGCGCGGCGCAGACCACCAAGATGGACTATGACGTCGACTACACCATGCATGCCACCACCGAACGTTGGGACGAGATGGGTGCGGGTGAGTACGGTCCGATGAAGGCCATGATGTTTGGCCGCCTGAAGTTCACCGGCCCCAAAATGGAAGCAATGGGCGTCATGGGGCCGTTCGAGGCGTTCCTGCGTCTGCCGGGCAAGATCCCGGGCGACAAGGCCTGTCCCGCCAAGTAAGCCTGTCCGACATTCAACTGGCGCAACAAAAAAGCCGGGAGCAATCCCGGCTTTTTTACGTCAGCGCCCAACCCATGGTCTAGGTGGCGCCCGAGCTTAGTGCACCGTTCCGGTTTTCACCTCGAGTGGCCGCCCGTTGCGGATTTCTTCAGGCGTGGCTTCGCGGATATCCATGATGTTTACCAGACAGGTCACGCTCTGGCCGGCCAGCGAGGGGTTGCCATCCAGCGTGAGTTGGCCTTCCTCGATCGCGGTGACGTAAAAAACCTTGGTTTCACCTGCCTCGTTTTCAAACATGACTTCAGCGCCGACGCGCCGGAATTCGGGAGGCACGTTCTCGATGTCGTCCACGAACACCAGGCTCTCGTCACGCAGCCCGTAGCCCTCTTCGGGGGTCAGTGAGATCTCGATCCTTTCGCCCACCTTGCGACCCGCCACCGCCGACTCGATCGCCGGCAATATGCCGCTATTGGCCCCCTGCACATATCCGACAGGAATATCGTGCTGCTCGACGACCATGCCGCGTGCGTCGAGAATGGAATAAGTAATGTATACAAGCTTGTTCTGTGTCACGGTGGCCATGCTGATTCATTCATCTCCGTCGAAAAAACGCTGCGCTTTGGCCGATCGGCGAGCTGCGCGATCCGCTCATGATACCTTCGATGAAGGATGCAGACATCACGCGCTTGAGGCGCGTCGTGCTTTCACCTGCCAGCCCCGCTTCAAATGTTCGCCATCATGCCGTATCG
>Ga0210129_1000287_pt1 | contig 13213 bp, 10 predicted proteins | sample WestPond_Cattail_2_FD_185582 | JGI IMG/M metagenome (GOLD analysis project Ga0210129, IMG submission 185582) | Wetland microbial communities from the San Francisco Bay, California, USA, that impact long-term carbon sequestration -... | ecosystem: Environmental > Aquatic > Marine > Wetlands ... | reverse complement strand
CACCACCTGCTTCATCAAACCCGGCACGTCGAGGATCAAAGCCACGTCGCCGCTGCCCAGAATGGTGAAGCCGCCGATCCCCCGGATCTGGCTGAACACCTTGCCCAGCGGCTTGATGACGGTCTGGAATTCACCCAGCAGCTTGTCCACCACCAGCCCCGCCTTCTCGTCGCCGTAGCGCACCACCACCACGTTTTCACGCCGTGCCGGCTGGCCTTGCACCTCGAAATGTTCGCGCAGCCGCCGGTAGGGCAGCACCTCGCCGCGCAGATTGAGGTAACGCTTGTCGCTATCGTTCTGCTCCGTGGCATTGAGTTCGATGCACTCGACCACCATGTCCAGCGGGATGACATAAACCGCACCGCCCACCTCGACCAGAAAGCCGTCGATGATGGCCAGCGTCAGCGGCAGGCGGATGCGCACCGTGCTGCCAACGCCTTCCTTGCTGTCCAGGTCGACCGTGCCGCGCAGGGCCTGGATGTTGCGGCGTACCACGTCCATGCCCACGCCGCGCCCGGACAGGTTGCTGACCACGTCGGCGGTGGAGAAACCGGCTTCAAAAATCAGGTTGTGGATTTCCTTGTCGCTCAAGGTGGCGCCTTCGCTGACCAGCCCGCGCTCAATTGCTTTCTTGAGGATGCGTTCCTTGTTCAGTCCGCCGCCGTCGTCGGAGACCTCGATCACGATGCTGCCGGCATCGTGGTAGGCATTGAGCTTGAGCGTGCCCTTGGCCGGTTTGCCGCGCGCCAGGCGCACGGCGGCCGATTCGATGCCGTGGTCCATCGAGTTGCGCACCAGGTGGGTGAGCGGGTCGCCGATCTTTTCCACCACCGTTTTGTCCAGCTCGGTCTCGGCACCGCTGATGACGAGGTCAATGTCCTTGCCCAGCTCTTTGCTGACATCGCGCACCACGCGCTGAAAGCGGTTGAAGGTGGCGCCGATCTGCACCATGCGCAGGGTCAGGGCGCTGTCGCGCACTTCCTCCACCAATCGGGACAGGGTGGCCATGGCTTCATGCAGGTCGGAGACGCCGGCGCGCTGGGCAATCAGGCTGGCGCCCGCGCCGGCGATGATGAGCTCGCCCACCAGGTTGATGAGCTGGTCGAGTTTGTCGGCATCGACCCGGATCAGGCTGGCCTCACTGCTCTTGTGCTCCTTGATCTGCTTTTGCTTTTCCAGCGCGGCCTGCATCACCGAGGGCTGCACCATCTGCTCCGCCATCAGCACTTCGCCGATGGGGCGGACGTTGTCGTCGTTGCCGCCTTCGCGCTGCAAGCGCAGTGCCGCGTCCAGTTCGGTGCGGGTCAGGGTGCCGCAGCGTATCAGCATTTCGCCGACAAGAAAATCCTGTTCTGGCAGGTCGCTAATGAGCTGCAGGTACTCGGAGATTTTGCTGCGCGGCGGCAGGATGCGGATGTGGCTGTCTTCGCGCACAAACTCGAACACGCCCTCGATGGTGGCCTTGTCGGCGCTGCTTTTGAAGCTGATCTCAAAACCGAGGTAGCAACTCTCCGGATCCATGGCGCTGGCCGCGGGGATCTGATTGAGCAGGGTGATGGTTTCCTCGATATCTCCCAGGGTGCAGAGATAGCGGATGAAAGACAACGGGTCCATGCCGCTGCGCAGCACGTCGCGACTGAAGCGCAGGGAAATGTGCCAGAGGTCGGTCTCTACCTCGCCGCCGCCCTGGGTGGTGTGGGGCGGTTCGTATTCGACCGGCATTTTTTCCACTTTTGCGTTTGAAGATTTACCGATGCCCAGCCACGTGTTGAGCTGGTCCACCAGGGCCTGGCCTTTGGCGCGCAGATCATCCGTCATTTCGCTGCCGCTGGCAACGCCATTCACCAGTTCCAGGATGTGATCGCCACTGGCCAGCAGGGTGGCGGCCATGTCGGCATCGACGGCCAGTTCGCCGCTGCGCACCTTGTCGAGCACGCTTTCGGCCACATGGGTGAAGGCGACGATGTCGTCCAGTCCGAACAGGCCGGCCGAGCCCTTGATGGTGTGGGCCGCGCGGAAGATGGCGTTGATGGTGTCGGCATCATCGGGCATCTGCTCGATGCGCAGCAGCGCATCTTCCATGCTTTCCAGCAGCTCCCGGCTTTCAACGATGAAGGTCTGCAGTGCAGCGTCTAGATTCATGTGATTACTCCAGGGAACGGATCAGGACGGGGTCGCCAAAAAAACCTTCGAGCTTGCACAGGTCGAAAATTTCCAGTACAGCCGGGCTGTGGCCTGTGATGCTCAGGGTCTTGTGCTGCGCTTTGGCCTCCTGCTTGAGCAGGACCAGGAGTTGCAGGCCGGCGGAGTCGATTTCACTGACGCCGGCCAGGTCGATCTCCATGGTTGCGCACTGGGGAAGGGGGGCGAGCAGCTTGTCCTTCATCTCCAGCGCGGTGTAGATCGTCATCTCTCCCTCGATCATGAAATGGCAAGGCTCATTTGCTTGCTGTCTCATCGTGACGCTCATATGGTTCTCCCCTTGGTTGGTTCCGGCCGCATCACGGCAGGATCAGCTTGGACACGGCAGCCAGCATCTGGGCCGGCTGGAACGGCTTGACGACCCAGGCCTTGGCACCGGCAGCCTGCCCGGCCTGTTTCTTGGCCTCGCCGGCCTCGGTGGTCAGCATGATGATGGGGGTGAACTTGTAGGCCGGCAGTTTTTTGGCCTCGGCAACGAAGGTGATGCCGTCCATATTGGGCATATTGACGTCGCTGATGATGAGGTGGATTTTCTGGCCGTTGAGTTTGCCCAGCGCGTCAACGCCATCACAGGCCTCGATCACGCCGTAGCCCGCTCCCTTGAGGGCAATGCTGACGACCTGCCGCAAGGAGGCTGAATCATCGACAATCAGAATGGTTTTTGACACACTTGGCTCCTAAAAAAAAGTGATTTCGGTTGAACTGCTCTGCGCGGGCGACGGCGTCGCAGGCGGTTCGCCGCCATGCACGGTGTACTGCTCGGGCATGGTGTAGGTGCTGGTCAGCGCATCGAGCCAGGCCGCGCTGTCCAGCGGCTGGGGATACTCGCCAACAGCAAGCTGTTGCTCGGCGTCGTCCAGGGACTGGCTGAGCTTGTCCAGATCGCCGCGGACATGGCTGAGCACCTGGCTGATCCGGTCCTGGAATTGCAGCGCCACCAGCACATCGGATATCTCGGTCTGGATGAGCTGGCTCTCGGTGCGCATGACTTCGGCCGCGTCGTTCAGTCCGGTGGCGGTGGAGCGGAACTGTCCGAGGACATTTTCAATGATGCGTTCCGAATGGGCGGTCATTTCCAGGTCCTGCTGGGCATACTGGCTGGATACTTTCAGGGTGTGGGCAATGGCGTTGTTGACGGTTTCCACCGTGTTGGTGATCCGCTTTCCCGTCTCTGCGGACAGTTGGGAGAGCTTGCGCACCTCGGTGGCCACCACGGCAAAACCGCGACCGACTTCACCGGCCCGGGCGGCCTCGATGGCCGCATTGATGGCCAGCAGGTTGGTCTGGTGAGCGATGCTGCCTACGTTTTGCGCCATGTCCTTGAGCTCTCCGGTAAAGCGCGAGAGGGTATGGACTTCCTGCAGCAGGGATTCCTTGTCCTTGAGGGTGGAGCGCAGCGAACTCATGATGGAATTGAGATCGGTCTCGCTGCTCGTGAGCAGGGCGACCACGCCCTGTCTGCCGTCGCCATCAGCGGCGCTGTCGGCCTGGGACGCTGAGACTGCCGATGCCAGGCGCTGGGAGAGGTTGCCAAAGCGCATGGCCAGGTCGTTGATGGCGGCCTCGGTCTGCTGGCGGGCCATCTCGACCTGGCCGGCCCAGACCGGCAGCACGCTCCGGCACAAGGGTTCCAGACCGTCGATGCACTGGGCACGCACGTCGTCTTCGAGGCGGAGCAGAGACGCCTTGCACTGCCGAACCGCCCACCAGACGGACACGGCGGTGACCAGTGCCACGAGGGCCGCCAGGGCCGTGACAGGCCAAGCCGGGGCGGCGGACGCTGCCAGCAGAGCCAGCAGACCGGCGATCCCCGGCAGCAGAACCGGAACGGCCATCCCTCGGCAGGTGGGGCTGCTTGTCAGCGTCCGCTTGCCATCCAAGGGCTCAGATTTTGAAGTTGTCATTTTGGTCAATCAATGGATGACATGGCGTCCGGCAATCTGGGTAGTCCGGGGGAATGTTCATGAAAGATATTCATCGGCGTATCGAGGGGAAAATTAAGAAATACGTTGGTTGGGAGCGGAACCTGCACCATGCGGGGTTCGGAGGATTTCGAGGTGGATCTCGCCCAAGGGCAGCACCCGGTCCACCGCGCCGAGCTTCACCGCTTCCTTGGGCATGCCATAGACCACGCAGGTGGCTTCGTCCTGCGCCAGCGTGCGGGCGCCCATGTCATGCAGTTCCTTCAGGCCGTGGGCGCCATCGTCGCCCATGCCGGTCATGATGATGCCCAGCGCGTTCTTGCCGGCGCACTTGGCCACGGAGCGAAACAGCACGTCCACCGAAGGGCGGTGGCGGCTCACCAGCGGGCCGTCGATCACATCGACGTGGTACTGCGCCCCGCTGCGCTTGAGCAGCATGTGGCGGCCGCCGGGCGCGATCAGGGCGCGACCGGGCATGACCCGGTCACCGGCCTTGGCTTCGCGCACGTCGAGCTGGCACAGGCCGTTGAGCCGGTTGGCAAACGCCTCGGTGAATTTCTCCGGCATGTGCTGGACGATCACAATGCCCGGGCACACGCGCGGCAGCGCCGTGAGCACCGCTTCGAGGGCCTGGGTGCCACCGGTGGAGGTGCCGATGGCCACCACACGGTCGGTCGTCTCCGCCATGGCCACCGAGGACACCGGCAGGACAGCATCGGCCGACAGCTTGGGGGCATTGGCGGCCGGGTTGGCGCTGGGCACGAGCCGGCGCACATTCGCAAGGGCGGCCGCCTTGACCGCGCCGATCAGGTCTTCCGCGCTGTCCTGCAAAAACCGCTTCAGCCCCAACTTGGGTTTGGGAACGATGCTGGCAGCGCCGGCGGCCAGCGCCTGCATGGTGGTTTCAGCGCCTTTTTCGGTCAACGTGGAGCAGATGACCACCGGCGTGGGCCGTTCGGCCATGATTTTCTTGAGGAAGGTGATGCCGTCCATGCGCGGCATCTCCACATCGAGCACGATCACATCGGGCCACTGTGCGCGCATGCGTTCCATGGCAAAAACAGGATCGGATGCCGCACCGATCACCTCAATGCCCGGGTCCTGCGCCAGCACTTCGGTCAGCACCTGGCGCACCACCGCAGAATCATCGACGATCAGGACTTTTATGTGGGCAGGCATGTTTCTCTCGGTTCGGCGTTGTTGCACGGTGCCAGCGCAGGCGCCTGATGCTTCATCCAGACATGGCCACTCCAGATGTCGAAAATCAGGTTGCGGTGGCCGTTCCCACCCAGGTGTTCGGCATGGACCTTCAGGCCATGGCGAGCCAGCAACTCCCTGCCAGCCTCGACGTTCTTCAGCCCGACATGCTGTTCGGGCTGTTTGTTGCTGGTCGGGAACATGTTGCCGCCGCCAAACAGCTTGATCTGGTATTCCTTGGAGTTGGTGCCGCTGCTCTGGATTTCAGAGAACATCATTTCCAGGGCTTCGTCTGCATACTTGCCGTCCAGCGGTTCTTTCGCGGCCCTGCGGCGGCTGGGCAGCATGTAATGGCACATGCCGCCGATCAACAAACCCGGGTGCCACATCGTGATGGCCACACAGGAGCCGAGCACGGTGCGGATACGGGTGTCCTGGTCTCCGAAATAGACCTCTCCCTGATGGAGAAAAATCTCGACGGTGTGTGCAGGTTTTTTCATCAGTCCGGTTTACGGTAGACGGCCGGCAAGATCGGGTGCAGGTCGTCCATCACGCCATTGAGGCTTTCGGAGTGGCCGATCAGAAAATAACCGCCAGGCCGCAACAACGGCATCAGCCGCGAGACCACCTGACGCTTGGTTTCCTGGTCGAAATAGATCATCACGTTGCGCAGGAAGATGACATCGAAGGGCTCCAGCCGGGGCGGGGGCTGTATCAGGTTGTGCGAGGTGAAGCGGACCCGGTCGCGCAGGAACTTCTCGATCAGAAGCGTACCGTCGGATTCACCGACGCCCTTGAGGCAATAGCGGCTCAGGTAGGGTTTGGGGATTTCCGGCGCGCGCTCCATGGGGTAGAGCCCGCTGCGGGCCTTGTCCAGGATGCGGCTGCTGATGTCGGAGGCGATCACTTCCCACGGCTCGGTGCCCAGCATGTCGTCCAGCACCATCGCGATGCTGTAGGGCTCCTCGCCGCTGGAGCAGGCGGCGCTCCAGATGCGCATCCCCTTGCCGGGCTGCCGCGCCGGAATCACGCGCTGGCGCAGGAACTCGAAGTGTTTGGGTTCCCGGAAAAAATGCGTTTCGTTGGTGGTCAGTGCGTCCACGGCCTGCTGCAGTTCTTCCTTGCCCTGGGCCGAGGTGATGAAGCGGAAGTAATCACTGTAAGTGGCCAACTGGTGGTGCTTGAGCCGTTTGGTCAGGCGGCTGGTGATGAGCGGCTTCTTGGCCGGGGACATGCTGATGCCCGCAATGCGGTAGATCAGCGCGCTGAATTGCTGGAACTCCTGATCGGAGAGCACGGCAAAGCCTGCCGGCGCCGTGGCGGTGCGATTGGGGAAGGTGGCTCGCTGTTCGGTCGTTTCAATCATTTTCTGGTTTTCCCCTGTTGCTGCTGGGCGCTTCCGACGTCATGTCGCTCGCCCTGGCGATCAGCAGGAATTCGCTCATGGATATTTCTGAAGAGATGGGCTGCGGTCCGCATGGCCTTGGATACCGGTCTGCCATACGCGCAGCCGCTCGGTCAGATCAAGGGCGTCCAGGGCCTTGGCAAACAGCCAGCCTTGATAGACCTCGCAGCCGTATTGGCGCAAAAAGGCCAGCTGGGCATCGGTTTCCACGCCCTCGGCTATCAGCGTCATTCCCAGGCTGTGCGCCAGCGCAATGATGGCCCGGGAAATCGCGATGTCGTTGGCATCCGTGGGAATGCCATCCATGAAGCTCTTGTCGATCTTGAGCGTGCGCACCGGCAGTTTCTTGAGATAGGAGAGGGATGAATAGCCTGTGCCGAAATCGTCCAGGGACACGCTGCAGCCTAGAGCGACCAGGGCATCGAGATGCTTGCACGCCTGTTCGGGCTGCGTCATGGCCACTGTTTCGGTGATCTCGATGTCCAGCCATTGCGCTTGCGCGCCGGTGCACTCCAGAATGGCGCGCACTTTCTCGGGCAGATCGGGCTGGCGAAACTGCTGGGCTGAAAAGTTGACGGCCACCCGCAGCGGTGTTCCGGCCTGGGTCCAGGCGGCAATCTGCTGGCATGCCGTGTTCAGCACCCAATCCGACAGGGGCAAAATCAGGCCCGTGGCTTCGGCCACCGGAATGAAACGTGCAGGCGACACGTTGCCGAGTACCGGATCATTCCAGCGCAACAAGGCCTCGGCCCCCATCACGGCGCCGCTTTCCACGTCCACCTGCGGTTGGTAGTGCAGCTTCAGGGCGCCGGTGGCAAGCGCTTCTTTCAAGCGGGTATGCAGCAGCATGTCTTCGTGCGCGCTCCGGTCCATATTCAGGGAATAGCAGGCATAGGTTCCACGCCCGGCCTGTTTGGCCTGGTACATGGCCATGTCGGCGTAGCGCAGCAGGGTCTCGCCGTCCCGGGCGTCATCCGGGTAAAAAGCCAGCCCGAGACTGCCGCCCGAATACACCGCCCGTTCCTGCAACTGGTAAATCTCCTGCAGCGCCGTCAGCAGCTTGGCGGCCACACTGATGGCTTCATCGATGCTCGCCAGGTCGGTCAGCAGGATGGCAAACTCGTCGCCACCCAGTCGCGCCAGCATGTCGTTTTCCCGCAGGGCGTTGCGAATCCGGTGGCTCGCCTGGACCAGCAGCGCGTCGCCGGCGGCATGCCCAAAGCTGTCGTTGATCGTCTTGAAATAATCCAGATCCAGCAGCAGGACGGCAACCCGCAGGCTGGTTCTGCCGGCGCGCGCCAGCTCCTGGTTCAGTTGCAACTGAAACAGCCAGCGGTTGGGCAGGCCGGTGAGGTCGTCATGGGTCGCCTTGTGCCGCAGCGACTCTTCAAATAGCTTGCGCTCGGTCAGGTCGCGGATGTAGGCAATGGCATGGCGAGATTCCCCGTCGTTCCAGTTACCCAGAGAGATATCCACGGGCAACATCTGGCCATCTTTGCGCATCAGTTTCAGGTCCATCAGGCCCATAGCGCGGGCGTGCGGCGCCAGGAAGTAGTCGCGCATGGATTGGCCGTGGCGCTCACGCAGGTGCTCGGGCAAAAAGATGTCCACATTCTGGCCTTCCAGTTCGTGCACGCGGTAGCCCGAAAGATTTTCCATCGCCGGGTTGGCCATCTGGATGCACCCGGTTTCATCGACCCACAGGACGCCGTCGGGCGCCGCGCTCAAGGCCACGTTTTCGCGCAGATGCTGCACTTCCAGTTGCTCCAGGGGACGGCGCAGCGCTTCGTTGAAGGTGGCATGAAACAGATACAGATAGGCGAACACCTTGTACGCATGCCCCAGGGCATTGGCACTGTCTTTGTCGACCACGCCAAACAGCATGAAGAAAAGCTCCGACACCGCCGACAGGGCCACCGCAAAGGCCAATGCCAGCAGGCATTCGCGCGACAGGGCCACGCGGCGGAACCAGAAGATGGCCAGGGTCAGCAGGTTGATGGCCACGACCAGCCATTCCAGGCCGATCTTCAAGGGGGTCAGGCCCAGTCCCTCGATGAAGAAGGCCGGCAGGCGATCAGGCCAGTTCAGACCCGCATAGGCCAGCACGCCGACAATGGTCAGCATCACGGCCAGCGCCAGGCGTTTGCGCAGGGGGCTGACCTCGGACATGACGGGCAACAAGGCGTATACCAGCAAGGCCAGGGCCGCCAGCAGACGTGCGGCCAGCCAGAAAAAGATGGATTTCTGGGGCGAGTTGGGGGTGACGGCATCCGGCATGCCGGCATAGCTCATCAGGTGCAGGGCATCGAACAGGCCCACCCCCAAAAATGCCACGCCCAGCCACACGACCGCGCCTTTGCGCGGTGACAAGATGGCCCGGTAGCCGGTGATGAAAATCAGCATGGCCACCACCACCGAGAAGATTTCCGCGACCGTGTGCAAAAAAACAAACTGGGCCGGATCGACCGCTATCAGATTCGATGCATGTGACATCCGCCACAGCAGCGGCACGGCCAGCGCCAGCAGGGCCCAGCCGAAGGCGAATTGATAGGGGTGACGATGTTGTTGCGGCATCTACGATCGGGGTTGTGATGCTTCCCTGACCCAGGGCGTTTGTGGGGCGGCGGCTGCGGTCATGGTGCTGTCCTGGCTGCGATTTCCAGCGAGGCAGGCCGAAAACACCGTGAGGGCTTGGTGCGCACCGACAGATAACCCACGAGCTGGCTGCTGCGGCGCATCGGCGCGGCGTTGGAGCGGACCCGGTAGTGGTCGCCCTTCTTGCGCCGGTTCTTGACCAGGGCGGTCCAGGCCGGGCCCTGTTTCAGGCTGCGCCACATGTCGGCAAACGCCTCCACCGGCATGTCGGGGTGCCGCACCGGATGGTGCGGTTGCCCCATCAGCTCCTCGGGGTCAAAACCGCTGGTTCGTACGAAATTCGCATCGGCGTAGGTGATGTGACTGGCGGTGTCCGTGGTGGACAGCAGGGTTTCCGTGCTCGGGAACTGGTACTCGCGTTGCGTGACCGGCTGGTTGTTTCTCACTGCTCGACTCCTGGGGCTGATCGCGAACCTGCATTGAAAATCCTGAACATCAGGATTCCGATGTCGAGTTCTCCGGCAGACCCGATCTGGGCTGCAGAAAATTCGACGAGGCAGGGTCGAGGCCTCAGTAGCGGCAGTATGGCGACCGGATCAAGTTCCGGCAGCCTAAACAAGCCTTTTTGCTTTATAGCAGTTTTGTTTGATGGCGATCAATAAAAAAAATAAACCTGTGTCGTAGAGAGGCTATTGTTTGCGGTTTTCCCCGGCCTGGATGATCTCGGCAGCCAGGTCGGCCAACTTGCAGCGGCGGCTGCGTGCCGTCCGGCGCAGCAGCTCAAAAGCCTCGCGCCGCTTGAGGTGGTGCTGCATCATGGTGATGCCCACGGCAATGCTGATTTCGCGTTCGCCATCCAGTGCGGCCTGCAATTGCAGGCGGCTGACCCGCAGGTCCTGCAACTCGTTGGCGCGCGCCAATGCGGCTTCAATGGCCGGCACCAGCTGCGGCATGTCCAGGGGCTTGACCAGATAGCCCAGGGCGCCCTGGCGGGTGGCCTGGTCCACCATGGACGGATCGCTGTAGGCGCTGAACATCATGAAGGGGATGTGGTCGAGTTCATGCAGGCGCTGTGCCAATGTCAGCCCGCTCTGGCCGGGCATGCGGATGTCGAGAATTGCCAGGTCGGGGCGTTCCCCGCTGGACAGCAGCACCTCGGCCTCCTCGGCCGATTCCGCAGAACTGATGCGGTAGCCGGCCCGCTGCAGGCCCAGAGTCAGGGTCGAAATAACGAGCCGGTCGTCGTCAACCAGCAACAAGTGGGGGGGCATGGGGATGTCATGCGGATTCATACAGACTCCTTGACTCCAGGTGGACCACCGGGGGTTCGAGCTCGAGCCGGGTCAAGACCTCATTCTCATGCTGCTCCCTGATCAGGCTGGCACCCTCGTGCGGCATCAGCGAGCCAACCAACTGCAGGCCGGCATGGTGTGCGGTCGGACGATCGGTGTTGGCGCGCAAGCGGCCCGAGTTGCGGATGGAAACCTGGATCGACTCTTCGTGCTGGCCTTTGCGCAGCGTCACGCTGACATGGCCCTGGGCCTTGCCGCCATGCTTGACGGCATTGACCAGCAGTTCGTTGAGCACCAGGGCGATGGGAACAGCCTCTTTCTCGGCAATGATGCCGGGCGTCCAGATGGAGGGGATGTCGACGGCGATGGGCGTTTGCCAAACCGACTGGACATCGCTGGCGATGGCGCTGGTCAGCTCGCACAGGCGCACCGTGTCCATGGAGGTGCGTCCCTGCAGGCCATGCAGGACGGCAACGCTGCGCACCTGGGTGATCGCCTGGTTGATGATGTCGGCGGTTTCCGGATGTTCCTGCGCAAACTGGCGCAGCATGCCGGAGATGCCCTGCAGGTTGTTCTTGATGCGGTGGTGAACTTCGCGCACCAGGGCGTCCCGGTGGACGGCTTCGTCGGCCAGGCGTTGGGCTTCCCGCTGCTTCTGGGCGGTAATGTCCATGTGCGTGACGACGAAGTTCGTAATCGCACCATCCTCGTCCTTGACGGCCGTGCAGGTGAGCCATTGTTGAAAGACTTCGCCGTTCTTGCGCCGGTGCCAGACCTCCGACTGCCAGGAACCCTCGCGCCGTCCCGTTGCCCAGGCATTCTCATAAAATTCTGTGGGGTGACGATCCGATCGCATGAAGGTCGTGGTTTTGCCGACCACTTCTTCGTCGGTGTAGCCCATGATCCGGGTGAAGCTCTGGTTGGTGCGCAGGATGCGCATGTCGGCGTCGGTGACGATCATGCCTTCCTGGCATTCGAAAGCCGTGGCCGCAATCCGCAGATCCGTTTTGGCTCGTTTGAGGTCATTGATGTAGAGGGCCATGAACATCATCACGGGAGCTGCAAGAGCGATAAAAAGCGAGCCGTCGATCATCCGGTCATCGATCTCTGGACCGGCAAAGAAACCAACGTTTTTTTGCACACTGAGCAAGGTCTGTGTGGACAAGGCGCACAAAAGGAAGATCGCGCCATGGGGACCCAGGCGGTAGGCTGCCCAAAAGATGGGCGCCAGCAGCCAGTAGCCCTTGCGTGGCAAAGTGGGAAGCAGGTCTGGAAACCATCCGAGGAAGATCATCTGGCCGATCAGCAGGGTCAAACCGAAGCCCAGGGCTGCCTCGGGCCATCGCTTCATATCCTTCAACTGCTCGGGTGGCTGCCGCCAGATCAGGATCAGGGGGGTGATCACCAGAATACCCAGGGCATCACCGATCAACCAGTGCAGCAAGTTCCTGTCGTTGTCGGCCAATGCGAGGACGCCAAAGGCCGTCATGGCGTTGACACCCAGGAAGGCGCTACAAGCACTGGCCGGGATGGCGGCCTTCCATATCAGACGACCGAAGTCGCCCATGTACAGCAAATCCTTATGAAATTTGCGGTCGCGCGTGAGCAGCCAATGACCCATCAGAGCACCTGCCGTGCCACCCGCGCCAGAAAGAACGGCTGCCGGCAAGGGGACGCCGGCTATCAGGTTAGGCAGCAAGGCGCCCGCGAATAGGCCCCAGGCATAGCGTCTGCCGCCGATGAGCAATATGGCCAGGGCCCAGCCGCTGGCCGGCCAGAACACGCCGATCACGCCGTCGGTGGAAAACCCGGTCAGGGTCAGGGCCAGCCCGGCCAGCAGGGCATAAACCACGGCGACACCGAACAGCTTCAGCGGGAAAAATATATCGTGCGTTGACTTCAAGCCTGATCCCGGGGAAGTGTGGTTGACCATTCTGCGGCATGTCTCCGAGGTCACAGTCTAACCTCGGGGACAATAGCGGCATGACTGAAGAAACCAAGAAAAACCCTGATTTATCGCCCGACTGGCTCCAGATTGAATCGCTCGACATCGAGGCCCAGGGCATTGCCCACCGGGAAGATGGCAAGGTGGTGTTTGTGGAAGGCGCGCTCCCCTTTGAGGTGGTGAACGCGAACGTGAATCGCAAGAAGAACAACTGGGAACAGGCCACAGTGACGGCGATTCACCGCGAGTCTTCCCAGCGCGTGACGCCGGGCTGCCCGCATTTCGGCCTGCATGCGGGGGCCTGTGGCGGCTGCAAGATGCAGCACCTGCACATCGGCGCGCAGGTGGCGGTGAAGCAAAGGGTGCTGGAAGACAACCTGTGGCACCTGGGCAAGGTGCGGGCCGAGAACATCCTGCGGCCGATCGAAGGCCCGGCCTGGGGCTACCGCTACCGGGCCCGCCCGTCGGTGCGCCATGTGCACAAGAAAGGCGCGGTGCTGGTGGGCTTTCACGAGCGCAAGAGCCGCTATGTGGCCGACATGCGCGAGTGCCCCGTGCTGCCGCCCCATGTGAACGCGAAGCTGATGCCGCTGCGCCAGCTCATTGCCTCGATGGGGGCGATCGAGACCTGCCCGCAGATCGAACTGGCGCAGCG
>Ga0210129_1000286_pt1 | contig 13224 bp, 16 predicted proteins | sample WestPond_Cattail_2_FD_185582 | JGI IMG/M metagenome (GOLD analysis project Ga0210129, IMG submission 185582) | Wetland microbial communities from the San Francisco Bay, California, USA, that impact long-term carbon sequestration -... | ecosystem: Environmental > Aquatic > Marine > Wetlands ... | reverse complement strand
TAAATGTTTTTATTTTTCATCCGGCATGACTTATTTTTTCATTTAGCATGAGTTGAAATTTCATTTAGCATCAGATTTTTTTTCATTTAGCATCAAATTCTTCACCTGTCCAAAATGTTTATGCGGCTTATTTATCTATGTTATCCGCAAAATGTGCGGTTTATTTTGCGGTTTTAGCCGCAAAAGTTTGTTATTCCTAATCTTATTATCTATTTTACGGTTATAATTCGATAGGATATGCTTATTCTTGAAAGAGAAAATTTGGTATATAGGGTTAGCTAATTTATTGCGTCTATGCAAAGTCAGATTACAAATTAAATAGATTCTTAATTAGCCTCTTAAGATATCCTCTAAAAGTCCTGCTTCTTTCTCTAACTTTTTCGGATTGGTCTTTTTGAGTTTACTCAAATTCAGAAGTTTCCATTTTACAGAAGGATAGTCAATAAATTCTTCATAAGCTGATTTTTCCCATGCCGGATTATCTTGCTCGAATGAAACCAGGAAATGTTTGTCCTCTTCGGTCATTATATTTCTGACATTCTCTATCAATTGACTTCTCGTTTCTTCATAGTTGTCATAAGTGAAATCCAGATCGGACATGCCGGCGAACTGTTTATCCATAGCTTCTTTCTGGTCAATGAGGCTTGGGGCAAATGATTCGTGTATAGGTCTGTCACTGCCTAAAAGGCAGAAAATAAATCCATATTTGGCTTCGTCAAAAGAAATGCTCATGTGGTTGACGTCAAACATATCACGTGGATGCTGACGAGACAAGGCAGCTGCAATCTTGCCCCCATAAAGTTGTGTTAGTGGAACTATTCTTGCTTCAACCTCCATCTCAAACAAATATTGAGCTTTCGCGCACAAAGGCATTGTTATTGGTTCGCCTCCAACTATACCACGTTTAGTTTGATTAACTTCTATCTTCACTTGGCAACCATGGGATTCACATGTTAGTTTGCATATATCCAGTCGTGGAATGACTCTCACTCCCTTAAGAAGTTCTGTTATTCTGGAACTAATTCTCACTAAGGCTTCACTGATATGGCTGAGACTTGAATTTCTTTCTTCCAGTGGTATATAGGTAAGATCTATATCGACTGAAAGACGCAGCAAGTTATTCACGAATAGATTAATAGCCGTACCACCATGTACGGCAAGCATTCTTCGTCCATTACAATGGGAAGAATCCTAAGTAGTAAGCGCACTTTATCTTTATAGACACTATTCATAATCAGCTAATTCTTTTGATATGATAAGATTATATTTTGCATCTTTCACTCCACCTTTAGCAAGGCTTCTGGGACCACTGCCCAGAGTCACGTTTGATAAATCCAGACGTTTGAACCACGCATGTTTTGATTTCTCCGCCATATATAGGAACAACCGCTTCACCTTAAAGGATGAACATTGCTCAAGCAGTTTAGTCACCATACCTGCTCGCAAGGTGGTAAGCATTTCCATCAGATAATACACGTCCATCAAATCATAGTATTCCGGAGCGAGCAAAAGACATTCCATGATGGCAAGTTCAGGGGTGGAAACTTGTAATTTCAAACCTTCATGTTCTATCTGTGTCACACCTATGGTGCCATCAAACACCTTAGTGGAAATTTCTCTGAGCGTTCGTTCCCATTCATAGGAGGACATCCATTTGGGAAGTCTGTGATCAAATGGTGTGAACACGTATGCTAAAGGTTTTCCTATGATAACATAATGAGAATAACCATGAAGTTCCAGCGCAGCAGAAGCTCCGATACGATAACGTCCTCCCTGTTGCTTTTCATAGGAAGCCAATGCACCATAAAACGTAGGTGTATTATTACTAAACCTGTATATTCCGGTGGCCATTCGTGTAAGCCAGCCGGACTTCACATACTTACCCTGTTCTGTCCGACTAATCCCCAGACTCTCCAGCCATGATGTGCTCATCACTCCGGCTGGAAGGGACAGCTTTATTACATTGTTTATTTTTGTTGCCATATTGCAATAAATATGGTTGCAAATTTAAATATAAAATAAACAATATCACAATTATTCTGAACCTTTCTGTATTTATCAAGTCAAAAGCACCTATGGTTCTTTATTTTACATGCGTATTTGCAATACTTTTATATACATTTATAATGAAAAGATGAACTATGCTCCACTCAACGTACTTTGTTCATATAGGCATATCAAGTTCTTCCGATGTTAATTATATTAGTAAAAGATAAGTGATACAATAACATTACGTACCAGGGTTAATGCCCCAGCAAGTAATAATTAATAACATAATAACTGATTTTGTAGCGATTTAGATAATATAACACACTGTTTCCTGAAAACTGTGAACTGCTTGGGGCTCGAACCCAAGACCCCAACATTAAAAGTGTTGTGCTCTACCAACTGAGCTAGCAATTCAACTTTATTTCTCAAAAGCGAGTGCAAAGGTACACTTTATTTCTTAATATCCAAACAGTGCCACTGATATTTTTCTATTTTTTTTGCTGACTGTCGTCTCTATCCTCTTTCACGTCTTCCTTTTCGACTTGCGGAGTACCTATTATTTTGTTTACAGTATGCACGAGTTCACTGTCCTCGGGACGGTCGGTGCTGTTGTTGACAAAGTTCTTGTAGTAGGAGTAGAGTAGTGATGTTATCGGCAGGGCTATGATCATGCCTAATATCCCAAGAAGACAACCCCACACAGATAATGCCAATAAGATGATTGCCGGCGGCAGCCCTGTGATTTTTCCCATGATGTTAGGCGTGAGCAATGTGTCTTCTATTAGCTGCACAAAGGCAAACACGGCAAACATGGTCAGGAGTATTATCCAAACATTATCTCCGGTGTCTGCCGCTTTGAGCAGAGCGAGGATAACACCGGGAATAATTGCGATGATCTTCATGTACGGAATCATCGTGCATATTCCCACCAGAATGCCAAGTCCTATTGCCATCGGTAGATTGATAATGAGGAATCCGACGCATGACAGTATCGCCACAATGGTTGCAATGAGGCCTTGTCCGCGAAAATATTTATTCATGGATGTGGCTGCATCGGTGCATATTGTGTGTACGGTGGAGCGGTATTTAAACGGTACAAGCTTGTACCACCCGTTTGAAAAAGCCTCATAGTCGAGAAGAATGAACACGACATATAATAAGGTGACCAGAGAAGCCACTATACCTATTACTACATCTATGGATTGCGATAGCACGGATACGATTTTAGGCATTATGTTTTTTACGGCATTCACAATGTTCTCCTGACTGAATATACGGTTTACCGTACGAATGTCAAAATTGTTTATTACATATTTGTGAATGGTTTCTGGCAGAGTTGCCGTTCGTGAACCTACCGTAAAGTATTGCATAGCCAATTTGCTTACTTTTGTAAACTCGTCAATCAACGGCGGAATAATCAGTTCGTATAATCCGTATAAGCAAAGCCCCACCACTATAAATGTACATATAATGGCTATTATGCGGCTCCTCATTCGCAATTTATATTGAAAAAAGCTGACTATCGGATGCATGATGTATGCGATAAGCAACCCTATTACAAACGGCAAAAGTACACCGCTTAATTTGCGGGTAAGTATTACGATGCACCATACAACCGCAATGGTGATGATGATACGGACAAAACTGTCAAATGTATATTTTTTATCTTTCATTTCCTTATTGATTTTGTTTTCACATAAAGTATACCAAATCTTATGAATTGATGCATTTAGATATTTTTTATTTATGAGAATACAAAAATAGTGGTTATTTTGGAAAACTAATATTTTTATTGCTACATTTGTGCGGTTAATATAAAATTAATGGGAAAACTTTATATTGTACCTACACCGGTTGGAAACTTGGATGATATGACTTTTCGGGCTGTAAAGGTATTACAGGATGCGGATTTGATATTGGCTGAAGACACACGTACATCAGGCATATTGTTAAAGCATTTCAATATTGAGAACCACTTGTTAAGTCATCATAAATTCAATGAACATCAAACTTCGGAAGGCTTGGCAAAGCGCTTGCAAAGCGGCGACGAAACGATGGCTCTTATATCCGATGCAGGGACACCGGGAATATCCGACCCCGGATTCATGCTTGTGAGAGAATGTGTGAAATTGGGCGTTGAAGTGCAATGCCTCCCCGGAGCAACAGCTTTTGTACCGGCCTTGGTGGCATCTGGATTACCATGTGACAAATTTGTTTTTGAAGGCTTTCTTCCGCAAAAGAAAGGGCGCCAGACGTGTGTGAAGCGTTTAACTGATGAAGAGCGTACAATGGTTTTTTATGAATCTCCTTACAGGATTGAAAAAACCCTCAGGTTGTTTATTGACTTTATGGGTGCTGACCGTTTGGTATCCGTGTCGCGTGAAATATCTAAAATCCATGAGGAAACTGTGAGAGGAACTTTGAATGAAGTAGCAATGTATTTTGAAGAAAATAAGCCGAGAGGTGAATTTGTTATTGTCTTGTCAGGCAGGCAAGATACGAGTAATAAATATAAAAACGATGAAGTATGAAAAAATTTCTTGTAATTCTAATGGCATGCCTTACGGTATTGGCCGTTTCGTCATGCAAAGATAAAAAAGCCCAGGAGGCTAATGCTAGATTAAAGGCACAGAACGATTCATTGATTGCAACGATTAGCAAGCAGGGTGGTCAGGTTGAAGACTTGATGGGGACTATCAGCCAGGTACAAGAAGGCTTCCGCCAGATAGATGCTGCCGAAGGGAGACTGGATATGCATCAGGGCGCTGCCGAGAATTCGCAAAGTGTGCGCCAGAGCCTTGCTGCCGACATTGAATTTATCAAGACAACAATGCAGCAGAATAAAGAGAGACTTGCCGGATTACGTGAGAATCTAAAACATAACAATAATATCAGTGTAGCTCAACTGGCCAAACTGCAAAAGCTTGTCGACAGTCTTGACACCCAATTGGCTCAACAGCAGAAGGAAAGTGCCCAGAAGATAAAGGAACTGCAAGATGAGTTGGCTGCCAAAAATGTGCACATTGCCGAACTTGACAAGAGTGTGAGTGCGCTTACTACCGATAATGAGAGCAAGAGCAAGGTGATGGCTCAACAAGACAAGGATTTAAACAAAGCCTGGTACGTTTTCGGCACTAAAAAGGAATTGAAAGAGCAGGGGATACTTGAAGGTAACAAATTGATGAAGGGCGATTTCAACAAAAACTACTTCATGCAAGTGGATATCCGCAGCCAGAAAGAGATTAAGCTTTATGCCAAATCGGCCAAGTTGCTTACCGTTCATCCTGCCGGCAGTTATGAACTTGTGCGTGACGAGAAGAAAGATTATACTTTGAGAATTACCAGTCCGACTGAGTTCTGGAGCGTATCGAAGTTTCTTGTTATTCTCGTTGACAAAGTTGATTAGAAGAAAGATATACGTGTGTATAAAAATATATTTTTTGATATAGACGATACTCTTTGGTATACAATTCATAATAGTCGCGAGACTAATTATGAATTGTACCAATATTTTAATTTAGACCGTTATTTCAATTCGTTTGAACATTTTTATAGCATCTACCTTGACTCCAATAATGATTTATGGAGCAGGTATGCGCTAGGTAAAGTAGATTTGGACTATGTCAACCGCAACCGATTTATGTGCCCTTTACGTACGGTAGGAATTACCGATGAATCAATGGCCCATAAATACTCTGAGAAATTCTTTTCAACCTTACCTTACAAGAAGACATTACTCCCCAATGCGGGCGAATTGCTCTCTTATCTTCGCAACAGCGGAAAATATTGCCTGTATGTGCTGTCCAACGGATTAAGCAAGATACAGTATCAAAAGCTGCGTTCGGGCGGAATATACGATTATTTCGACAAGATTATTTTGTCGGAAGATATAGGTGTGGCAAAACCGCAACAAGCCATCTTTGACTTTGCCATGAGTGCCACTCACAGTCTTTACAAGGAATCGTTGATGATTGGTGACAGTTGGGTGAACGATATCGGCGGAGCACAGGCGGTTGGTATGGATCAGATTTATTTCAATCCCAGAAAAGAATCTCATTCACGACCTAATCCCACTTATGAAGTAGCCGACCTTATTGATATTGAAAAGATACTTTAAGGATTTATTCCCCTTCAATAAACTGCTTTAGTTCCAGCGTTTCACCATCGAAAACGACGTAGGAGAAAAAGCGAATCCAATCACCGAGGATAAGCATGCGTGCCGTTTTGTTCAACATCAGGTCGAGCATGATGTGGCGATGGCCGTAGATGAAGAAGTTGATGTCGGGATGCGTCTTTAAGTAATCTTTTGTGTAGAGCACAAGCCATTCCTTGTCTTCGCCCATATAGTCGGGTTCTTCTCCGTTCTCGCGTTTAAGCCGGCTATGTTTTGCCCATGTCAGACCTAACGGCATGCTCCAGCGCGGATGAATGGAAGCAAAGAGCTTTTGCAACGTAGCGTTGTGGAATATGGCACGCAACATTTTGAACTTGTGGTCGGGGTCGCCTAATCCGTCACCGTGAGCAAGGTAAAATGTCTTGTCATATATTTCGGTTGTTACCGGTGAACGGTGCATGATAACGCCGCATTCCTTCTCAAGATAATCGCGGCACCAAATGTCATGATTGCCTATGAAGTAATGTATCTCGATGCCCATATCGGTAAGTTCCGACAGCTTGCCGAGAAAACGCGTATAGCCTTTAGGGACAACCGTCTTGAACTCGAACCAGAAATCGAACATGTCACCAAGTAAATAAATAACCGATGCATCGTTCTTAATCTTGTCCAGAAAGTTCACCAAACGCCTTTCTTGCGTTCTCCGGTGCTCAATGGCAAGTGACCCCAAATGGGCGTCGCTTAAAAAGTACACTTTTTTATCCATTTCCTTACAGGAGCCCTAATTCAAGTTTTGCTTCATCGCTAATCATGTCTTTGTCCCATGCGGGTTCAAAAACAAGATTTACATTTGCGGCTTTTACTTGTTCTATAGATTCAACCTTTTCACGAATATCTTCTAAAATGTAATCGGCAACAGGACAGCCGGGAGCAGTGAGCGTCATCTCAATGTTTACTTCAAATTTGTCGTTTACTTCAATGTTATAAACGAGTCCCAGGTTATACACATCTACCGGAATTTCAGGGTCATAAACGGTTTTCAGCATCTTGACCACATCCTCTTCTATTTTTGTTCTTGTTTCCTCGTCCATAATAATTCTTCTTTATTATCTTTAATTCGTTGCAAACATAAGAAAAAAAAAGAATAATATAAAATTTTGATTACAATCTTCCTTCGTCGGCATAACTGTAATATGTGCCGTCGCATACGATTATGTGGTCTATAAGCCTGACATTGACCAACTTGGCAGCTTCTTTTATTTTCATCGTGAGTATGTCGTCGGCCTGGCTCGGCTTGTTGTTGTTCGACGGATGATTGTGTGCCACGGCTAAAGCTGATGCACGTGATACGATAGCAGCACGAAGTATTTCGCGAGGATCAAAGGATGTGTTTGAAATGCCGCCGCTGCTTATCTTTTTTTTCTCAATTACTTTGTTTGACTGGTTTAGCAGTATTATCCAGCATTCTTCGGTCGGCAAATCGCACATGATGGGATAGAATATTTCGTAAAGGTCGGTTGAGCAGGTTATTTCCTCTCTTTCAGGTGTAGGTTCGGATAAACGTCGACGTCCCAATTCATTGGCTGCTATGATGCTTATGGCTTTTGCCGGGCCTATGCCTTTGAATCTGCAAAGTTGGTCGAGAGTGAGTTTGCCAAGCTTGTTGAGGCTGTTGCCGCATGAAGCCAATATGTCTTTTGTCAGTTCCACAGCCGTTTGATCGTTGCTGCCGGAGCCTATGATTATTGCAAGAAGTTCAGCATTGCTTAGAGCCGCAATACCTTGTGACATCATCTTTTCGCGTGGGCGGTCTTGCTCGTCCCAGTCGGTGATTGTCAGTTTAGTCATTATGATTATTTTTATTTATAGAATGTATTGTTGAAGGCTGAAAATTCATCTTTCCCCAGTACGCATCGTATCCACCAGGCGTAAATGAATCCTGAACCATAGCCTAAAAGTTGTATGAATGATGTGACTATTGCAAGTATGGCTATGTTGATGCTTCCCGTTTGCAGAAAGGCACTTATCAAGATGAGCAAAGCATAAAGCACTATGAGAAACGGACCGAAAACGGTTATCGGTGACGACACAAGCAATAGTGCAACACCTGCGGTGAATACTGCCGGCAGTGCATGTACCAACTTCAACGATTCTGGATATTTCTTGAATAAATTGATGCGGGCTATGCCTGAATTGAGTACCTGCCTGAAGAATTTCTTCAGATTGGTGCGCCGTTTGTGATACACCCATGCGTCGGGAAATAATCGGCACTTGTAGTTTGCCTTGAATATGCGGATGCTGAAGTCAATGTCTTCGCCGAAGCGCATGTTGCTGAACCCTCCCAAAGCCCGATACACGTCGGTCTTTACTCCCATGTTGAAGCTGCGCGGATAGAACTTGTCAAGCTTTTGGCGTCCGCCGCGAATGCCACCTGTGGTGAAGAAAGAGGTCATTGAGTAGTTTATCGCTTTCTGCAAGTTGGTGAAAGATTTATCGGCACGATCGGGACCACCAAACGCATCACATGGATTGGTGGCCAGTTCGTGTTCAATCTTATCAAGATAGTCCTGAGGCACAACAACATCCGAATCGAGAATGACGACATAATCGCCGTGTGCTCGCTCAACACCGAAGTTGCGTGTTTGTCCCGGACCTGAATTAGGCTTGAAATAATAATGTATATTCAGTCGATCGGAATATTTCGATGCCACTTCGCGGCAAGGCAAAGTAGACCCGTCGTCAACAATGATAACTTCGAAATTCTCAAAAGTCTGATAAGTGAGGCTTTTCAGCAGTTCGTCAGCTTCATTGGGGCGATTATATACCGGAACGATTACTGAATAAAACATTTATGCCTTTACTCTACCAACGTATGAACCGTCGCGCGTGTCAACTTCCACTAATTCGCCTTCGTTGATGAACAGCGGAACACGGATTTCAGCTCCCGTTTCAACTTTTGCAGGTTTTGTGGCATTGGTAGCGGTATCACCTTTCAATCCCGGCTCAGTATAAGTAATTTTCAATACTACTTTTACAGGTACTTCAGCATAAAGAATTTCATTGGCGTCAGCGTCTGAAACAACTTCTACCGAGTCACCTTCTTTCAAGAAATTAACTCCTGTGATCTTCTCTTTTTCGATAGGAACCTGGTCGAATGTTTCCTGATTCATAAAAATATAATTATCTCCTTCTTCGTATAGATATTGGTATGGGCGACGTTCAACACGTACTTCCTCTAATTTGAATCCGACCTGAAATGTACGTTCAAGCACACGTCCGTCGACTACATCTTTTAGTTTTGTACGCATAATTGTATTACCTTTACCGGGTTTAACGTGAAGGAATTCAACTATAAAATACAGACGTCCGTCCAATTTGATACACATTCCATTCTTTACTTTCTCTGAATTGATCATTCCCATGATTACTATTTTTTATTATTTACTATTGATAATTATTTTATATTTATCTATTTTGTGACTGCAAAAATAGTAGAAATAGATAAAAAACAGAAAAACTTTATGCTAAAAAAATAATAACGTTTTGTTTTTCCAAAAAATATATCTACTTTTGCGACTCAATTTGATAATAATAAAATATTATAGCAATGAAGAGAACATTTCAACCCTCGAACAGAAAAAGAGTGAACAAGCACGGTTTTCGTGAGAGAATGTCAACACCCAACGGACGCCGCGTTTTGGCTAACCGTCGTAAGAATGGTAGAAGTAAATTAACAGTATCGGACGAGAATCACGGGAAATAAATCTGAAAAATTTCTTTTCCGTCATTTGTAATTATAAAAAAAGAATTACATTTGCGCCTGAACAGTATTATTAATTTTAAAATTATAAATAAAAATGGCTTACGTAATTAGTGAAGACTGTATCGCATGTGGTACATGTATTGACGAATGTCCTGTAGGAGCTATCTCTGAAGGAGATATTTATAGTATTGATCCTGAAAAATGTCAGGATTGCGGCACTTGTGCCAGTGTTTGTCCTCAAGAGGCTATTAGTCCTGCAAAATAATTACAGACTAATAATAAGATTTAAAGTGCGAATTCTTTTCTATGAGTTCGCATTTTTTTTGCCTTTTAATCTGTGAATGTGTAAGTGGTAATTCCGGAAGATGTAGGTATAAGCACGTTGATTGTAAATCCTGTCGGGTAGGCTGTTTCATATTGAGATAAAGGAATTGACATATATACTATATTAGTGAATGATTCAGTGTCGCCGTTCTTATCATGCGATACTTCTACGGTGATAACTCTTTGACCGTTTATTATTTCGTTGTCGCCCTGAATGAAAGCCATATAGTGGTTCCCCTTCAACATCTTTATGCCAAGTGTAAGGTTTATCCAGTGCCCGCTCTTCCAAACGCTTTGTATTGTAACCGGGTCTTTTGACCACACATAGTTGCCTACGCGTGGAACCGAACTGATAATCTTTGCCATTGAATGTATGTTTGCCGCCCCCACACTGTCGCCGGTCGCTTGTTTGTTTACTGAGTAGTATGCTACGACTCGTTGAGTGATGTTGGCTGTGAGAATCACTTTTGAGTAATTGGCATCTACCTTATATATAAGGTTGTTGTCGGTGGCAAATGTGTCTACAACTCCTTTGGAGTTTGTAGTTGCGTTTAAAAAGTCGAGGATTACCGATGGATATATATAGTCGCTGCCTCTATCGCATGCATTAAGCAGCAATAAGGCAACGAACGATACTATATATATTATACGGTGTTTCACGATTTTGCTTTTAAATAGTTTCGTAACGGATTGGCATACATCTCAAGCATCTTGGTGCGCAAAAAAGTATCATTGCGTTGTTCAAGGTCTATTTTGGCTATTTGCTTGTCGAGATAATCATTAAAGCCGGCTTTGTCAGCTTCGCTATAATTATCGGTGAAGTGTGTAGTGTTGTCGAGTTGGTCAAGAGCCACGTAGTTAACCGGATATATCTCGTAATTGCTGTGAATGTCTCGGTCGATGAGCTTGGTTATTTGCGTAAAAAGCTCGGCTTTCGGCAACGAACGGTCGATTACAGCTAATTTTTTGTTCAGTGATTGTGCCGGGCGGTATACCACGCGTCCCTTGTAACCGTTTACGCCTGTTGCCATATTTAGCAAGTCATCCTGTTGCGATTTCTTGAATTCGGGAGAGTCAAGCTTCTGCTGGAACTCTTTTGCCTTGAGATAATCACACGGGTCATACTCGTATGATATGGTCAGCGGCACGATGTTGAGCTGCATCAGCCTGTCTATTATGTCGCCGTCTCCGCCCATGGTAAACATCTTCAATACACCTTCCTGAGTGAGGTCGTTTGAGTCTTTGGCACGTCCTTCACGTTGGGCAATCCAGATGGATTGTCGTTTCTCATTTATGCAATAGTGCATGTATCGTGAAAGAAGTATCGACGATTCAAGCATTTGACGCATGCCGAGCTGACGCCGTACGATGAATGATTTGTTGATTCTTACAAACCAGTCAATCCAAGGGTAGATGAGCAAATTGTCACCTATGGCTATTTCCACCGTATCGCGGTTACAGTCAACCATCAGAACATCCAAAAAGCCTGAATCGAGTAATATGTCGCGATGGTTTGAAACGTATGTGCATGGAGTTTCGTCAGGGCAAAGGTTTGTTGTGTCAATCTTGACGCCGTCGGTACGTTCTTTGATTAGTTTCTTTAGGAACGGGTAGCAAAAGGCTTTTTGAAATTCGAGTTTCGTTTTGCATGACCGTGCTATTTTAGCAAAGGCATCCAACGGTAAGGTAGGGAAAAACATTTGCTCTATCTTTTGGAATGTAGGGTCGGCAATCAGCTTATCGACGTATGTCTGCAGTTGGCTGTCGTCGATAGGGCTGATCTTTTCAAATTCTGAAGCATTTGTCATATACGAAGAAAGTTTTAAAAATGATCTTCAATAATGTCTGTCATTACATCTTTGATATCCAGTCCTGCCGCCTTAACCTGTTGCGGGATAAAGCTTGTTGCCGTCATACCAGGTGTTGTATTCACTTCAAGTAGGTTGATTATGGTGCGGTTCTCTTTTTTTGTCAATATATAGTCGATGCGGATTATACCCTTGGCTTCAAGAATATCATATAGTTTTAAAGTAAGCTTTTGCACTTCTTTTGCTATATCGACATCTATGCGGGCCGGAGTTATCTCCTGTACCTCACCGTTATATTTGGCATTGTAATCGAAAAATTCATTCTTAGTCACCACCTCGGTAATCGGGAACACCACTTCCTTTTGCTTTGTCTTGTAGCATCCGCATGTTATCTCAGTGCCATCGAGGAACGATTCCAGGATTAATTCATCAGATTCGCCGAATGCTTTGGCTATAGCCGGACGCAATTCATCTTTTTTGTTCACTTTCGACACACCGAAGCTGCTTCCGCCCAAACTCGGTTTAACAAAGCACGGAAGACCCAGTTTGTCAACTATTTCCTTGTCGCTCGTTTTGCCTTCTTCGCCTTTGTGCATAACAATTGATTGTGCTATGTTCACGCCGAAGTTGTTAAGGAATTGGTTGCAAGCATATTTGTTGTATGTGAGAGCCGAAGCAAGTACGTCGCAGTTGGAGTAGGGGATGTGCAGCATGTCGAAATAGCCCTGCAATAATCCGTCTTCACCAGGAGTGCCGTGTATGGTTACGTATGCAAAATCGAATGTTGTCTTTTGTCCGTTTACCGTGAAGCTGAAGTCGTTGCGGTCGATAGGTGCTTTTTTACCTTCAGGCAATTGAACATCCCAGCGCAGTCCTTCAAATTCAACAACATACAAATCATACTTATCCTTGTCAATAAAGGAATAGATTCCTTCGGCACTGCGAAGGGAAACATGGAACTCTGATGAGTCACCACCTGCAACAATAGCAATCTTACGTTTCATTCTAAATCTCTGTTTGAAATATAGTTTCTCCATTTATCCAGCAATGCGGTTATGTCGCCGGGCAGTTCTGAGTCAAAATCCATTTGTTTGCCGGTGCTCGGATGTACAAATCCAAGAGTCTTTGCATGTAGCGCCTGTCGGGGACAAATATTGAAACAGTTATTTATAAATTGTTTATATTTACTGAAACGTGTACCCTTCAATATTTCATGACCGCCGTAG
>Ga0210129_1000285_pt1 | contig 13240 bp, 14 predicted proteins | sample WestPond_Cattail_2_FD_185582 | JGI IMG/M metagenome (GOLD analysis project Ga0210129, IMG submission 185582) | Wetland microbial communities from the San Francisco Bay, California, USA, that impact long-term carbon sequestration -... | ecosystem: Environmental > Aquatic > Marine > Wetlands ... | reverse complement strand
GAACTACGTATAAAAGGAGGGCTTATAATGGATGTACAAGAAAAATTCTTTGAAGATCATAACATATCCTGTGCCTGTAGAGTAGGATATGTAGTCTGTGTCAACTGTCGTACCTACTATAGTTTCTTAGGGAAACTGCGTCTTATATTATTTGGAGATTTTTACAAGTGAACAACGTCCAGATGATATTCGGCGCGCCCGGTTGTGGAAAGACCACGTGTCTTATAAACCTTTTGAAGAGTTTATTAAAAGACAATGACCCAGATAAGATCTCATTTGTTTCCTTCACAAAGAAAGGGAGCTATGAGGGGCGTGACCGGGCGATGGAAGAGTTTGGTTTTAAGGAAAACGATTTTCCTTACTTCAGAACACTCCACTCCATTGCTTTTCGTGATTTAAAAGTGAGCCGGTATGATATGATATCCAAGAGGCATTACAAAGAATTCTCTAAGGCGATGGGGATGAACTTTCTTGGATACTATACTGAAGATCTTGTAAACAACGACGATAAGTATCTTTTCAATATATCAATTACAAAGAACAACCCAGCGCTTGCGAACGAAATGTCATGGGATATAGATTATAGAACGGCGAAGAATGTTGCGGAAAATTATGAACGTTATAAGAAAGAAATGAAGGTGCTTGATTTTGACGACCTGATTATTCAATTTATAAAAAAGGATATACCGCTCCCGGTGGATATGGCGATCATAGACGAGGCTCAAGATCTTACGACACTACAATGGAAATTTTGCGAAGTGGCATTTAGAAACTGTAGAAAGGTTTTCATTGCAGGAGACGATGATCAAGCCATATATGAGTGGAGTGGAGCAGACGTAGGGTATTTTTTATCTATCGAGTATCAAAAAAGAACTATACTGGATAAATCTTATCGCTTGCGAAAAAACATTCTTGAATTCTCAAAAAAGATTGCCAATAGAATAAAGAACCGTGTCCAAAAGGAATTTGATCCAGTAGACGAAGGAGGAAACGTTTTTTATTATAACAACATATCTGATATCCCCTTGAATAACGAGGAATCGTATTATTTTCTTGCGAGGAATAACTGTTTTTTGAAGGATTTCAAATCCCATCTAATGAAGATGGGTGTTATGTATAGGTACAAGGATAAGACCAGCGCCGCGCAACCAATGATGGACGCCATAAGAAAGTATGAATGGTATCGTAAGAACAATATAGAAGGAATATCTCGCGACTTAAATCTAATTTCTCGTCTTAAAAAGGATAGGCAATTCAACGCCCCATGGTATGAAGCTTTCGAAATGGAGTTAGATGAAAGCAACTATTACAGAGACATATTTAAAAATAAAACAGATATCACAAAATGTTCCATAGATATAAACACGATACATGGCGTGAAGGGAGGAGAGGCGGACAACGTAGTTTTAAGAATGGACGTGACGAAAAGAGTATTCAGTAACTTTGATCATTCACAAGAAACGTTAGACTCGGAACTACGCTGTCTATATGTAGCGTTAACGCGAGCGAAGAAGAATATCCATATCGTACATCCAAGTTCTAAGTTTGGATATGGTCAAATATTGTGCGAGGAAATATGAGAAACTATGATAATTTGATGAACCAGAATTTTTTAATTGGCATTCCTACGAGAGCGCGTATGCACCTTATACATAAAAAGATGGGAACATGGAAATATTTTTTAAGAGAACCATGGAACAGGGTTCCTTATCCTCTGTACGCCTTTGTAAGAGAATCTGAGGCGGATGAATATGGGGAAGTTCTACAGGACACTTATGTAAAGATAATAGTCGTTCCTGATTCTCTAAATATAGCCCAAAAAAGAAATGAGATATACGAGTATGCGGCAAACATAGGAAAGACCCATGTATTTATTTTAAATGATGATGTGGAATTGTTTTTTAGAAAAGAGTCCTTGTCTTCTAAATATACAAGTAAATTCGACGAGTTGATGGAATCGGACACTGTGACTAAAATGTTGCTCGAAAGTATTCTTCTATGCGGGGAGCAGTATCCCATCACAGGATTTCCTCTGAAACAGGCCAGTAATAACGCAAAATACATGTTCGAAAAAAATAAACAGATAATCCATCTTCAATGTTACCACATATCAACACTGAAAAAAGAAAAAATAACCCATTGTGGAATGGGTGTAACAGGGATGTCGGATAGATGGGTTCAACTTTCCTTGCTATGTCGTGGATATAGAACTATAACTAACTGTAGATATGCGATAGGAGATGCCGGAACAGGGCAACCCGGTGGATGTACGGTGGTCCGAACTCCTGCGCTCGTAACCGAAGCGGCGGAAGCTGTAAAAAGAAATTTTCCTGATGTCGTTGAGTTAAAGATAAAAGACAATGGAAAATGGGATATTCCACGTAAAGACTGTACGATATATCTTAAGAAATACTTGAAAGAAGGAGAAGCTCCCAGTATTCCCTTTTCCGAAGGCTTGGAAATGCTGAAGAAAGGGGGAATGGAATTTTGATAGAAAAGATGGATGTCGTATTGATATATCTACCAAAGCCTTTCCTCAAAGAACCTGAAGCCCAGGCTCCCTTGGGATTGATGTATCTTGCGGCGGTATTAGAGGGAGACAAACGCTCCGTAGAGTTAGCAAACTATTCTTCCCACACTGAAGATGAAGCGATAGCGGAATTAACGGAAGCGGTTCTCTACGGAATAACCGTCACAAGTATGGAAATCCCTTACGCAAATTCTTTTGCAAAAAGGATAAAAGAAAAATACCCAAAATCTCGCATCATATTGGGAGGACCCGGAATATACTCCAGAGAAGTATTTGACTGGATAGACAAAGACGTTATCGACAGTGTGTGTATGGGGGAAGGAGAAAGGATAATAACGAAAATTCTTGACGACGCGAAAAGGGGATGCCTCAAGTGCTGGTACACGGGAATTCCCACAGAGTATTTAGATGGTGTTCCGTTTCCTGCAAGACATTTACTCAAGAACAAACAGGGTGGAAATATTTTTGCACATGGGTATAACTACATCGGAAACGAAAGCACGGTGATATTGTCTTCTCGAGGATGTCCTTGGAATTGCTCCTTTTGTTCCGCACCCGCACTAAGAGACGAACACGGAAATGGGCGAATGCGATTCAGAGGCAATCATTCAATAATCTCTGAAATGAAACATGTAATTGATGAGTATGGAATAAGGCAGTTTAGATTTTCAGATGATTCTTTTACCTCAGGAAAAGCTCGAATGATATTCTTGTGCAAAGAAATAGAAAAACTGAATGTCGCATGGAGAATATCCTGTAGAGTGAAACCCTTAGACGAAGAAATGCTCCAAGCTCTGTGGAATGCTGGATGCAAAGAACTTTCCTTTGGTATAGAATCCTTTGATACAAACGTGTTAAAAGGATTGCAAAAAGGAACGACGTGTGAAGACAATGTTTCCGCATTAGAGCTTGCGGACAAGGTGGGTTTTCAAACAAGAATGTTGTTTATGATAAGAACCCCTTTTCAAACAAAAGAAACCATAAGGTTGAACAAATATTGGATACAGAGGGTTCCTTTTTCTGTGATCGCCTGTACGAGTTTTATTCCTATTCCTGGAAGTGATGTATGGGAAAACCCGGATAAATACAATATTGAAATATTGAGCAAAGATTTATTGAAATATAATTTCTATATGTTTGGCCCAGAAGGGAGAAGAAAATTAGAGCCATTGATAAAGATAAAGGACAGGGATCTAACTGAGTTTATGGAAGAATCGGAAGAATTCCGTGCATGGGTGGATGAGTTCACCAGGAGAGAGGTATGATACAATTTAAAGAAGATTTTCTCGAAGTGTTTCTACAGACAGCGGTGGAGCGCCACAGAATCTATATTAAAAAAGAAAAGGGTCTCCCAAAACCGTGGACGGAAGACGTTGTTTTTAGAGATTTCTTTTTCTGCAATCTGTTTCGCCAATATGACAAGTGTTCTAAGTGGATCATAAAGAACATTGTTCCTTATGATAGATGGGATCTGTTGATGGTCTACCGGTTCATATCCACGTATGAGACATTTAAACGATTAGAGCTTATTCTTTCCCCGCGAATAGATTCTTTAGAAGAAATAGAAGAATGCCTTGAACAGTGGAGTAAACACGGAAAAATATTCAGTGGATGTTTCATACGAAATCCATCTACGTCACAGGGAGCAGTGCAGACATACCGCGCGATATTTCAAGTCATAAGGGATATGAAGAAAGATGGGTGGAGTGAAGATGGATCTATGAAAGGCTGGTATCTAACTTCTTTAGAACGTATGTGTAGAAATCTTAAAAAATACACGGGAATCGGCGGATTCATGGCGTACGAGTATGCTTGTGATTTTGCTTATACTGGTTATTTTAATCCAACAGATAAAGATACATGGGCGAACATGGGTCCAGGTGCGAAGCGCGGGATGAGCTTTCTTCTTTATGGAAATGCGTATCATAACATTCATCCTATGGACTGGTTAGAGTACGCCCGAGATCTCCTTCCAATTCTTAGGGGAAGAATAAAGGTAGAATTTCCAAACGATCTATACTATCTTGTAGTTTCCATGAGAGAAGTGGAACACTGGCTGTGTGAATATCAAAAATACAAAAAATACCATAACTTCCTCCAGGGAGGGGACAAGGTTAAACATAGAAAATATGATGGAAGGAGTAATACATGACCATAAAAGATTATATCGAAAAGAATCGCACCATGCGGGCGATAAAGCGTTTCAACATGGAAGCGGTTATTCATCCCCAAAGCCTATCTTGTCATGGATATGGTGTTGGAACTTTGTTCTACCTTTTATGCACAACCAAAGGTGTTGAAATTACGGCGGAAGATCTGTTCATGATTATGAACCACGATTTTGCAGAAACATTCACAGGAGATTTGAATAAGCAAATAAAAAACCACAGCATAAAGACGATAACCGCATGGGAGCAAATCGAAAGGGAAATACTACCGTCTCACCTTTTCCCTTTATCCGATGAAGGGTTATCTATGTCTTTGACGAATGAGACGTATCCCCTGTTTCTGTTTTCAGATGCGATGGAGGCGTGGTTGTACACCTCCGAAGAAATTTCTAAGGGAAACACTTGTCTCGTAAACGCCCATGCACACTACAGAAATCTTCTCTGCAAAATGATATTGGAGTTTGAAAAAGAAAAATTCTTTCTACAGGATAAGGAAGAAGATAAGAGACAAAACTGGGTAATGTTTTTAGACTATATGAAAGGAGAAGTAGGTGATGGGCTATAAAGGAAATGACTTTAATTCGATATATAAGAGTATAGCAAGAAGGTTGTTGTATAATCCGGAGTATATAATTCAGAACAAAAAGAAAGAAATCCTCCACGAAATAATAGATGCGTCTTTCTCTCTATACGATCCAGTGAGGTGCTTTGCCACTATCAGGAATATGTCCTTCACCTATTTGACGGGTGAAATACACTTCTACGTGGGAGGCAGTCCTTTTTTGAAAGACATAGCTTGTTATTCAAAGTTTTGGGAAAAGGTTACGGATGATGGAAGAACCATAAACTCCAATTATGGAAAGCTCTTATTGCATGATAGAAACCACCACAATTACACTCAGTTTGAATACGCGCGGGATATGCTATTAAAAAATAAAGACAGTAAAAAAGCAGTTATGACTATTTATTCTCGGGAAAACGCACATGCGAGTAACGACAATCCTTGTACGATGTATCTTCAATTCTTTATACGCCCAAGATATGACGGAAAAGATAAGTTGGATATCTACGTAAAAATGCGCTCATCGGATATCTGGTTTGGTCTTCCGTATGATGTGCCCTTCTTTGTTTTAATTCATCACATGATGTGGAATGAATTAAAAAAGACATATCCAGATCTCTTATGGGGGATCTACCATCATCAAGCGGGCAGTATGCACCTATATGAAAGAAACACAGAGAAGCTTAAGGAATGCTTGTGCGAAGGGGAAACCCCAGATGATTTTGAAAAACAAGAATCTTTGTTTAAAGAAATAATAGAACCTTATTCAAAAGGAGGATACAAGAATGAATTTTCTTGAAAATTACAATAAGTGGATGCAGATAAAAGAGTCCATGAGCCTCGCTCATGAAACCGCAAAAATTTCTCCTTGTCTCAAGAAAAAGGTCGGGTGTGTTTTGATAAGAGTTCGACAAGGAAAAATTCTTTCCACAGGATTTGGAGGAGCTACAGATCCTTGCAAAGATTGTGTAAGAAAAACTCTGGATTGGCAACAAGACGGTTGCTGGTCTATTCATTCAGAAGTCCGCGCGGTGCTAAAACTTCTTACTTCTTCAAAAGGAAAAATTAAAAAACCCGAAGAGATAACGGCGGTGGTTACTCATGGTCCTTGTGATCAGTGTATAAAATATCTGCATTATTTTGGTATAACCAAAATAGTCTACGACATAGAGTATCATAACGATTACTCTAAATGGATAGACAAAGGGATGCAGATTTACAGTTTTGATCAATTAAAGGAGAAGCTACGATATGCTATCGTATCATGATTTCTGCGATGATCCCTTAATAGCGGTGGACATAGAAACAAAAGATCCTTTCCTCCGGGAGAAAGGAACAGGTGTTTACCGAAAAGATGGATACATCATAGGGGTATCTTTTTCCAATGGGGAAATATCTGAATATTATCCTCTAAGACATCCAGACACAACGCCGGAAGAACAAGCGAAGAATGAAGAATACATCCGGAGGCAACTATCAAAGAACAACAGAAAAATATTTGCTAACGGGCTATACGACCTTGATTGGTTAGTGAACGGAGAAGGATACAAGGTTTCTGGCCCATTCGAAGATATCCAAGTGGCGGAACCGTTATTAAACGAGTATCGGAAGAGCTATTCCTTAGACGCTCTATCAGAGCTATATCTCGGAGAGCACAAAAAATTCAATAAACCGGGGGAGTACGCGAAAGAACACGGATGGTCTGTATCCCCCGAAGGACACGCTACGAGTCATCTTTGGAGAATGCCATATTACGTTGTAAAAGAATACGCGGAAGCAGACACGCGTCTCACGTGGCACGTCTTCGATAAACAAATAAAAAATCTTGAAGATCAATTACTTACTGATATCTACAGTATGGAGATGGAGCTGTATCCTTTACTTCTACAAATGAAGCGGGTCGGCGTTCGAATAGATGAACAGAAGCTCTGTAGAACAGGAATAGAATTGTCGGACTTACGACATGATTTGCAAAATGAATTGAATGAGTTGTCTGGATTTGAAATAAATGCGAACAGCTCCAGGGACATAGAGAAACTGTTTACAAAGATGGGTCTTCCTATCGCCTATAAAGAACCCACGGAGAATATGATTCTCAAGGGCACGTTTAGAGGAAATCCCACTTTTGAAAAAAGAATATTAGGAAGGGTGGATAATCATGTCGCCAAAAAGATCTTGGAATTTCGACATATCAACACCTTGCTCACCATGTTTGTCCAGCCCTACCCTGATCTTCTCGTTGATGGCCGCCTCCACTGCCAATTTAACCCTCTCCGAAGCGATGAGTATGGAACAGTCAGTGGCAGATTCTCTTCCTCCCAACCAAACTTACAGCAAGTCAGCGGAAAAGATGAGGAAGAATACATCCATGAAAGTGAGATTCTCAACGGTCTCGTAGTCAGAAAATTGTTCATTCCAGAAGAAGACTGTGATTGGTTGAAGGGGGATTGGAGTCAGATCGAGTATAGATTAATCGCACATTACGCTTCCGGAGAAGGGGCGGATACAATTCGACAAAGATATAAAGAGGACCCAAATACAGATTACCATGCTGAAATGAGTAAGATGACAGGACTCGAAGATAGAAAAACCGTAAAGACTTTAAATTTCGGCGCGGCTTATGGCATGGGTTGGAAAAAGATGGCCTCCCAGTACGGATGGAACCCGGAAGAGGCTCAGTCTGTTTATGAAATGTATCACAAAAAAGTCCCTTTCGTTAAGGAAACGAGCAGAAGGGTTTCTGAAAAGGCGAAAAGAATAGGGTTCATAAGAACCGTGCTTAACCGACGAGCGCATCTTGTTTCTTCCGATAAAGCATACGTCATGTTCAATCGCTTGATCCAAGGAAGCGCGGCCGACATTATGAAAAAATCTATGGTGGATGCACACAAGGCCGGAGTGTTCAATGTGTTGTATCCTCATCTCGTGGTGCATGACGAATGGGATTGCAGTATGCCCCGCACAAAAGAAGGAAGAGAAGCGGGATTAGAATTAAAACGAATAATGGAAACATGTGTTCCCCTGAGGGTCCCGGTTATTGCGGACTTTGAAATGGGTAAGAACTGGGGAGAACTTGAAGACTGGGAGGGTCAATGATAAAAGAAAAATCACATTTGGTCACACAAGATATTGTATCTGCGGCAAGATGGTATCTGGATTCACCTATGGTTGTTATAAAACCGGAAAAAGGCGGAGATGGAAAAACTACGTGGAAAGAAAAAGCCCTTATAGATTTGACAAACAAATTGAATAGGGTAAAGACTCCTTTCCCAGAAGCCGCAAAGAAGGGTGTAGATTTTGAAAATAAAGTGTATGAAGTGGCGGCTACGGAAGAAAAAGTCGGCTCTGAGAATTTTCAAAAAGTGTGTGGCGAAGTGCGAGGATATACGTTTTATTCAAAAGGGAAAAAGACCATCGACATAGATGGAATGGAGTGTTTCCTCTACACAAAATATGATGCAATAAGATATCCTATGGATCATAGGGAACCTTTCATAAAGGACATAAAGACCACGGAGTCTTACAAAAGGGGAAAGTATCTTGCGGGATTCCAGCATAAATTTTATTGTTACGTTTCGGGAATTCCAAATTTTTCTTATGTAGTTGTGGAGTGGGGAGAACACCCAAAAATAAAGAATGTTCACATCGAGTCGTATATCTGTTCAGACATGGCGATGCTCAAAATTGATGTGATACACGAGATAAAGGAATGTTTCAGTGTCCTCAAGGACCTTGGTCTTTGGGAGGCTTATCGTACAAAATATTGTCTATATTAAGGAGGACAAATGACATTCTCTGAAATGTCTAAGCGTGTATGGATAGGACCCCTATTGTGGGTTCTTATTCTCATCGTATGCGCGTGGATAGGATGGTTTATCTTTGGCTTTGGATTCGGAGCATATGTCTTTGGAATTATCGAAGCCTTCTTGTGGGTTCGCAAGAACAACAAGAATCCAGCGTCAAGAAAGATTGACGGTGCTCTTAAGTGGGCTATCGTATTTCATTCTTGGCTGGCACGTGCTGTAAACAAAGTCTATAATTGGCAGATGTAGATACGGTTATATCCGTAGACCTATGTTTAACGGCCCGTTAAACTAACCTACCCGGCGGGCCGGGTACAAACACCCGGCCCCTTGTTTTAAAACCCCGTACAGGGCAAACGGGGGAGCCCTGTAAAGGATAAAACGAATGAAAATGAAAGAGACTCCGCATCTTTACCGTCATCAACTCCAAGCTCTTGAATTTATACAGGACAAGGACCAATTTGCACTGTTCATGGAACAAGGAACAGGAAAAAGTAAGGTTATCGTAGAAAAGGCGTTTGATCTTTGGGGGAGGGGTCTTATAGACTGTGTGATAGTGGTCGCACCGAATGCGGTAAAGCCTCAATGGACAAATGAGCAATTTCCAGAACATTTCCCATCGAATGACTGGATAGAATATACATGGTATGGCGCGGGGACAAAGAACTCCCAGAAAGAATTTCATGAAAAATTGCACACGATGGACAAGCTTCTTGTCTTTTCTATAAACGTAGAATCCCTTCAGTCAGAGGGTATAGATTTATATTTGAAGAGCGTAATAAGAACACGAAAATGCTTTATGGTTATTGATGAGAGTACTCGCATCAAAAACGGAAGAAGAAAACCTGTGAGAGGAAAACGTTCTGGGGCTAAACGAACCAACAAGCTTCTCGATCTATCCAACGAAATTCCATACAAGGCTATTCTTACAGGCACTCCAACGCCGAAAGGTCCCTTTGACTTATGGAGCCAGTTTGAATTTCTACGAAAAGACTTCTTTGAAATGGACTACTTTTTCTTTACTCATCATTACGGCATAATGATTAAAAAATCCACTCAAGAAGGAAAAACGTATTCCACCATTCTTGACGAAGTGACGTATAAGATTATTAAAAACTTTCTCGGGGACAGAGAACTCACGCCGCATTTAGTAGAAGAAGCTTCTATAAAATTTAATATGAGCACGAGGGACGTATTTGTAATAAACAAAATGACCGAGTACAGTGGGTATAAGAACTTGAAAGAGTTACGGGATAAATTGTCCACAACAACCTTCTTTGTTAAAAAGAAAGATTGTTTGGATTTACCCGATAAAGTGCCTGAAAAGTTATATTGCGCTATGGGAAAAGTTCAAACTCAGTTGTATAAAGAAACGAAAGAAAAAATGTTTTCCGAATATGGAGGGGAGGAACTTACCGTTACAAATAAGATGGTCCTCGCTCTCCGTTTGCAGATGATAACCGGAGGACTATTTCCTTATTCAAAGATGGATATCGTTGTAGGTCCGAACGACGAAGAGTTTTTTGAAACTTCTTTTGAGTATAAGCCTATAGAAGATAACGGAAAAATCTCTGTCTTGCTCGAAGACCTTGAAGAAGTGTCAGAAGAAACTTCTATAATAGTTTGGGCGAGGTTTCGGGGAGAGATAGACCTTATAACAACCGCGCTTCAACAAGCCGGATATTCCGTAGGTAAATATTATGGGGGAAGTAGCGATGAAGTGATTGATAAGTTCAAGAGAAAAGAAACAAGAATTCTTGCCGCTAACCCCTTGAAGGGGGGAGAAGGATTGAATCTTCAAGCGGCGACACTCCATTATTTTTATAGCAATTCCTGGAGAGCCGACTCCAGAGAACAAGCGGAAGACAGAAGTCACCGTATAGGACAAACAAACAAAGTCACCTATAAGGATCTGATAGTTCCAAAAACTATCGATGAAAGAATACTGGAAGTTCTTAAAAGGAAAGGACAACTTATAGACTACTTTCGTTCTGGAGGAAAGATAGAGTGACAGAGAGTGAATACTACAACCGCGTTTTGAAAAAGCAATTCGCTCTTTGGGGAGTGTTCTTTAAAAGGATAGAAAATCCCTCTGTTCCTGATATATATCTAAGCCGTTCGAACAATGCGGTCTGGATTGAAATGAAGTGTATTAATCGCCTATGCAAAATAATAAGACCCGAGTGGAGACATGGTCAGTTGTCTTGGATAAGGGAACATCAACTAAAAGGAGGAGACAACATTTTTTTAGCGTTATACTATTGTGAGAAGAGCTATTTTTTAAAACCTAAAGAAGCATACGCCGAGGAGGAATTAGTATGTCAGAAGAACTCAATCTGGAATCTGTTGATCAGGAAATGATGGGAGGGGACAAGTTGGATCTACTCGCGTCCCTCGCGAAAGCGTACAAAAAACTTGAAGATGAAATCAATTTCGCAGAGGAGGAACTTAAATTAAAGAAAAAGGATCTTGAATCTATATCGAGGGAAAAAATCCCTTCGATACTAAACTCAACGGGTATGTCTGAAATAAGACTGTCATCCGGTGAAAAGATCAAGATCACGGACAAAGTCCACGCGAGTATAACGGATAAGAACTATACTCTCGCGTATAGAAACATGGTCAACGCAGAAGGAGGTGATGAACATGCGGAAGGTTTAATCGATTCTCTGTTCAAAGCTCAATTGGTCATAGAGGATATGTCCGAGAAAACTCGAACTATCCTCATTGACAACGATATCGCCTACGAGGAAAAAAGATCTATTCACACGCAAACTCTCGGCAAATATTGCAGAGAACGACTGGAAAGTGGAAAAGATATTCCTGAGGGCATATCCGTATTCCAGTATCAAGAAACAAAAATTACGAACTAAGGAGAAATGAAGATGGCGACAAACAAAGAAGTGGCGAAAAAAGAAGAACAACTTCCAGTGGACCCAAGTGTATTCGATGGAATGGAAACAGGATTTGAAGGGACCAGTGTGGAAACGTTCAAGACTCCGTTCTTAAAGATTTTACAAGCATTGAGTCCAGAGATGAAGAAAACCGATCCAAGTTTCATCGAAGGAGCGCAACAAGGACAGTTCTGTAATACGGCAACGAGAGAGCTTACCGACAGTGTAGAGGTCGTTGTTCTTAAAATAGAACATGTCCTCGTTGTATGGAAACCTTCTCGGGGAGGATTTGTATCAAGAAATCCGAAAGGAGCCGAAGACAGACTTGTGGCGAACAGGGAGGGGATGAAGAAATGGGATGCAGAAGGAAACGAAATCATAGACACGATTGAATTGTTCTGCCTGGACATAAACAATCCTTCCAACGTGTTCATTTTCCCTTTGTCAAAGGCTTCCGTAAAACATGGCAGAACTTTCGCAACTCGGTTGCGAACTCTACGTATCAACGGAAAACCTGTTCCTACGTTTGCGGGAGTGTGGAGAATACGCACGATGGAAGATAGAAATGACAAAGGAGCGTGGTTTACAATCGGGGGAACTCCGGAGTATATCAGGCCGATAACCTCAGATGAACTTAACAACTGCGTGATTCCTGCGAGAGAAATGCTGAAGAAAGCGGAAATAGACTATTCAGCAGTTGCTGGTGACCATGCGGAAGAAGATGAAAACGTGAAATACTGAGTTTCACAAGAGTTTAAATGGCCTCCCAAATTTGGGAGGTCTATTTCAACAAAGGAACAACGAACCATGAAAAATGAAAAATCAATGACAACCGAATACCTTTTAAAGAGTATAGAAGGGCTTATCAGCGATTTAAGAGAAGATGATAGTCGCAATTACAAAGAAAGTCGGCTCGCACATATTTCCGTATTGGAAAGGGATCTACTGTCCACGATATATAATCCCTTTATCTTGTTCAACGTGACTTCAAAGACGTTACGCTCTCGCCCTTTCGGACTAATGCTCGAAGAGTACAAAGAACAGAATATCTTCACACTGTTACGTCGGTTGTCTACCGGCGACATTCCTCGTGGAGATGCGGCAACCTACGCTTGTGGATATTTCATAGATCTATATCCCGATCATGAAGAAACGATTCTTAGAATTCTCGATAAAGATTTGGCATGCGGAATATCCATAAAGACCCTAAACAAGTGTTGGCCGGGCACTGCGCCGGAATTCAATGTACCTCTTGCGAAGGATTACGATGAAGGATTATGCGA
>Ga0210129_1000283_pt1 | contig 13375 bp, 10 predicted proteins | sample WestPond_Cattail_2_FD_185582 | JGI IMG/M metagenome (GOLD analysis project Ga0210129, IMG submission 185582) | Wetland microbial communities from the San Francisco Bay, California, USA, that impact long-term carbon sequestration -... | ecosystem: Environmental > Aquatic > Marine > Wetlands ... | reverse complement strand
TGAAGCGCCCCTGCAAATCGAGGGTGAACAAGCCGATCGGCATGGCATCGTAGTTGTGCTGGAGTTCAGCCTGCGCGGCCAGTCGCTGCAGGTGTTCCTTGCGCATCTGGGCGGCAATGGCAATCGACGCCAGCAAACTGGAAGCCAGTGCGGCGGTCACGCTGTTGATCCATCCGATAGTGACCGTAATGCCGAATGCGGCTGCGATAATTTCAGAAAGACCGGACAGCGAGGTGATGGCCAGAGAAGCGCCGTACCAGATCGCCACGCGCGAGTTGGCCTGCCGTACCAGTGAAATCAGAAGCCCGGACAGCAACAGTAGCGCCGTACCACCAAGAGCCCACATCATGGGCAGAAAATCCTTGCGCGACAAGACCAGGGCGCCAAGCACGATGCCCATGCTCATCCAGGTCAGCAGGTTCAGCGCCAGGTTATGTTTTAATTTTTTCAGTTCATCATCAAAGAGCGCCTTGAATAATGTGACCGTCAACACGGCGTAGGCTGCGCGAGTCAGGGAACGGACCGAAAGGACCCAATCTTGCGGCACGGTGTGGCCTAGCCAATGGGTATCCCATCCCTCCGATATGGCGGCAATTCTTAATGCCGTCACCAACCAGGCTGCAAACACAACATAGGTGACGCTGCGATTGATGACGGCCGTAACCAGGATGAATATCGCCAGCGCCAGCATTCCGCCTTCGAGCAAGCCGGCGTCGCGTTGAAATTCCTGATCGGAGACCAGCAGCTTTTCCGGGCGCCACAACTCGGCCGTCAAGCGCGCCGGACCAACGAAACTCGCACGGCAGAGAATGGCGCGATTTGGATTTTCAAAACTAAGGACGTAACCTGACTTGATCGGTTCGATCTGCCCTTCATGTGCACGACCGCTTGCCTGCCCGAGTTTCACTTGGGTGCTGGCGTCCCAGCAGGTAACCCCGACGGCGTGCCTGGAAGGAAACTCCACGACAAGAGGTCTCACGACCTCCTGCAAACCGAACGTGAACCAGACTGGTCGTTGGGATAGATGGGTGTCAAAATGCCTGATGAGCGGCGTTTCGGCCAATGCCTCGGCAATCGTCTGCAAAGATTGCTCTTCGCCAGTTTGTATCAGGGCGTGAAATTCGATACGTTTTTCGGGTGATGCATCGTATCGGTCATTCCAGGCCAATAACGAGAGCAGTGAAATCAGTCCGATCGCTGCGGGGATGCCATAGCGGGAAAGAAAAGCAAAAGAACGATCCAGTACGGCCTGGATTTTATGAAAGGCAGTCTTGGAAGGCGAGTCGATTTGAACGGATTTCATTCCCTGCGCAGAGTTCTGACAAAAGCCAGAATATATTGAGTCGGTTGGCTCGAGTCGAATCAGTGAACATTCATCGAGTTTGCGTCAAGGATACCAGCTAAGGATGAATTTCGGAAACCCCTAGCCTGGCTGGCATGGGCTTAATTCGTTGCAAATTGTTGCAGACTCTCCCGTTTCAGTATGACTTTGGAAGGCTCGGGTTCGACGTCCACGCAGATATCCGGGTGCTTGATTTTGCAGAAGAAGTTGAGCAGGGGATGTTTTTCCGCTGTGAGCCGCGCCTCGATGGTTTCTATCTCAATACCCATGACGCGATGAGGAACATTGTTGGCTACGGGCAGTGGGGTGAAGGTCTGACCAGGCAGCACATCAATGAACAGAAGTTTTTCGTAAGAACGGTCGAGCGGGGGGCGTGCCGCCAACATGGCCCACTTGATGTTGTTCTTCGCGCAATAGAGCAGGTTGGCCTTGGTCAGAACCATCTTGACCAGGCGGCCCGCTTGCCCGTTGGCCACACCCAAACGACGCACTTCAACCATTGATTGGGTTCTCAGCCAGTCTGGAAGAGCAATGGCGTGCTCCATGCTCAAGGGCCGATACTCATTATTCTGGACCCGCATTGTGCCGATGACGCTGCCATCAAGCTTGGATTCGGCCAGCATGATGATGGAGTCGCGTTCAAAATCGTCCGATTCGGGCTGCTTCAGCTTTTCCGCGAATTCAGGCATGTGCCGTGCGTACGCCTCATAGCGCATATTGATGGCCCGCCTCAAGTCATCCTCTGTACGGACCAACCTCACGGTGAACGGCAGGCGTTCCTCGGTCATGGCCGCTTCAGGGGAGACTTCGGCTGAATACAACGCTTGCAGAGCCCGGGGTTGGACAGGGCTTGAGACAGGGGAAGCAGATTCGTTCATGGCGGCACCTCTCTATGGATAGTGGATGAAACAGGCAGAAGACCGGCTTCCCGGACAGCGCAGGATTAACTTTAGTGAGATTCCGTTAAATACTTAAGTCGGTATTTGTCTGTAAACCGTGTAGGAATTTGCCTTACAAGGCCCATTTCGGCCCCATCCTTCGTCTGTGGCACACTCGCCGACTTCGTTTCATATTGATGTGGCGCCACCAGGCCGGAAGTTCGCAGAGTCATGCAGAAAATCATCGCGCAGATCGCGCAGGAAATCAGGGTTCGGGAACAACAGGTGGCGGTCGCCGTGGCCTTGCTCGATGGCGGGGCCACCGTGCCGTTCATCGCCCGTTATCGCAAGGAAGCCACCGGCGGGCTGGACGATATCCAGTTGCGCGAACTGGAATACCGGCTGGGCTATCTGCGCGAACTGTTTGAGCGGCGCGATGCCATTCTCAAGAGCATTGAAGAGCAGGGCAAGCTCAGCCCCGAACTGCGTACCGCACTGCATGCGGCGGCGACCAAGCAGGAGCTCGAAGACCTGTACCTGCCGTTCAAGCCCAAGCGCCGTACCAAGGGGCAGATGGCCCGTGAGGCCGGGATCGAACCGCTGGCCGACAAGCTGTTTGCCGACCCCCAGCTGAATCCAACTGATGAAGCCGTGGCCTTCGTCAAAGCTGAAAAAAATGAAGCGGGCGACGATTTCACCACCGTGGCGGCGGTGCTCGATGGCGTACGCGACATCCTGAGCGAACGCTGGGCCGAGGACGCCGCGCTGATCCAGCGCCTGCGCGAATGGCTGTGGGCCGAGGGCCTGTTCAAGAGCCGCCTGATGGACGGCAAGGACGAGAACAACGCCGATGTGGCCAAGTTCCGCGACTACTTCGACTATGCCGAGCCGATCGGCCGGGTACCGTCGCACCGTGCCTTGGCGGTGTTTCGGGGCCGCCAGCTTGAATTCCTCGATGCCAAGCTGGTGCTACCGGTCGAACCGGAGCCGGGCAAGCCCACGGAGCCGAAGGCGACTCCTTCGGTGTCTTTGGCCGAAGCAAAAATCGCCCTGCACCTGGGCTGGAGCCACCAGGGGCGGGCGGCGGACGACCTGCTGCGCAAATGCGTGGCCTGGACCTGGCGCGTCAAGCTCAGTCTCTCGACCGAGCGCGACCTGTTCGCCCGCCTGCGCGAGGAGGCCGAGAAGGTGGCGATCAAGGTGTTTGCCGACAACCTGCGCGACCTGCTGCTGGCGGCGCCCGCCGGCCCGCGCGTGGTGATGGGCCTGGACCCGGGCATCCGCACCGGCGTCAAGGTGGCGGTGGTCGACGCCACCGGCAAGCTGGTGGACACCGCCACGGTCTTTCCGCACGAGCCGCGCCGCGACTGGGACGGCTCGCTGTTCGCGCTGGCCAAGCTGTGCGAGAAGCACGGCGTGAACCTGATTGCCATCGGCAACGGCACGGCCAGCCGCGAAACCGACAAGCTGGCCGGCGAACTCATCAAGCAGCTGGGCAAGCTGCATGGGGGCGCCGAGATCCAGCGCGTGGTGGTGAGCGAGGCCGGCGCCTCGGTGTACTCCGCCAGCGAGTTCGCCTCGCAGGAAATGCCCGATGTGGACGTGAGCCTGCGGGGTGCCGCCAGCATTGCGCGCCGCCTGCAGGACCCGCTGGCCGAACTGGTGAAGATCGACCCCAAGTCCATCGGCGTGGGCCAGTACCAGCACGACGTGAACCAGAGCGAGCTGGCGCGCAGCCTGGACACGGTGGTGGAAGACTGTGTGAACTCGGTCGGGGTGGACCTCAATACCGCCAGTGTGCCGCTGCTTTCGCGCGTGTCCGGCCTGTCCGGCGGCGTGGCCAAGGCCGTGGTGCGCTGGCGCGAGGCCAACGGGGCGTTCAAGAACCGCCAGCAGTTGCTGCAGGTCAGCGGCCTGGGCGCCAAGACCTTCGAGCAGAGCGCGGGCTTTCTGCGCATCCGGGGCGGCGACAACCCGCTCGACATGACCGGCGTGCACCCGGAAACCTATGCGGTGGTGGAGCAGATCATGGCCAAGACCGGCAAGCCGGTGGCCGAACTGATGGGCCGCGCCGAGATGCTCAAGACCCTGCGCCCCGAACTGTTCGCCAACGACAAGTTCGGTGTGATCACCGTCAAGGACATCCTGGGCGAGCTGGAAAAACCCGGCCGCGATCCGCGCCCGGATTTCAAGGTGGCGCGCTTCAACGAAGGCGTGGAGGACATCAAGGATTTGCGCGAGGGCATGGAACTCGAAGGCACGGTCAGCAACGTGGCGGCCTTCGGCGCCTTTATCGACCTGGGCGTGCACCAGGACGGGCTGGTCCATGTGAGCCAGCTCAGCAACAAGTTCGTGACCGATGCGCGCGAGGTGGTCAAGACCGGCGACATCGTCAAGGTCCGGGTGGTGGAGGTGGACGTGGCGCGCAAGCGCATCGGCCTGACCATGAAACTCGGTGAAGCCGCGCCCCAACGCGGCGCGCCGGGAGAAAACCGCTTCCAGGGCCCGGCGGCGGGGCAACGGTCGCGCGCTGCGGCCGAGCCGCAGTCCACCGCCATGGCCTCCGCCTTCGCCAAACTCAGGCGCTGAGTCCGGGGCCGGGGTAGATTTGTTCACTGCGGATGACCGATCCCGGTGTTGGCCGGGGCGCCGGAGCGGCTGTCGATACATAATGACATCATGGGTTTGATTTATCACCGGAGGCTGACACCATGGAGTTGAGTGCCTTGCTGGCTTCAACCATCGTGTTGCCCAGCATTCCCAAAGTCATTGCGCTGCTGCTCAGCGAACTGGATCGCGACGAGCCCGACCTGCGGATTGTCACGCAGCTCATCAGCACCGACCCGGCCCTGACCACGCGTTTGCTGCAAACGGCCAATGCCGCTGTTTTCAACCTCTCGGGCAAAGTGAACAGCGTCACCGAGGCCGTGGCCATACTGGGGCTGCCGGATATCCGGAAGATGGTGACGGAAGCGGCGTCCGCGACCTCGCTCAGGGCGGTGCCCGGCATCAACCTGCAGCAGTTCTGGACCTACAGCCTCAATGTCGCCAAACTCGCCCGTTCGTTTGCCGGCTTGACGCGGCAAAACCAGGGCGCCGCCTTCACCTGCGGCCTGATCCATGCCGTGGGTGAACTCGTCATGCATGTCGGCATGCCGGCCGAGGTGGCGCCGCTGGACAAGGAAATTTCTCCCCTGGACCTCAAACGGGCCAAAGCCGAGTTCCTCCGCTTTGGGTACTGCTATGCCCAGGTGAGCGCCGAGTACGCCCGCAAGTGGCTGTTTCCGCAACCGATGGTGGATGCGCTGGAGTACCAGTACGCCCCGTTTGACAACAATGTCTATGAGCCGCTGGCCGGCGTCATTCATCTGGCTGCCTGGCGGGCCCGGGCGAAAGAGGCCAACCTCAATGAACGGGCGCTGGCCGACTCTTTTCCCGGTGCCGTGGGCGAAGTGCTGGACCTGGACATCGACATGGTGCTGCAACAGGATCCGTTTGACTGGCTCAGCCATGGCTGAGCGTGTCAGCCGCTAATTTCGCAACCCCTTGCACCGTCTGCCGCCTGAATGAAAGCGCTCCGCCTCTATGCGGGCCCCCAGGCCCGGCAGCATCTTGAACAGCATGGCCTGCAGGCCCACGATGTCACCACCATCCCGGCGGCGGCGGGCGGCCCCAAGGGCCTGATTCTGGGCGCGCTGGACCGCTTCATCTTCGGTTCCTGGCTGGCCCGGACCAAGCAGGAGATCCATCTGGTGGGCGCGTCCATCGGCGCCTGGCGCATGGCCACGGCCTGCCTCGACGATCCTGTGGCAGCGTTCACGCGGCTGGAGCATGACTACATCCACCAGCACTTTGAGTTCCTGCCGGGCAACAAGCTGCCGCCCCCGGAACGGGTGAGCGCAGGGTTTGGCCGGAGTCTGCAAGATTTCTACGGTGGCCGGGTGCCTGAAGTGTTGTCACATCCACGCTATCGCCTGCACATCCTGACTTCGCGCGGGCGCCATCTGCTGGGGCGCGAGCACGGCCTGCGCACGCCACTGGGCTATCTGGGCGCTTTCCTGACCAACACGCTGCACCGCAAAGCCATGGGGGCCTGGCTGGAGCGGGTGGTGTTTTCCACGCCCAGCGGACCCCGGCCCGGCGCGCCGTGCGCGCCTTTGCCGTTCGCCACCGACGACTACCGCACCCGCCAACTGCGCCTGGAGGAGGCCAATTTCTTCCCGGCGCTGCAGGCGAGCTGTTCGATCCCTTTTGCCCTGAAAGCCGTCCACAACATCCCCGGCGCGCCGCCCGGCGCCTACTGGGATGGCGGCATCACCGACTACCACCTGCACCTGAACTACGCGGCAGCGCCGAATATCGTCAATTCGGCAGCGGGTGACGGCCAGCCACCGAGGGCGGCGGGGCAAAAAGGCCTGGTGCTGTACCCGCATTTCCAGAAAAGCGTGGTGCCCGGCTGGCTCGACAAAAGCCTGAAGTGGCGACACCGCGCAACCCATCATCTGGATACCATGGTGCTGCTGGCACCCAACCCCGATTGGGTCAGGACCCTGCCCAACGGCAAGCTGCCGGATCGCACCGACTTCACCCACTACGGCAACGACCTGGCCGCTCGCGTCAAGGCCTGGAGCCAGGCGGCGCAGACCAGCGCCCAACTGGTGGACGAATTTCAGGCCTGGCTGGAGAAGCCTGACATGGGGCAGGTGCAGGCGCTTTGAGCGAGACGATTATTGATCTTTCCCTAATTGATAACACACCGCATCAGGATCCAGGAATGAGCTTGGTGGGAGGATCAGGCCGACGCCGCACTCAGCTCCGCGGCTGTCCCCCGGCCTGCGGCCTCCTCCTTAATTTCACTGCGTCATCCACCCCAATGTCATCAGCGGCCAAAGGCCGGTCACGGGCGTTTTGACTTGTGAACACATCTGCATCGGTCAAGCGATGTCGAACGGTGTCGTGAAATTTGGAACACTCAATAAGTTACGTCTAGGACGAAATAGGCTACATCGCCTGCTGCAACATCTCGCGGTATTCGTCCGCGGTGGCCATGCGCGGATTGGTCTTGTGGCAGTGGTCGGCCATGGCGCCTTCAATGATCTTGTCGAACCAGCCGGTCTCCACCCCCATGGCGGCCAGCCCGGTGGGCAGGCCCAGGCGGGTGTTCATGTCCTGGATGGCGTCCGGAATGTCGCTGCCCGATGCCAGCCCCATGGCGTGCGCCATCCGTTGCAGGCGGTTTTCCTTCTGGATCGATTCGGCGGCGGCATTGAACCGGATCACCGCCGGCAGGAACATGGCGTTGAGGGTGCCGTGGTGCAGGCGCGGATTGACGCCGCCCAGGCTGTGGCTCAGCGAGTGCACGCAGCCCAGGCCTTTCTGGAAAGCCATGGCGCCTTGCATGGATGCGCTCATCAGGTTCAGGCGCGCCTCGCGGTCGGCGCCATTCCTGGTGGCGCGCTCGATGTGCGCCCAGGCGCGCTGCAGGCCATCCAGGCCAATGCCGTCGGCCGGCGGGTTGAAGGCCGGCGCCATGAAGGTTTCCATGCAGTGGGCGATGGCGTCCATGCCGGTGGCGGCGGTCAGGCCGGCGGGCAGGCCCAGCGTGAGTTCGGGGTCGCAAATGGCGGCCTTGGGCACCAGGTGCCAGGAGTGGAAACCCAGCTTGCGGTGGTCGTCCACGATGAGGATGGCGCCGCGCGCCACCTCGCTGCCGGTGCCGCTGGTGGTGGGCACGGCGATGATCGGCGCCACCCGTTCGGTGATCTTGGGCGAGCCGCCTTCGATCGTGGCGTAGGTCTTGAGCGGGCCTTCATGCGTGGCCGCAATCGCCACGCCCTTGGCGCAGTCGATGGAACTGCCGCCACCCACCGCAATCAGGCCGTCACAGCGCTGGCTGCGGTAGACCTCGGCAGCGGCGCGTACGGCGGCCTCGGTCGGGTTCGAGGGGGTCTGGTCGAACACGGCCACGTTCAAGCCGGGCAGGGCATCGAGCGCTTTTTGCAGCAGGCCGGCCGCCTTGACGCCGGCGTCGGTGACGATCAGCGGGCGGCTGATGCCAACGCGCTCGCACTCCTGTTTGAGCAGCTTGACTGCGCCGAAATCGAACTGGATCTGGGTAACGTAGTAGATGAGGGCCATGGCAATAAGGCAGTGACGCCGCAGTGTACGATCGAAGCCGCTACTCTAGCCTAGCAACACCCTGTTCATGAGTCACCAACGTAACCCGCGCGCCCTGCTCACCCCGGCCATGCACCATGTGCTGGACCGCATGGCGCGTACCTCCCAGTTGCCGCTGCATGCCCTGACGCCGCAACAGGCCCGCCTGGTCTACGAGGTCGGCGCCGGCATGCTGGAGATCGCGCCGCACAAACTGCTGCGGGTGGAAGATTTGACCTTGCCGACACGCGATGGCCATGCCTTGCCGGTGCGGCTGTATGCGCCCAGCAAAGAAGTGCTGCCGCTGCTGGTGTATTTTCATGGCGGCGGCTTCACCATTGGCAACGTGGCCACCCACGACACCTTGTGCCGAACCCTGAGCCACCTGGCCCATTGCGCCGTGGTGTCGGTGGACTACCGCCTGGCGCCGGAACACAAATTTCCGGTGGCCGCCTTTGACGCCTGGGACGCCGTGCAATGGTTGGCGAGCAACGCAAGCCGCCTGGGCCTGGACGGGCGGCGCCTGGCCGTCGGCGGCGACAGCGCCGGCGGCACGCTGGCGGCGGTCTGCGCCATCCAGGCCCGTGACAACGCGCTGCCGCTGGCGCTGCAACTGCTGTTCTATCCCGGTTGCGCCGCCTATCAGGACACCCCCTCGCACAAGACCTTTGCCAAGGGCTTTGTGCTGGAGGAGGAACACATCAGTTATTTCTTCAACCATTACGTCAACACCGCCGCCGACCGCGATGACTGGCGTTTTGCCCCGCTGCACGCCCCGGATGTGGAGGGCGTGGCGCCGGCCTGGATCGGGCTGGCCGAATGCGACCCGCTGGTGGACGAGGGCCTGATGTATGGCGACAAGCTGCGCCTGGCCGGGGTGCCGGTCGATCTGGAGATCTATCGCGGCGTGGTGCACGAGTTCATCAAGATGGGGCGCGTCATTCCCGAAGCCGCCCGGGCCCACGCCGACGCCGCGCGCGCCCTGAAGCACGCTTTTGAAACCATCCGCTGACCATGACCACCAAGCATCCGCACACCCGCCAGGACTTCCGCTTTTTCCACCGCCTGCGCGTGCGCTGGGCCGAGGTGGACATGCAGAAGATCGTCTTCAACGCCCATTACCTGATGTATTTCGACACCGCCATCGGCGACTACTGGCGCGTGCTGGCCCTGCCGTACGAGGCGGCCATGCTCCAGCTCGGCGGCGACCTGTACGTGAAAAAGGCCGGTATCGAGTTCCACGCCTCGGCCCGCTATGACGACCAGATCGACATCGGCCTGAAGTGCACCCGCATCGGCAATTCGTCGATCCAGTTCAGCGGCGGCATCTTTCGGGGTGACGAGCTGCTGATCACCGGCGAACTGATCTATGTGTTTGCCGACCCGGCCAGCCAGACCTCCCGGCCGGTGCCGCCGGCATTGCGCGACCTGCTCACCGGCTTTGAAGCCGGCGAATCCGTGGTCAGCATCCGGCAGGGGTCCTGGGGCGAACTACAGGATGCTGCGCGGCAGGTGCGCACCGAGGTGTTTCTGCAAGAGCAGCGCATTCCGGTCGACATGGAATGGGACGAGGCCGACGGGACGGCCCTGCATGCGGTGGCCTTCAACCGCCTGGGCATGCCGGTGGCCACCGGACGCCTGTTGCAGCATGCCCCCGGCGTGGCCCGCATTGGCCGCATGGCGGTGACCCGGGTGCTGCGCGGCGCGCACCTGGGGCGCGATATTTTGCGCACCTTGATGCAGGCGGCCGCTCGACGCGGCGACCATGAAGTGCTGTTGCATGCCCAGCGCAGTGCCGAGGGGTTCTATCACCGCCAGGGATTTTCATCTCGGGGCGAGCCCTTCGACGAGGCCGGCATTGCCCACATTGAAATGGTTTGCCCGCTGTCAATCCCGGACAACCGGAAACCCTGACTCAAATGTCTGCGAGTAGTTCGTAGGGCAGGGCCAGCAACTGGATCGGCGGCCCGTCGGGCTGACCGAGCCGCAGACCCGGCCCGGTCGCCGCGCTGGTCTGCATGGAGACGATGGCGTCAAAACCGCCTTGCGGGGCGGCTGCGGCCTGCGCCACCGTGCCGCAGGGCTGGCTGGTATCGGCGCTGTCGAACACCTCGTCGCCCGCTTTCATGGCGGCGACGCCATGAACCAGATAGGCCCGGCGCTTGAGGGTGCCGCGAAACTGGCTGCGCGCCACCACTTCCTGGCCGGGGTAGCAGCCTTTCTTGAAGTTGACGCCGCCCACCGACTCGTAGTTCAGCATCTGCGGCACAAAAGCCTCCACGATCGGCGCTGACAAGGTGGCCACGCCGCTGCGGACTTCGCCCCACAGCCAGATCTCGGTGTCCATGGGCTCACCCGCGGGGGCCGGTTCGCTGGCCGGCGCCACCCATAAAGCGCGCGGTGAGCCGTCGGCCGGGTAGAGATGAATCAGGTTGGCGGAGCCGAGATCCGTCTTGGTCCACGCGGCACGGGCACCGCCAGGAATATTTTCAACTGCATTTCCAGCCAGTCCCAGCACCACAAAATCGGCGCTGGCATCCGTCAGCCGGGCCTTGGCCCGCAGCACGAACATCGACAGGCGCTTGAGCGTGGGAGCCAGCAGGTCGCGGCTGCACACCAGCAGCACCTCGGTGTGGCTGCGCTTGAAGCCGATGAAGCTGGCCTGCATGCGGCCCTTGGCCGAGCAGAAGGCGGCCAGCCGCGCTTCGCCGAGGCCGAGCAGGGAAAAATCCTGCGTCAGCTGGCCGTGCAGGAATTTGGCTGCATCCTCGCCCTCGACGCGGATCACGCCCAGGTGGGGCAGGGGAGCTATGCCTTGAAGTTGCTTGTTCATGGGTGAATTATCATCGTCCATTGAACACATGGGAGCAGTAGGGCTGTGAGATTTATTTTGCTGGGTTTGTTGGTGCTGGCCGGACTGGTCGGTGGAAGCAGCGTCTGGTGGCTGCAGCAGCCGCTGGCATTGAAGGCCGATCCGGTGGAACTGTCCATCGAGCCCGGCCTTCACGCGCGCGGGGCGGCCCAGGCGGTGGTGGATGCCGGGGTACAGGTCAACCCGAAGCTGCTGCACTGGTGGTTTCGCCTGTCGGGTCAGGCCCGCCAGATCAAGGCCGGCAGTTACGAGATCGGCCAAGGCGTCACGCCGCTCAGCCTGCTGCGGAAACTGGTGCGCGGCGAAGAGGCCCAGCGTGTCGTCACCTTGGTGGAGGGACTGACCTTTCGCCAGTTGCGCGAGACCCTGCTGACGGCGGACCAGCTCAAACCCGATACCAAGGACCTGTCCGACAGCGCCATCATGGAACAGCTCGGCCGTCCTGGCCTGCACCCGGAAGGGCGTTTCTTCCCCGATACCTACAGCTATGCCAAGGGCTCGAGCGATCTGGCCCTGCTCAAGCGCGCCTTGCGGGTCATGGACCAGCGGCTCGATGCGGCCTGGCAGCAGCGCGCGGCCGGCCTGCCGCTCAAGACGCCCGAAGAAGCCCTGATCCTGGCCAGCATCGTGGAGAAGGAAACCGGCCGACCCAGTGACCGCCCCATGATTTCCGGCGTGTTCAACAACCGCTTGCGCATCGGCATGCTGCTGCAGACCGACCCAACCGTGATCTACGGACTGGGCGACAAGTTCGACGGCAACCTGCGCAAGCGCGACCTGCTCGCCGATACGCCCTGGAACACCTACACCCGTGCCGGCCTGCCGCCCACGCCGATTGCCATGCCGGGCAAAGCCGCCTTGCTGGCCGCAGTCCAGCCGGCACAGACCAAAGCCCTTTATTTCGTGGCCAAGGGGGACGGCACCAGCCACTTCAGCGCTTCGCTGGAAGAGCACAATCGGGCCGTCAACAAGTTCCAGCTTGGGAAATAAAAAAACAATGAGCGGGCTTTTCATCAGTTTCGAGGGCATCGACGGGGCGGGCAAATCAACCCACATCGAGCGTCTGGCGCAGGCGTTTCGCGCCCGGGGCCGCATCGTGCTGCTCACGCGCGAACCGGGCGGCACGCCGCTGGCCGAGAAGCTGCGCACCCTGGTGCTGAACGACCCGATGGATGCCATGACCGAAGCCCTGCTGGTGTTTGCCGCGCGGCGCGACCACCTGCAGCAACTGATCGAACCGGCACTGGCCCGTGGCGAGGTGGTCCTGTGCGACCGTTTCACCGACGCCACTTTTGCCTACCAGGGTGGCGGGCGCGGTTTTGACCTGCAGGTGTTGCAGGCGCTGGAGCGTTGGGTCCAGGTTCTTCCGCAGGGCAGTCCGGTCGCGATTCGCCAGCCTGATTTGACGATCTGGTTCGACCTTGACCCGGCCATTGCCGCCGAGCGACTGGCCGGTGCCCGCGTGCCGGACAAGTTCGAGGCCCAACCGGTCGAGTTTTTCCGGCGGGTGGCCGCCGCCTATGGCCAACGCCTGGCGGACGCACCGCAGCGTTTTGCACGGGTCAACGCCGCCAGCGAACGCGATGCCGTCTGGCAGGACGTGATGGCAGCAGTTCAGCAGCGGGGTTGGCTGATATGAACGCAGTGACCCAGGCGCCCTGGATCGATGGCCAGACCCGGCAATTGCTGGCCCAGCGCGGCCACGCCTGGCTGCTGCAGGGGCCCTCGGGTCTGGGGCAGTACAGCCTGGCGCTGGCGCTGGTGCGCGCCTGGCTGTGTGAAAGCCCGGGGGAACAGGGCGCCTGCGGAGCGTGTCCGGGTTGCCATGCGGTGGATGTGCGCACCCATGCCGATCTGTGCGTGCTGATGCCGGAAACCACCCTGCTGGAGCTGGGCTGGCCGCTGAGCGAAAAGGCCCAGGCCGAGATCGACGACAAAAAGCGCAAGCCAAGCAAGGAAATCCGGATCGAAGCCATGCGCGATGCGGTGGAGTTCGCCCAGCGCACCAGCGCGCGGGGACGCGGCAAGGCCGTGCTGGTTTTTCCGGCCGAGCGCATGAACAACGTGACCGCCAATGCCCTGCTCAAGACGTTGGAAGAACCGCCGGGCGACGTGCGTTTTGTGCTG
>Ga0210129_1000282_pt1 | contig 13376 bp, 8 predicted proteins | sample WestPond_Cattail_2_FD_185582 | JGI IMG/M metagenome (GOLD analysis project Ga0210129, IMG submission 185582) | Wetland microbial communities from the San Francisco Bay, California, USA, that impact long-term carbon sequestration -... | ecosystem: Environmental > Aquatic > Marine > Wetlands ... | reverse complement strand
CATTGCATCGAAAGCAATATGTCCCTTACGGTTCTCTTCATTGAAAATAGTAAGGTAGTTATGTAGTTATGTACTTTGAACTGCTGATTTTTATCTTTTGTTGTCTCCCAAAAACATTACATAGTATATAGGAATATAAGTAATATTGCCCTCATGGATTATCTTTCTTTCATTTGAAAGTACATAAGTTTTGTTGATGTTATACTCCTTAGTTGCTATGAAATGGTTTAGCGCGCTATGCTCAGTATAATCTTTTCCGGACTTTATCTCCAGTGGAACTACTGAGAGAGATTCATAATCGTCAATCAAAAAATCAACCTCACCATGTGCTTTATTGTCGTAATAATAGAGATTGAAGCCATGTGCTTTCAATTCCTGAGCTACAACGGATTCGTATACAGTACCGAGATTTATACTGCTGACGTCATCAAGTATGGCACTAACATTGTTTCTGTACAATATGCCGGTGAGAATGCCAACATCATTCAGATAGAGTTTCAGCAAGTTCTTCTCACTCGATTCTATAAGTGGGAACGTTGGTTGTGATATAGCTTTGACATCTAAGGTAATGCCCGAACTGATTAAATAGTCAAATTCATCTTGATAATCGGAAAAACGTTTGCCTTTTTTGTTTTCTATATCTTTTATGACAACACGCTTCTTTTTGTTTTCCAGATTGGAAGGAACCATATCATAGATACGGCGTATTTTTAGTTTATTGTCTGTGTCATATTTTGATGCATCCATAGCATAATATTCATGGATCTCTTGTTGTAAATTACGAACATTGACAATATTATTGTCTTTTAAAAAAGAATTAATAGCATCAGGCAACCCTCCAACAAGGAGGTATCTTTTGAATAAATTCATCAACTTGTTGTGCAGAGATTCATCCAAACTTTCTTTTTTATTGAACTTTTCATGTAAAACATTGATAGTCGTAGTCCCAAAGCCATTAGCAACAAGAAATTCCTCAAAATCAATTGGGTACATGTGTTTCACTTCAATGCTACCCATCGGTATGGATGTTGTCTTTGCCAACGTAACACCAAGCAACGATCCACTGGCTATATATGTGTATCTGTCATCACTTTTCAGAAATTTCAGCATAGTCAGCAAGTGTGGATAAGCTTGAATCTCGTCCAGAAAAACAAGTGTATCCTTTTTTTCTTTCATATTATTTCCGGCAACAATGCTGAGACGCAGATAAAAGTCATCAACTGTTTTTGCATTCTCAAACAGCCTTTCTCCGATAGAATCTTCCAGCATATTCACTTCAATATAGTTGGTGAAAAGCTTTTTGCCGACGTATCTTATAATGAAAGTTTTTCCGATTTGGCGTGCACCATCAATAATCAGAATTTTGTTAGAATCTGACTTAAAATAACTTTCAATTTCATTTTGTATTTTTCTATATAACATATCGATTACACTTTTCCTATAATTTAATGGTCACAAATATACACTTTTCCTATAAAAATAGCACGCATTTACTACACTTTTCCGATTTGTTATAAAATTTCTCTTGCAATCCATGCACATGCTTCTGCATCGGCAAGAGCATTATGATGTTGTGTTAAGTCATATCCGCACTGCTTGGCTACCGTTTGAAGTTGAAAGTTCGGTAATCTATTTTTAAATACTTTACGTGATGTTTGGTATGTGCAATAGAATTCATAACCTGGATATGACATGTTGTATTTATCAAAAACGGCTTTTAAACAATTTTCATCAAAAGCTTTATTGTGGGCAACTAACGGTAAATCACCTATGTATGATGATATTTCGTTCCATACCGAAGGGAAATCGGAGGCATTATCAGTGTCATTGTTCGTCAAGCCGTGAATTATTGTATTCCAATAATTATAATAGTTGGGGCACGGACGTATTAAACGATAAACTTTATCTTTTATTTCGTTTTTGTTTACTACGATAAGTCCTACGCTACAGATGCTTGAACGTTCGTAATTTGCCGTTTCAAAATCTATTGCCGCAAAATCTTTCATAATGATTGGATAATGATTTAATGATCACAAATATACACTTTTCCTATTAATTTAAAATGCATTTTCTACACTTTTCCGATATTAATGTGAATATATGTTGAGCGTTTGTATTAAATGTTATTTTCGTATTGATTTCATGCAGCAAATCAGGAATATTGCAGTTTTACCTAATAGTATTAATAATTAAAAACTCTATAAATAAAAATGAAAAAGTATCTTATTTTACTGCTCTTTATTGCATTTTTTAAGTCAAACTATGCTCAAGTAAGTGGACTGATTTTAGACAAAGAAACAAAAAGGCCCATTGAGAGAGTTAATGTATATACGAAGTGTAACAACAAAATTCAGGCAACAACAAGCGATACGAACGGAAAGTTTGTTTTAGAGTCATTGCGTGATTCTCTCACTTTCACACATATTGATTATATGAAAAAGGTAATATCCAAATCGGATATGATAGATACTGTTTTTCTTACACCTAACTACCAAACTGTAGGAGAAGTGGTCGTTAGCGGTAAACAACCTGAATGGATACAGATAAAATTGAATAAGTTTATATCGCAATGTAAGAGGAAGTATATGTCTGCCAATAAAACGTTTAAATACAGATATAATACTTCCACACTCCAAGATTCTATCGGATATGCTTTTAAAAGTGCAGGATTATTAAACTTTTCAACTAAGAGCGGAAGAAGATACAATCTTCATGCTGAAGACAATACGGTATATTACAACGGTAAATCGGACAGTGTTGACTTTGCAGGTCTCAAACGTCTTCTTTACGAAAATTTCATTATCAGGTTTAATAAGACGTTTGTTAAAGAACACCATTTCTATAAAAATGTAGCTTATCATAGCGATTCTCCAAACATTTTACAATTGACTTTCAGTTCAAGAAAAAACAATAAAGATTACGGTTATTTGGTTATCGACACCGCTAAATGCGAAGTATTGGAAGGCGAACGCCATGCCGATACCGAAACGAATAACAAGGAGTTAACATCCGCATTTTTACGTATAATGGCATCATCTTTCGGTGCAGGTTATAAAGAGTGGACTACGGATTATCATATCAAGTTCAAACAGGTGGATGGTGTATACTATCCGGAGCTATGCAAATATAAGGTTTATATATTGTTATACGACAAACGTAATAAAAACCCTTATGATTTTACATCCGCAGAATCTGTATTGAATGTTGATGATAAAGAGGATTCAAACGGTAAAAATTTTGTATTCATTCCGCCGATACGTTATATCGTTTTCATGTATACTAAGAAAATGTGGAAAGAGGATAAAGCCTTGAATTATGTACACGCTAAGCGTGATTGCTTTAAATAAATAACATAGGAGGCTGCGTCATAAATCTGAAGCAGCCTCGATATTATATAAAGTCTTATAATTTTAGTGATGGAACAAACGCAAATGAGTGAATGCCATTGCAATATTGTATTTATCACATATCTCAATAACATTGTCATCACGAATGGAACCTCCGGGTTGTGCGATGTAGTCTACCCCACTTCTGTGTGCGCGTTCGATGTTGTCGCCGAATGGGAAGAATGCATCAGAACCTAATGCAACATCGTGTTCTTGAGCAAGCCAACCGGCTTTCTCTTCACGTGTGAATACCTCAGGCTTTTCGGTGAAGAACATCGGCCATGTTTCATCATTAAGCACGTCATCATAGTTGTCGGAAATATATACATCTATGGTGTTGTCGCGGTCGGCACGGCGAACTTTTTCTTTCCATGGCAAGTTCATTACTTTATGATTTTGACGAAGCCACCAAATATCGGCTTTATTACCGGCCAGGCGTGTACAGTGGATACGGCTTTGCTGTCCTGCACCGATGCCGATTGCCTGTCCGTCTTTTACGTAACAAATGGAATTAGATTGTGTGTATTTAAGCGTTATCATTGCCACCAACAAGTCACGTTTTGCCGATTCAGGCAGATTCTTGTTTTTTGTTGGTATTTCATTGAAGAGCGATTCGTCAATTTGGGCCGTATTATGTCCTTGTTCAAATGTCACTCCGAATACTTGTCTGTGCTCCAGCGGCGCAGGCTCATAGTTGGGGTCTATCTCAATGACATTGTAATTCCCTTTTTTCTTTGCCAAAAGTAATTCTAAAGCCTCCGGCGTATATCCTGGAGCAATGATGCCGTCGCTGAATTCACGTTTTATCAATCGTGCCGTTTGTATGTCGCATACATCGCTCAGTGCAGCCCAATCTCCGTATGATGACATACGGTCGGCTCCGCGCGCACGCGCATACGCTGTGGCCAAAGGCGACAATTCAAGATCATCAACAAAATAAATCTTCTTTAAGGTGTCGTTCATTTCTATGCCGACAGCAGCCCCTGCAGGACTGACATGCTTAAATGATGCGGCAGCAGGTAAGTTCGTTGCTTCTTTAAGTTCCTTTACCAATTGCCAACTGTTAAGTGCATCCAAAAAATTGATGTATCCCGGACGTCCGTTAAGTACTTTCAACGGCAGTTCTCCTTGCTCCATATAAATACGGGCAGGCTTTTGGTTGGGATTACATCCATACTTTAATGCAAATTCTTTTGCCATAATAATATATTATTAAATGATTTTCTTCGCAAATTTAGAAAAAATCGGTGTGTTTAGCAAACACACTTCGAACTAATATGTTATTTGCCGCAAATAGCCTTAAAGTCGCAATATTCGCAAAAGCTTTCAATCGTCGTTTGTTCAAACGTTTTATTGCGGTCGAATATCTCATTTAACAAATGTTCAAGACGGTTTTCAAACTCTTCACGATAATCTGCAAAGTCGGTTACGTCTGTTTTATCAATGCTTACGATTGGGGAATAATCTTCATTTGCTGCTCTGTGGATATAAAGAAGTGAAGGCGTAACGTGCCGGGCTTTGCCTTTGCGAAGTAATAAATCGGCATATAACAAGATTTGTAATATATATCCCGGACGCTTTTCGTCAGGTGTGAAAAGCGACTCCAAGTCTTTGGCTTTTAACGGAGTACCTCCTGTTTTGTAATCTATTAATTGTATGGTTCCTTCTTTTTCATTTATGCGGTCAATGGTACCGCCGACTGTGATATTGATTTGTTTGTTGGCATCAATTATTACCATAAAGTTGTCATTAATAGGCAATTCCGTATCTGTTACTTTAAATGGAGCATTGCGTTTGTCTATTTCCAATAGTTGGCGAATATATGTTTCGATAGCTTTTTTGTTGAGAAGCTGTGTGCCATTGTATTCAGATTTATCTTTGGGGTCGATTATAAAAAATTCGGTTTTGAATGAATTGTCAACCTCCTGAGATATTTTATTGGGTAGTTTTATCAGGGTCTCCAAATCGGTTGTGTTTATTGTCCTGCCACCGAATGATTTATAAATGTTTTGTGCTGTCTTATGAAATATTGTTCCGAACTTGGCATTGTCAATTTCTGTCGTTACCTCATCTTCAGTCTTTAATCCTGCCACATAGTTTAGGTAAAATTTCAATTGGCAGTTTAAATACGTATTGAGTGCAGATGGAGAAAGAACATTCTCTTTACCTTCCTTGTTTTTACCTGTGAATCTTTTTACTAAGTGGCTTATTATCTCATCTGTCTTTTGAATGCTTATTTTTTCAACCTTTCCTAATGATTGTTTACTTTCCAGGCTGTGCTTTTCTATTTTACCAGGCCATTCAACCAACATTTGCAGCATGAAGCGCGACATTTCTCTTGCATTTGTCCCTTCGGTAGAATTGTTATAGAGCAATGTAACCGTTTCGGCACGCTGAATCAGACGATAAAAATAGTATGCATATATCGAGTCTTTTTGTTCGATAAGCGTCATTCCGAAAGCTTTTCTGAGATTGTATGGAATGAATGATGCTCCGCTACTGCTTTTTGGCAACTGTCCTTCATTGAGAGACAGCATTACCAAGTGCTTGAAATCTAGGTTACGCGTCTCGAGTACGCCCATGATTTGCAATCCTACGGCAGGTTCTCCGTGAAAAGGTATGTTTGTTGCGGCAAGCAGTTGTTCCAGCAGGTGCCTGAACATTGCCGTACTGATGTCAAGTAGTCCTTCGGTTACCAATGAGTACATGCGGTTTATTATCGTATATGCCTGAAATAGAGACTCACTATAAAGCTGATCGCTTACGTGACCGCTATGTTTTTCGTCGCGATATGAGTTTGCAATATCATTGATTACTTTCAATAAATATTCGCATACATTCTCATTCTTTATTCCGACAGGTGTAAATACCGTCTTCATGAAGCTGTTGTCGATACATAGCTCTTCGGGCTTTAAGTAGAACTTATTGTTTTTCGTAAACTTTTTATCAATATCAGTTGCCGCATTTTTTGCTATCCTCTGCACATACGGATGCTGCAATACGGTATGCACTGTTTGGTAAGTGTAACGGCTATCCGAGTAACTTGTTTGCAAGTCCATCAATGCCGATATAAGGCTGTACACAGGTGTTTGCATTAATGGATACCCCATTGTTACGTTTACTTCGGCTGTGGCATCTGGCAGACAGTGAAGCACAGGCAACAACAATGATTCGTTGCACAGTACGATGGCACATTCAGATGGTTTTTGGCCATTGTTATCTATTACATATTTATTTATCCATCCGGGAAGGTAGCGTGCTTGCGCATTCTCGGTGGATGCGGCAATGAATGTGATTTTCTTATCGGTTTTTTCAATGTTGTTGAAGTCGCCTTCTTGCAAATCCTGACCGAAGTCTTGTATATCATGTAATATGAACCGACCTGCTTCTTGCATCTTATCGTTGGTGTAATAGGTGTCATAGTCCCAATAAAACAATGCCTTATCCGATTCTTGCAAAAACTCTAACAACCGATGTTCAACCTTGTCAAGCACGTTGAATCCCACGAAAACATACGTTTCATATTTCAAATTGTTTGCATCTAGGTGTTCTATGACATCGCGATACATCATACCTTCGTATGCAATGTTGTTATCGGCTAATTCCTTTTTGAAATTATGATAGATGTTGCCCAATACGTTCCACAACGAGATAAATTTTTCTTTTAGTTTCGTTTCTTTTTCAATAGAAAAGTTGGTGAAGAAATGTTGGATTGCCTCTTCCTGTTCGGTATCCAAAAAGGAGTTATCGGCTAAGTTTTGCAAGTCTTTTAAGTTGCTGAACAACTGATCGGCATTAACCAAGTTCTTGTCCACATCATCGAAATCACTAATCAGCAGTTGCCCCCAAAAGTAGAAACTGTCGAGTGTTTCATTGCTCTTTGTGGCGTTACGGAATATGCGGTATAACCTGCAAATCAATTCTATCGGGTCACCAAGCTTGTATGGCGACCACTCCTGAAATAAATCTTTAACGCTTATGTATGCCGGCGACCATATAGGTTTATCGGTTTGCTTTATCAGGCTTTCATTGAAGAAAAGCCTTGCACGCCTGTTGGGGAATATAATGGCAATTCTTGATAAGTCGTTGCCATAACGTTCATATATATTTTTTGCTACTAAATCTAAAAAAGTTTCCATCAGCTTAATTCTCTACTTTCACAATATTATTTTTATGCACATACCATAAATAACCTTCCACTTTGTCGTAACCTATTTGATGAATCAGTTTCATATAGCCTTTCATCTGTATGTCATATTCAGGCTTTGCAACACCGAATTTAAAGTCTACTATCGTTATTTGTCCGTCACGCAGCATTATTCTGTCAGGACGGCGAGTCATCAGCTTTCCATCTTTATCGCGCCAAATGATTTCGCGTTCGTTGAATATTTCATTATTGCCGTCGTACCAATTCTTAACTTTTGGATTGTTTATGGCTTCTTCGGTTATTTTCTTTATTTTCGGTACGTCTTTCGTGTTTATAACACCGTCGTCAACAAGTAATTGTGTCTTTTGTTCAATGTCATTTGTCGTTTCTATGCAAGCAAATAATTGGTGCATAAGCAGACCTTCCTGTATATATTTCTCTTGCTTATCGTCCTTACCTTCAATGAAATCGGCCGATTTGTTGCTTTGCTTGAATGTGATGTTCTTTTGTTCGAATGTTTTCAGCTTTATCTCTTCCGGTATTGGTGGTTGCTCAATTATATTTTTATCGACAGTCTCTTTCTTTTCATGCTCCAAATACAGCATACCTGTTGCATATACGCTTCCGGGTTGGGCCGTAAAGTCGCTATCCATCGTTTGCAGGCAACCGGTTAACATGTCTGAAATACATTTCTTACCTCCTACCTTGCCCCATACAATAAGATTCTTTGATGCACGTGTAAAAGCCACATACAATAGGTTTAAGTTGTCCACCCATAATTGTAATTGCTCTTTGTCATAATCATCATTGTATATTGAAAGGTTCATCTTTTTAGTATAATTCATCGCTACTAACGGCATTTCATCGTATGGCTCTTCCTGAGGTTTGCACCAAACAAGTTGGTCGCTCGTCTCGTTTTCCAAGCTCCAATCACAATACGGTATCAATACGGTGTGGAACTCCAGTCCCTTCGACTTATGTATGGATATTATTCTGATTCCGTCAATGCTCCCTACAGGTATTGTTTGCGTACATAGCGTTTCATCCCAATAGCTTAAGAACTGTCCTAAATCCGACGGGTAATTTGCGGTGTAATCCTGTACTGCATCCAAGAAACTGAAAAGATAATTCTCTTGTCCTTCCATCCTGTCGATGCCAAATACTGTAAATATCTTTTCGGTTAATTCATAGATGGACATCATCTTTAAAGCATCTGTTCCGGTAATATACGACTGAGGTAAATACTTATCTAATTCATTGAATGACAAGCTGTTGATAGATACATCTTCATGTAATACATTATGTTGATAGTTTAATGCCAATTGCACTTCGGCAATCCTATTATCGCAGTCATTGAGATACCGCATTGCATCAATAATCAGTTGTATGGCGGATGATGACTGCAGTTGGAAAGCTTCATCACTTACAATTGAGTATTGCGGATATTTCTCTTCAAAGTACTTTGCTATATCGGGTATGTATTTTTTCTTTCTTATCAGAATGGTTATATCATTCATGCTTAGCCCTTGTCCAATAAGATCATTTACTGTGTTTGCCAACTGTTCAAGCATGTTATCATTATAGTTGTTTTTGTCTTTCCCGTCGAGAAACGAAATTCCTACAAACCCTTTTGGTTCTTTTGATGAATCGGGCGTTTTTTGTATTACGTCGGAATATGCATTAATTAGATTTTTGCAACGTTCCTCGCCATAATTTTGCTTGAACCATAGTGTGGCCTGTGTAAAAAACTCATTGTTGAAGTTTACTATATTTCTCTCGCTTCTGCGGTTTGTATCAAGACTTTCCACTTTTATCGGAAAGCTGTCAATATGGTCTTTTAAGTTGTTCAGAATGTTCCAGTCGCTGTTTCGCCAACGATAGATGCTTTGCTTTACATCACCTACCAACAGACTTTGTTCTCCTTTTGAAAGGCATTCAAGTAGCAATAGTTTGAAGTTCTCCCATTGCAGTTGCGATGTATCCTGAAACTCATCTATCATTACATTTCGTATAACGGTGCCAACTTTTTCAAATATGAAAGATGTGTCCGAATCACCTATTATGCGGTGAAGCAGATCGCTTGTATTTGACAATAGAAAACGATTATGTTCGTTGTTCAACTTCATCACTTCCTTGTCTATGGCATTCAGCAGTCCTACCTTGTATATTTGTTGTAGCGTCAAATCACATGAAAATATATCCTTGCCGTCAGTTTTACGCTTTTCTTCTGCCTCTTCCAATAAAGGTATCAACGTGTTTTGTGCAAGTGAAACTACTTCATCATGTTTTCTACTCGTCTTTTTATACCATTTTTCAGCATCATTCATCTTATCGTTCAATCGTTTCCCAGGTTCGGCTTCATCAAACTTGTTGTCTGTCAGCTTGTTGAAATAGCTTATAACATCGTTGCCGTTACTAATGTCTTCAAGAGGATTTATGCTGTTCTCTTCGATAATATGGTTGAATTTGTTGCGTAAATCCACAAAAACTTTTTGTTTTTCGGCTCTAATCTTATTTATCTTTTTATTGAAACTGGCAATGAAAAGCGGATTTTTCATCTTATCACGCAATGTTTCTCCATTCTTAAGATATACCTCATTAAAGAGGTTGAGGCCGAATTTCTTTATATCCCTTTCGGGATTCCATCTGTTGTTCTTTGCTATTTTTTCTTCGATGAACTCCATAATCCAGCTTAGTTCCGGTGATTTATCCGTCTGTTTTTCAATCATCTCATCAACGGCATCACTTAATATCTGCTGGTTGTCAAGCGATATTTCTATGTTGGGCGTAAGGTTAAGTTCACGAGTCAGGTTGCGCATTATCGACTGAAAAAATGAATCTATCGTTTCCACATGGAAATGACTATAATCATGAATCATTAGTTTTAGTGCCATTTGTGCCCTACTCCTAACCTCATCTTCACTATATTTTGTTTCGCGACACACCTCTTTTAAATAAGCCTTGGAGTTTTTATCATTATGTGCTATCCCGAATAGCCTGCTTAATATACGTTCCTTCATTTCTGCAGTAGCTTTATTCGTAAAAGTTACAGCTAAGATGCTTTTATAAGCGGCAGCGTTCTTTATTAACTGTGAAATGTACTTCACTGCTAACGTAAAAGTCTTGCCTGAACCAGCCGAAGCTTTGTATACAACTAAATTATTCATGTTTCAAAGGTATTGTTTTTTTGTTATGAATTGAATATTATTTATAAATGATTATGTGTAAAATGGCACAAAAACAACTTTCCTGTGTATTTTATTTACAAAATAAGATGTTGATATGATTTTTTCTATAATTTTGCAACGCAGCCAAATAATATAACAGTTGTAATGTATTAATAAGAATGGACTCAAATATAACAGTTGGCAATAGAATAAAATCATTGCGTGAAAGTAAATCTATCACTATAGAGCAGTTAGCCGAACAGACAGGGTTGGCAGTTGAGCAAATCAAGCGTATTGAGGAAGGAATAGATTTGCCTTCTCTTTCGCCGCTAATCAAAATTTCCCATGCTTTTGAGGTTCGTCTTGGCACTTTTTTTGACGACCAATGTGGCGAGGGACCAGTCATCTGCCGTAAGAATCAATATGTAGATACGATAAGCTTCTCAAATAATGCAATGAAATCACGTAAAAATATGGCTTATCATTCACTTTCAAAATCAAAGGCCGAGCACTGCATGTCGCCGTTTATCATTGATGTGATGCCTGTTGATGCTGATGATTATTTGTTGTCATCCCACGAAGGAGAGGAATTCATATATGTACTTGAGGGTACGATGGAACTGGTTTACGGCAAAAATAAATATCGATTTGGCGATGGTGACAGCATGTACTATGATTCGATAGTACCCCACCACTTGCACGGATATAACGGCAAGGGCGGCAAAATATTAGCTGTAATATATACTCCGATTTAATTATTGAAAGATGTTGCAGTTATCTGATCGAACGTTAGGGCAATGGCTTGAATATTGGGCTGAAGCTACTCCCGATAATGAATATATAGTATATTCGGATCGTAATCTGAGATTTACCTGGAAACAGTTTAACGAGCGTGTAGACTCTATGGCTAACGGGTTGATACACATTGGTGTTACACGTAATTCACATGTAGGCATTTGGGCTGACAATGTGCCTGATTGGCTTACGTTGCTTTATGCCTGCGCCAAAATTGGTGCTGTGTATATCACTGTAAATACCAGTTACAAGCAATCCGAATTGGAGTATCTTTGCTATAACTCCGACATGGATACGTTGTGTATTGTCAATGGTTGGCGCGACAGTGATTTCGTGGATATGACATATACCATGCTTCCTGAATTGAAGGCTTCAGTGCGTGGAGAATTGAATAGCGGTAAATACCCGCACATGAAGCGTGTTATCTTTTTAGGTCCGGAGAAACATCGCGGTATGTACAATCTTTCCGAAGTTTTGCTTTTAGATAAGAACCTTGATAACAAAGAGTTTTTACGATTGAGGGCGCTTACCGATTGCCACGATGTGGTTAACATGCAATACACCTCTGGTACGACAGGTTTTTCGAAAGGCGTTATGCTTACTCATTATAATATAGCAAATAACGGACTGCTCACCGGTGAGCACATGAAGTTCACCAATAAGGATAAGCTTTGCGTATGTGTACCGTTTTACCATTGTTTCGGCGTTGTTCTGGCAACAATGAATTGTCTTACTCATGGTAGTACGGAGGTTATAGTTGAACATTTCGATCCGTTGGTGGTATTGGCTTCGATACATAAGGAACGTTGCACCGCACTTTATGGTGTGCCTACAATGTTTATTGCGGAGATTAATCATCCGATGTTCAGCATGTTTGACATGAGCAGCTTGCGTACAGGCATAATGGCCGGTTCGCTTTGTCCTATCGAACTCGTGAAAGAGGTGGAGAAAAAGATGTATATGCGGGTCACAAGTGTTTATGGACTCACAGAAGCTTCTCCTGGAATGACGCACTCACGTATAGATGACTCGTTGGAAGTTCGTTCTTTGACCGTAGGGCATGAATTTGAATTTACAGGAGTAAAGGTTATTGACCCAGAAACAGGCAAAGAGTGTCCCGTGGGTGTTCAGGGAGAAATGTGTAACAAGGGTTATAATACGATGAAAGGTTATTATAAGAACCCCGAAGCTACTGCGGACGTCATTGATAAAAACGGTTTTCTCCATTCAGGTGATTTGGGTTATAAGGATGAAAATGGTAATTACAGAATTACAGGACGCATAAAGGATATGATTATTCGTGGAGGTGAAAATATATATCCACGTGAAATAGAAGAGTTTTTGTATCAGTTGCCGGGTGTGAAGGATGTGCAAGTGGCCGGCGTGCATTCGAAAAAATATGGTGAATCGGTTGGAGCATTTATCATATTGCATGACGGAGTCGATATGGAAGGCTCCGATGTACAGGACTTTTGCAAAGGTAAGATAGCGCATTACAAAATACCAAAATATATCTTTTTTGTAAAAGAGTTTCCGATGACAGGAAGTGGAAAAATTCAAAAGTTTAAATTAAAAGAATTAAGTCTGAAGCTTTGTAAGGAACAAGGAATAGAGGTTATTTAATGGAAGGAAAAAGAAATACTACACTAAGCATTTGCAAAGGTATAGGTATAATATTGATGGTTATAGGGCACGCTCGCTGCCCCGGGAGGTTGTGTGCATTTATATATATGTTTCACATGCCGTTGTTCTTCATAGCGTCAGGCTATTTTTTTGCTACAAAGTACACGCATTCAAAGTGGACATTCTTCAAGAAGAAAGTACGTGGATTATATTTGCCGTTCGTTGAATGGAGCTTAATTTTCCTCGCTCTTCACAACA
>Ga0210129_1000281_pt1 | contig 13377 bp, 12 predicted proteins | sample WestPond_Cattail_2_FD_185582 | JGI IMG/M metagenome (GOLD analysis project Ga0210129, IMG submission 185582) | Wetland microbial communities from the San Francisco Bay, California, USA, that impact long-term carbon sequestration -... | ecosystem: Environmental > Aquatic > Marine > Wetlands ... | reverse complement strand
CTTTCATCCTTTAAGAGCAGCTATGCTCTCCTTTAAATTCTTTATGATGGTTTCAGCATCCGACTGTTTTTTGCGTTCAAGTGCAATAACCTGCTCAGGTGCATTAGCAACGAACTTTTCGTTATTTAATTTCTTCATTACGCCTTGCAGGAAACCTTCCTTATGCTTCAGCTCTGTCTCCAGTTTGGCAATCTCTTCATCTTTATCTATAAGGTTTTTAAGCGGCACGTTATATTCCGTTGTGCCTACCATGAATGATGCTGCCGTAGTATCTTTCTCGGTAACATTATTAACAGTGTCTATATTTGCCATTTTCAACACAACCTCGCGATAAACCTTAACGGCAGGGTCTTCACCGATAACATTCAGCTCAAGAGCCGCTTTTTGAGGTATGTTGCGTTGCAGACGTATGTTGCGTACACCACTGATAATGCCTTTCACCTCTTCAAAATCGGCTATAATCTTTTTATCGTATTCGCCACCTTGCAGCACAGGTGCATACATTATGCTCTCACCGTCTTTACGGGGTTCTATATGCTGCCAGAGTTCTTCGGTGATAAACGGCATAAACGGATGCAACAAACGTACCAATGAATCGAAGAAGTTCAAGGTTGCCTTGAATGTAACTGCATCTATCGGCTTTTGATAACCCGGTTTGATAATCTCCAAATACCATGACGAGAACTCATCCCAAAACAGGCGATAAGCATCCATCAAAGCTTCGCTTAAACGATATTTCTTAAACAAATCGGTAATATCAGTTGCAACTTCGTTAAGTTTGTTGCCGAACCACTCTACAGCCAGCCTTGCATACTCGGGTTGTGGCAATGATTCATCCACGTTCCAACCCATCACCAAACGAAAGGCATTCCATATCTTATTGTTGAAGTTACGTCCCTGTTCGCAAAGTGCATCGTCAAAAAGAATGTCGTTACCGGCAGGAGCCGACAACATCATTCCCATACGTACGCCATCGGCACCGTATTTGTCGATTAGCACAAGCGGGTCAGGTGAATTACCGAGCGACTTGCTCATCTTACGGCCTTGCTTATCGCGAACGATACCTGTGAAATATACATTCTTGAAAGGTTTTTTACCTGCATATTCGTATCCCGCCATAATCATACGTGCAACCCAGAAGAAGATAATATCCGGTCCGGTTACCAAATCACTTGTAGGATAATAATACTGAATCTCTTTGTTTCCAGGATTGTTAATACCGTCGAACAACGAGATAGGCCACAACCATGACGAAAACCATGTATCCAGGCAATCTTCATCCTGACGCAGGTCTTCTTCGGTCAAATCATAATTGTTTGTTTTCTTCTTTGCCAACATCAAAGCCTGCTCAATATCTTCGGCTACCACAAAACCGCCTTCAGGCAAAAAGTAAGCCGGGATACGGTGTCCCCACCACAATTGGCGAGAAATGCACCAGTCCTTTATATTCTCCATCCAGTGGCGATAGACATTCTTGTATTTTGTAGGATAAAACTTAATATGGTCATTCATCACGGCATCCAAAGCAGGCTTGGCAAGTTTATCCACTTTCAGGAACCATTGCATCGACAGTTTAGGTTCTATAACCACATTGGTACGCTCGGAGAAACCTACTTTGTTATCGTAATCCTCAACCTTTTCCATCAATCCTGCCTTATCCAGGTCTATGGCAATTTGCTTGCGCACGTCGAAACGGTCTTGACCTACATACAGTCCTCCTGCCTTGCTGATAGTACCGTTATCGTTGAAGACATCAATGATAGGCAAATTGAACTTCTCTCCCAGCATATAGTCGTTTACGTCATGTGCCGGAGTCACTTTCAGGCAACCTGTACCGAATTCTATATCCACATATTCGTCCATGATAATTGGTACCGAGCGGTTTACCAGCGGCACTATAACGCGTTTGCCTTTCAACCATCCGTAGCGTTCGTCATTTGGATTTACGCAAACCGCACTATCACCCAGAATTGTTTCGGGACGCGTGGTGGCAACAACTATGTATTTATTAGGCTCACCGTCGATCATGTATCTTAAGTAATAAAGCTTGCTGTGCTCTTCCTTGTATATCACTTCCTCGTCGCTCAAAGCGGTCAAAGCCTTAGGATCCCAGTTCACCATGCGGATGCCACGGTAAATAAGCCCTTTGTTATACAAGTCGCAAAACACCTTAATAACGCTTTTCGAACGTGTTTCATCCATTGTGAAAGCTGTACGGTCCCAATCGCAGGATGCACCCAGTTTACGCAATTGCTTAAGAATGATGCCTCCGTGTTCGTCCGTCCATGCCCAGGCATGTTTCAGAAATTCTTCACGTGTAAGGTCGGTCTTCTTAATTCCTTCCTGAGCCAGTTTATTGACCACCTTGGCCTCAGTGGCAATGGAAGCATGGTCGGTACCGGGCACCCAACAAGCATTTTTGCCTTCCATACGTGCACGGCGTACCAAAATATCCTGGATAGTATTATTAAGCATGTGTCCCATGTGAAGCACGCCGGTAACGTTTGGCGGGGGTATCACCACCGTATAAGCCTCACGGCTGTCTGGTTTCGAACTAAATAATTTGTGATCCAGCCAATACTGGTACTGTTTACCCTCAACTTCCGAAGGATCATACTTGCTTGCTAATTCCATTTTTATGCTTTTATTATTCTATCAATAATCTTGTTGAGCTATAAAATCTCAAAATCAAATGCAAAAATAATAAATTCTTACTACTTTTGTGTACTATATCGACAACTAAAAATATGAAGAAGAAGATAAAAGTAAAAAAGAGGTATATAGTTATATTCGTATTACTGGTGATTGTGACGCTTATCAGACACGTATCTTTCCTCACCGCATGGTATTCCTGCACGTTTTATCCGTTCTTTTCATGGCTGCTTTCATACACTTCGCGTTTGTTGCATTTTTCTTTAGGTGATGTTTTTATCACATTGTCTTTTGCAGTACTTATCGGAGCATGGATAGTGCGCGGTTGCACCAAGAAGCGCAACCGCTGGCCTTGGAAAAAGCTGCTAGGATACGAAATTGAATACCTGCTATGGATTTATATATGGTTTTCATTTGCCTGGGGGATAAACTACGAACAACCTTCGTTTTACCAACGGGCGCACGTGAAAAAAGCGAGTTATTCCGAAGCGGCTTTCCGGGCATTCGTAACCGATTATATCCATGAACTCAACGTTGCTTATTGTCCGGTCACGGCAAAGCACCCTGAAACGGTTAAGCGTGAAGTGCTTAATGCTTACAGGAAAATGGGACGCGGTTTCGGCATAAATCCTCCGGGTGACGACACTCCTCCGGTAAAGCGCATGCTCTTTCCGCGACTTATTTCCGGCGTCGGCGTAACAGGTTATATGGGACCGTTCTTTGCTGAATATAATCTCAATCCCGACTTGCTGCCCACCGAATATCCTTTCACATACGCTCATGAGTTCAGCCATTGGTTGGGTATCACCAACGAAAGCGAAGCCAACCTGTATGCTTATATGGCCTGTACACACAGCCAAGTACGCAGCATCCGTTACAGCGGATATTTCAGCATCTTGGGATATGTGCTTCGCAATGCCAGAATGATTTACAAGCCTGCCGAATACAAGCAACTACGGCAAAGCATTCTGCCTCAAGTCCGCTACCAATACGATTTGTATTGCATTTATTGGGACAAGAAGTATAGCAATGTTTTAGGCTCGATGCAGAACTTCATTTACGACTTTTACCTGCGCAGCAACAACATTCCGATGGGTGTGCATAATTACAGCCAGGTAATCGACCTAATCATAAGTTGCAGAGAAAATAATATCAATTAAAAGATGAACCATACAAAACAAGAAAAGATGGAAGCCTTCGGACGGCTCCTTGACATAATGGATACATTACGCGAGAAATGCCCGTGGGACCATAAGCAAACATTCGACAGCCTGCGCACCGACACTATCGAAGAGGTATATGAATTAGCCGATGCAGTGGAGAAGCACGACTTGCACAACATCTCAAAGGAACTGGGCGATGTGTTGCTGCACGTTGTGTTTTACTCAAAAATGGGTGAAGAAAAAGATGCGTTCGACATCAAGGACGTATGCGACAAACTGTGCGACAAACTCATCTATCGCCACCCGCACGTGTACGGCAATGTAAAAGCGACAACGGCAGGCGAGGTAGTGCAAAATTGGGAAATGCTGAAGATGAAAGAGAAAGACGGCAACAAGACAGTACTGAGCGGTGTTCCTGACGCCCTGCCTTCGGTCATCAAAGCCTATCGCATACAGGACAAGGCTCGCAACGTAGGTTTCGACTGGGAAGAACGCGAACAGGTATGGGATAAAGTACACGAGGAATTCTCGGAACTGCAAACTGAAATAAAGAATATGGATAAAGATAAGATGGAACAGGAATTCGGCGACTTATTTTTCAGTATCATCAACGCCGCCCGTCTCTATCATATAAATCCCGACAATGCACTTGAGCGGACTAATAGCAAGTTCATTCACCGGTTCAACTATCTTGAAGCACACACCATTAAACAGGGACGCAACCTCAAGGATATGACGTTGGCTGAAATGGATGAAATATGGGACGAAGCAAAAAAGGAAGAGAAATAAACTCTTCCTTTTTTGCTTTTATCCTTTGTAATGGTACTTTCAATTATGTACCAAAGTACCTATATTCTCTCCTGTAAGTACTTTCTTTAGATTCCCTACCTTATCCATATTGAACACGATGATAGGCAGATCATTTTCCTTACACATCGTAGTGGCTGTCAAATCCATCACTTTCAATCCCTTATTGTAGATCTCGTCATAAGTAATGTCGTCAAACTTAACGGCTTTGGGGTCTTTCTCCGGGTCGGCAGTGTAAACGCCGTCAACACGCGTACCTTTCAACATCACATCGGCTTCTATCTCAATACCGCGCAATGAAGACGTCGTATCGGTAGTAAAATAAGGATTACCTGTTCCGGCTGAAAAAATAGCTACTTCGCCGGCTTCAAGCGTCTCAACGGCTTTCCATTTATTGTAAAACTCCCCTACCGGTTCCATGCGAATGGCCGTCAGCACACGGGTTTTAACGCCGATTGAAGTGAGGGCCGAACTCAAAGCCAAACTGTTGATTACCGTTGCCAGCATACCCATCTGGTCGCCCTTCACGCGGTCGAAGCCCTTGCCTGCTCCGCTCAAGCCTCTGAAAATGTTGCCCCCGCCTATTACAATGCCTATCTGCACGCCGAGGTCGTGTATCTCTTTTATTTGAGCCGCATATTCGCCCAAACGCTTTTCATCTATTCCATATCGTTTTTCACCCATTAAGCTTTCACCGCTTAATTTCAAAAGGATTCTCTTATATTTTACACTCATAACTATAATTATTTTACAGGTTGCAAACATAACACTTTATCCCGTAATATCTACAAATAAAGGCATAAAAAAAGGTTTGTCATCGCGACAAACCAATCTTTCTTAATAACCTTAAAATCTAATACTATGAAAAACACATTGCAAATGTAAGCACTTTTTGATTACCTCCAAGCGTTTGGGGATAAAAAAACATGCTCTATAACATCATTTAATATTCATACATTATATAATAATGTTTTTAGCAAGTAATCATTCTACTTCCATCTTCTTGTTCTTCTATCGTAACTTTCACTGCGTCAGAAGGTAGAAGGTCTTCTATCAGTTCCGGCCATTCGATGAAGCATAGGCAACCGCTGTCGAAATAATCTTCATAGCCGAAATCGTATGCTTCCTCTTCTTTTTTGATGCGGTAAAAATCGAAGTGATAGATAAGTTCGCCTGAGGTTTCACTTCTATATTCATTGATAATCGAGAACGTAGGCGAATTGATTACATCCTTAACGCCCAACTCTTCGCAAACGGCTTTTATAAATGTTGTTTTACCGGCTCCCATTTTACCGTAAAACGCAAATATCGTACTCTCGCCCATTACAGCGATAAACTGCTTGGCGGCGTCATGAATGGTGTCTAACGATTGAATTTTAATTTCCATATCTTTCTGTATTTTAGGTTGTACCTTTTATCGTGTAACAATTTACATATTGCATAAATAAGTATGAAAAAGAATATAATGCATGCTCCCGACGGCACATTCAGGCAATATGACAAAAACAGTCCTCCCACGCATCCCATGAATCCTATCAGCATTGAAAGCCAAATGATACGTACGAAACTTTTTGTGAATATGTTTGCCGTCATCTGCGGTATCGTCAGCAACGAAATGGCCAGCACTATACCTATCATTCTCAGGCACGAAACCACGGTCAGGGCTATCAATGCCATCAGCACGTATTCGAATAGCGCCACAGGTATGCCGTTGGACATGGCAAAATCCCTGTCAAACGAAATGGAAATGACAGAGCGCATATACAACGAAAAGAATATTACGAGCACCAATGCCATACAAAATATAAATATCAAATCGGCATGGGTCACTGCCAGGATGTTGCCGAACAAATATGATGATATGTCGGGGACATAACTCTTTGTAAGAAAGGTGAATATGATACCTATCGACATGCCGAATGTCCAAAACACCGCTATTGCCGAATCTTCACGCACATCGCTTCTGCGGCTGAACCATTCTATGCCCAAAGCTGAAAGCACCGAATAAACTGCTGCGCAAAATATCGGGGATATGCCGGCATATATGCCTATGCCTATGCCGCCGAACGAAGCATGGGTGATGCCTCCGCTTATAAATACCAAACGGCGCGAAACGATGTATGTACCGATAATGGAACATGCTATACTTGCAAACAAACTGCCCAACAATGCGTTTTGGAAGAATGTATATCGCAATAAATCCCACATAAATTCTATAATTTAATGCAAAGATAAAATTTTCTTTTGTATTTTTGTCCTATTAAACCGTAACGATTAAAAATGATATCGAAAAATACCATCATTACTCTATTGTGTTGTGGACTATGCTTACTTACTTCATGCGCAAAGGACGGACACTCGCACAACTCTGTTTCGGACAAGGAAAACAGAAATGCCAAACTATGCATTGCCGACAAGGCTCTCAATGATGAAGCCCGCGTCATGGCCGGCTTGCCGGTGAACACAAGCAATAAAAAACTGAAAGAAATTACTAATTCGCCGCAGTGGAAAACTCATGAAGAAAACATGAACCGCATTTGGAACATCTATCAACAGACATCACCCAAACTGATGGTGTTTGCCCAAGATGAACTGACCGACGTGGACGACGACTGCAATTTTGTCTTTTACCCATTCAGCGGCCCCGATTTCCTTTTCGCCAATGCTCTGTTCCCTAAAATGCAGACTTACCTGCTGGTGGGGTTGGAAAAAGTGGGTACTCCCGTAAGGGTGAAAAGACCTGCGACCGATACATACCAATTATACGAAAACGCCGTTTCAGGTATCTTCAACCTCAGCTTTTTCAGCACCGAGGATATGCGCAGCAAAAACACCGACAACACTATTTCGGGAGTGCTGCCGCTAATAGAGATACTTATGGCTCGCACAAAACGTGAGATAGTAAGCATAAAATATAAGAAGCTGGCTGCAACCGGAAAAGTACAACAAGCCGACAGCACAGGCAATATGGTGGAAATAAAATTCTTCAAGCAAGGCAGTCATTTTCTGCAAACGCTCTACTACATATCGTCCAACTTGCAAAACCGCTCGTTTGCACGAAACTTGGGACTGCAGAATTTCATAAAGAGTAATCAACAACAAGCCCTATGCTTCACCAAATCAGCTTCGTATCTGATGCACACCGATACGTTCTCTTACGTACGCTCTTTCATATTGGACAACTCACAGGTGATAGTGCAAGACGATTCGGGCATACCTTGGAAATATTTTCTGCCCGACGAATGGGACAACACCCTCTACGGCAGCTACCATACGCCGATAGACGAATACATCGACTACAAACAGGACGACCTTGAATCGGCTTATCAAAAGGCCGACCCTGAGATACTGGACTTCAGGATAGGCTACAGCCGGCAGTCGAACCTGCAAATATTTACCCGCAAATAATGGGGAAATACTTTGCATAAATAATTTAATTAGCTACTTTTGTATTTATTATTTACATTTTAATTCAAAAAGAATCAATATGATAGATACCAATTCTAACATTAATGAAGCAAAAAAAAGGATGGAAAATGCCATCAAGTTTCTTGACGATACTCTTTCACATATCCGTGCCGGCAAAGCCGACATACGCATATTGGATGGCATAAAAGTGGAAGCTTACGGACAACCGGCTCCTATCAACACAGTTGCATCGGTATCCACTCCTGACCCACGCTCTATCGTGATTAAACCGTGGGATAAAACAATGTTGCACGTTATTGAAAAAGCTATCATAGATTCGGAAGTGGGAATCATGCCTGAAAACAACGGCGAAATAATCAGAATAGGCATTCCACCCCTTACTGAAGAACGTCGCAAAATCTTGACTAAGCAATGCAACAAGGAAGCCGAAGCCGCTAAAATCACCATAAGAAACGCTCGCCATGAAATACTTGAAAAGTTGAAAAAGGGCATTAAGGAAGGTCTATCCGAGGACAGCGAAAAAGATGCCGAAGACAACTTGCAAAAAGTTCATGACACTTATATAAAAGAAGTCGACAAAATATTAGCTGCAAAAAACAAAGAAATAATGACAGTCTGACCGGTATGCGTGGACTTGTAATTAAAAGCACCGGCAGTTGGTACGCTGTGAAAACGGATGATGGCAACATCATAGAATGCAAAATCAAAGGAAACTTCAGATTAAAAGAAATTCGCAGTACCAATCCGGTAGCCGTGGGAGATTATGTCAACATCATACTCAACAACGAAGGCACGGCTTTCATCTCTGAAATTGAAGACAGAAAGAATTACGTCATCCGCAAGTCGACTAATCTTTCAAAACAATCGCATATCCTTGCGGCCAATGTAGACCAAAGCTATCTTATTGTCACGGCTTTCCGACCGGAGACAAGCACCACATTCATCGACAGGTTCCTTGCTTCGTCCGAAGCATACGATATACCCACACATCTAATTTTCAACAAAATGGACTCATATTCCGAAGAAGAAGCCGACATTGTTGAAGGGATGTCGTCAATATATACCGACATAGGCTACGCATGCCACAAAATATCTGCTCTGACGGGCGAAGGATTGGAAAAAATAAAAGAACAACTAAGAGGGAAAACAACGCTTTTTTCAGGCAACTCCGGCGTAGGCAAATCCACATTAATCAATGCTCTCATACCGGCATGCCACCAAAAGACAGGCAACATTTCATCGGCCTATTCGCGAGGAATACACACCACCACCTACAGTGAGATGTTCGAAATACCAGATAACGGTTACATCATCGACACACCGGGCATCAAAGGTTTCGGCACGTTCGACCTCAAGGATGGAGAAGTAGGCCACTATTTCCCGGAAATATTCGAAGCATCAAAAGATTGCAAATATAACAACTGCACTCACACCCACGAACCGGGCTGTGCCGTGCTGAAAGCCGTCGAAGACCACAAAATAAGTCTCACGCGCTATACATCCTATCTCAGTATTTTAGGCGACAAAAATGAAGGTAAATACAGGGCGCCTTACTAATCCGGCAAAATAGCATCTTGCACAAATTCGTATCCACTCCCATTGTATTTACCACATATTTATTATGTTGTTTCATTTGCAGCACGATCCGTTAAAAATCATGCTGCAAACAAAAACTAATTAGTAACGTCTGCTGTTGTTATATCCGCCTCCGCGATTGTATCCATCATTATTACTTCTCTCTCTCTTTTCGCGTGCAATACTAACCGCAATAGTTTTTCCGTCGTAATTTGCATTGTTCAATTCGTCGATAGCCTTTTGGCCTTCTCCGTCGTTAGCCATTTCTACAAAGCCAAAGCCGCGAGACACACCCGTCTCTCTGTCGGCAATAACTCTAGCGGAAGTTACTTCTCCATATTCCGCAAATAAATCTTGTAAGTTTTCACTACTAGTGTTGTAACTTAAACCTGAAACATAAATGTTCATCTTTTTTATTTATTAATTATTATTATATACTTTGTTTTGCAAGAGCGGTGTTACGGCTTTTATACCTCTTTTACCTCGTTCCGGCTCAAAAGCTGCTTTTATCTTTTATGCTGATTGCAATAATACATCCAATTTTTTACCGGTCAACTTTTGAATATCCTTAACCATCAAGCGTTCTTCTGCGGAACAAAATGTGATGGCTGTTCCAGTATTGCCGGCACGGCCTGTACGGCCTATGCGGTGTACGTATGTTTCAGCTACGTCAGGAAGGTCATAATTTATAACTACTTCCAAATTGTTTATGTCAATTCCTCTTGCTGCAATATCGGTTGCAATGATAACATGAGTCTTACCGGATTTAAAATTGTCCAGTGCACGTTGTCTGGCCGACTGAGTTTTATTGCCATGTATAGCTTCACAAGCTATGCCTACTTTATTTAATGTTCGCGCAATCTTATCAGCTCCGTGTTTCGTGCGTGAGAATACCAAAATTGACTTATTCGAATTCTTTTTTAGGAGATTAATAAGCAATTCACTTTTCTGTACCTTTTCAACATAGTACAGGCATTGCTTAATCGTATCCACTACTGAAGAGACAGGTGTGACTTCTACTTTTATAGGTTTATGCAAAATGGATTTTGACAAATTAGCTATCATTTTCGGCATTGTAGCTGAAAAGAGCATGGTTTGCCTGGATTCCGGTAACAAGGGCAATAACTTTTTTATATCGTGTATAAAACCCATATCAAGCATGCGATCCGCTTCGTCTAAAACAAAGTGTTTTATATGGTCGAGGCTAATATATTTTTGGCTGATAAGATCAAGCAATCGTCCCGGTGTAGCTATTAGTACATCTGTTCCTCTTTTCAATTGATCTACTTGCGCCCTTTGCTTTACGCCTCCGAATATCACCGTATGTCGCAGATCCACAAATTCGGTATAATCTTTAAAACACTCATCAATCTGTATCGCCAATTCCCGGGTAGGAGTAAGTATCAATGCTTTTATCTCTCGTTTACGTTGGGGTAATGATTGGCTGAGTTGTTGAATGATAGGTATGGCAAAAGCCGCTGTTTTGCCTGTTCCTGTTTGTGCTATTCCAATCAAGTCATGAGCTTCCAGTATAATTGGTATAGCCTGTTCTTGAATAGGAGTAGCTGTTTCATATTTTTTCTTTGAAAGAGCCTTTAATATAGGTTCTGAGATGTTGAATTCTCTAAATGTCATAATTTATTTGATTGTACTTTCAACAATCTTTTTTTATAATTGTAATAAAAATGCATGGAAGAAGTGGGCGTTATTGCCTGCATGGTGATTATTACCTGTTAATACTTTAATTAAACTCGCAAAATACTCATATTAAAATGCGGCTTAATTCGTAACTCTAACAAATAAAGTTGATTTAATTTCATTTTTGCTAGGTAAAAGCCCTTAGCAGAATGGGGTAAAACGTTGCTGAATAGAAAATTCAATACTAACTCAATTGTTTTGGACGGCAAAGATACTACATTAAAGTAGATAATATCACATATAACGAAAATATTGGATATATTTTAGCTTTTATAACTAAAATTCACTTCAGCGTACCTAAATGACTGTAAACATTCAGCCTGATTTGGGAATAAACATATATACGAGTTATACATTCTGTACAATATGACTATTGTCTACACCTTCCGCCCGAAGGTAAGCGAGACAATAACAGGCATTTATGCCGGCCGCATAAATTCAGACTAATTTACACTACAACACATCTTTACACAAATGAATAATTAACGGATATAACAAAAGAATCTCAGTCTCAATTTAGAACCTCTTCTCCACCACCGCCACACGACCAAAATCATACTCCGCGCCTTTATTTATCGGCATTACAACAGGTGAAAACACAGCGTTAAAATAGCCAAACAATATCTTAACAGACCTTTCACCAAAATCATATTTCTCTGATTTAAAGGCAATTACATTTTTTAGCCTTGTCTCAATTTTGTCTCACTTGAGACAAATTGGGATATCATTAAATTAACTTCAGCTAAATTAACTTTTACCTTGTCTCAATTTTGTCTCATGTGAGACAAAAATATAATGTCCACGTAAGTTAATTTAACTGTTTATATTTTTCATTATCTTTCTATACATGGCTGATAATTACTTATTTATTCTTTATTATTAATATAATATTATATTAATATTATAATATATATAATAAATAAAATATACGTATTTAACTGAATAAAAACCAGGGCGAAAAATGGATATCGTTGATTATATGTAAGTTACAGCTTTTAAAAAGGGAGGAAAGGGGATAAACTGAGACTGAGAATAGGCGTTAAATTTCATCGTGTTAATGAAGTCCAACGTATATTACATTAACAAACAGACAATAAAACACAAAAGACAAGGCGAAAAGAAGCCGTTTGTAACTCTCTGGGAAAGCATCGCAAACTCTCTGAGTTTCAAGACGTAACACTCTGGGAAACGATCCGTTTCCCAGAGTGTTACGAACGGTTTGCAAGTAAGTTTCGAAGATTATTAATCACATTTAATTCATCATTATGTTCCACGATACGTTTACCTTATTTAATTCAATTCATAAAGATACAAATAAAAAGCGTTACTGCAAGGTTTTACAAGAATATTTTCATGCATTTATAGGCAATAATCATATTATATAATCATAAAATATGCATATTATCATAATTTAGCTGTAAAAAACTCGACTATGGAACAATTTTCGTGTAACAAAAAACATAATACATTGCCTATCAACATATTAATCATTTTCATCATCGTTTTTTTGTTTCCATTTTTAATTCGTCGTTACAATCCTTTTTACACTAGTGTCCACTAAAAGTCATTAACAATAAATATAACTCATTGATATTATGGAATATATACTAAATATTTCATGTCCACGACTTGAATCCATATATTTGTTTATGAATTCAAAATCAAAGATATGTATCAAGGGAAATATGTATTTGCACAACTCATTGAGTTTTTGCCACGTAAGTTCTTTCAACGTCTTGTCATGAAGTATCAAGGAGATAAATATGTAAAGACCTTTAGTTGTTGGAACCAATTTCTGGTAATGATGTTTGGCCAACTCTCTAATTGCAATAGCATTAGGGATTTGACAGTAATTATTGGAGCACATTCTTCCAAGTCTTATCATCTTGGATTTGGAATAAAAACTGTTAGCCGAAGTAACCTTGCTAAAGCCAATAAAGAGAGAAGCTGTAAGATATTTGAAGAATATGCATATCGCATGGTTGCAATAGCTCAAAAAAGAAGAATCAATAAAGAGTTTGAACTTGATGGGAAATTCTACGCTTTTGATTCT
>Ga0210129_1000280_pt1 | contig 13379 bp, 12 predicted proteins | sample WestPond_Cattail_2_FD_185582 | JGI IMG/M metagenome (GOLD analysis project Ga0210129, IMG submission 185582) | Wetland microbial communities from the San Francisco Bay, California, USA, that impact long-term carbon sequestration -... | ecosystem: Environmental > Aquatic > Marine > Wetlands ... | reverse complement strand
TGCTGGTACCGGAACAGCACCCACTGCACACCGGTACCCAGCCAATCTCCAATAACGTAAATGTTTACAGGAATTAAAAAAACAAGGCACTGGAGCAGGAGCGAAATCTTGAATTTGTTCATATGACTGACAGGAAAAGTGTTTGCCTTGTGGGTATTGAGCATAACGACAAATCACCAGGTAAAAAAGAAGAGCTATTCCGTATGCTGGACAATCGCCAGCTGGTACATCCAGTCCATAAGCGGATGACATTCCTCAACGATACACTCAAGTTCACAGCTTATGCAGGGTATCAGCTCATCTCCGGCAAGCAGGTGTGCAGGATTCACCGGCATCTGTTTGGCATGCAGAAGGTACGTCTTAATCCCGTCTTTCTTGAACTCAGTCCTGTCAATGAGTCCACTTTCTTCTAGCTTTTTAACAATCCGGGAGCATTTCCGGCTGTCAACACCCAATTCTTTCCAAAGCTCGCTCTGGAGAATGCCTTCCGGTTTCGACTGGATCAGTTTCAGTGCTTCATCGACAGGATCTACCACGGTGTCCACCTTTTTCATAATCAGATAACCGGTGCAATGGTAAGAATATTATTGCCCCTGATCACGACTGTACCAAGGCTTCTTCCCCGCTGGTTATCGATAAACTCAATCGTTTCATCCATGTGAATATTCAGGTATTCATCCACAGCTACAAGACGCCCCTGAAGTTTCCGGCCTTCGTCTTTGATCTCGACGGATATTTTTGAATCCACAAGACCAAACACTTTTTTTATCGGCAAAACAATTCCGTTAACCATCTGCCCTAATTTGGGATGTAAGATAATTAAAGTTTGCTCATTGCCACGGTTCCCTGTGATCCTGCCATATGCAGATCATGGGATGTTAGCAAAAAAAATGCAGTTTGGAATAAACCAGGTTTAAACTATTTTTGAGGAATTGGCTCCCAGCGCTTTGAAAGTTCCTTTTCAACACCAGGAAGGGTGGTATATTCCATCTCCCCGAGCGAGAGGCGGTGCGGCTCGAATGGTCCCTGTGCCCGCAGGAGATCAGCGATTTCATTGCACCGGGCACGCACATGATCGAACCCGATATCATCAAACATATCTGCCGGACCGATGAGCTTGCCATTATTGAGCTGGAACCCCATACAGATGACCCGGGGAGGGCCGTCAAAACGGGTACAGTTGGCATCGCATAGTCCAACCGGCATGAACGGACCGTGATGCGATCCACGCATCCAGCCGGCAACAAGGACCGGTGTGCAGAACGGTTCGATCACTTCACCGACAGCGGGAAAACCGCTCTGGGAACGGACGATCATGACCGGATCATCTTTTCCAACGTACCGTCCCGCTATCAGACTCAGGCGCTGGGTACTGGTTGAAGCAGCAATGTCTCCCTCCCGCTTGAACACATGCTTGATGACATACCGTGAGGGAGCACCAATGTAGGCAAGGAGATTATAGATCTCCTCCGGGCACTTGAACATGATACGGCGCTTTTCAACGAGATCGTGAACCTCAAAGACAAAGCCCTTGTGCATCGAGGGGTCAATTACCAGTCCGGATGTGTTGAAGGGATCGGCAAAGATCTTGTAGAGAAAGAAGTTCCATGCGCCAGGCTCGGTCTTGTCCGCCATGAATACAAGAACAGGATCACTGCCCCGTTCTTCAAACTCCATCTCTGCAACCCCAGGGCCCATTCCTTTGACGTTTCCCGAAAATGCATCAGCGAGCATATCCTGTCCGGCGCCATACAGTTTCATGCTTTTTGCTATTGCTGTACATTCTTTGAAAATATCCCATGCAAGTTTGTGGATTTTTTCATTGTCCACGCCATGGGTATGAGTCATGATCAGTTCAAGATCATCTCCACAGTGGGTGACAAACGAGTCAGTAAGGAGTTTCCCTTCCTCATCCTTGAGCATCTTTGCTGCCTTCTCAAGAAGTTTCGGGTGAGTGCGGGAGTGTCCGGGAAAACTTCCCACATCTGCCTTAATTACAGAAATCGTGGTCTTCGGCATGAGAAATCACAATATAGAATCTCTCTGCAGAAGAAAAAAGTTATGTTGGGTTATTTTTCAAGAGTCTTTCTTACCCGGGTGGCAGACCCGTATGCGCCGAACGCCCGGAAGAAGACAAGGCTTTCGGCATAGGCCCTCGCCCGTATTGCCCGGTTTGTCTCCTCGTCCACAGAATAAATATCCTTGAAGAACTCCTTTATCGCAAACTTGCAGTTGCCGTCAAAGATTTGGGGATCCTTTTTACCCGGGTTCAATGGCCGGTATTTCTCAAGCGTCCAATCCTGGATACTCTTATAGAGGGGGGGTTCGTACACTTTCAGGATTTCAAATACAACGTCCTGCCAGAAGGTGCCGACATTCCCCTTGATGATGTCCCCCTTTGGGAAATGGAGGTTGATAAGCTCACGGGGCGTACCGGTGATCCCATGCTGGGCGATACCGACCTGCAAGTGGTTGTCCCGGAGGGCGTTTGCTATTGCCTTTGTCTGGGGAATATCGATAGAGAGCTGTGCTACCACATTCCCGTTCGCATCGTAGGTATGCCCGTGGGTACTGCCATTGGCGATCGCAATCACGTGCGGAAAGACCTCATTCTCGTTTAAAGCTTTTATAAACTCCACGGCTTCTGCAGGTTGTGTCAGGATTAACCCTTCACCATCTTTCCGTCCGATCTCCCCTACTTCGACTTCAAGCCCGAAATCCTTTCCTTTCATCCGGTTCCTGATATGGCGGGCGAGATCCGTTGTAACCCGGATATTCTCTGCGAGTTCCTCCCGGACCGTTTTCCCCTCAAAGTTGAAGAGGTGTGAGGCATCGATAGCAAAAGAAGTATACCCGGCCGCAACCTGGGCATCAATCAGTTGCTTCGTCCCGTCAATCTCCGGCCCGTCCCCCTTCTTTATCGTAATATGATCCGCATGGAGTGCCCAGATGTCGAATTGCACTTCCTGCGCCGCTTTCTGGACCTTTTCTGAGAAATCTTTTGGCGTAAGCCCGGTATATCCTCCTTTCAGGTCACATTCAGACCGGGCAAGCTCCATGAATACTGCTGAGTCGGTATCCCTGGCAGCCTGAAATATGCCCTGTGCCACTGTCGCGATCCGGACATTTGCTGCCATGACAATGGCCTTATGACCGGAAATTCCCTTCAGGATTGTCGAACCGGGGATGGGACTGCAGGTATTTTTTTTCATAGGCTGATCACTCCTCTTTTATTGCACTTTTAGTCATATACTTTTCAATCAACCGGATCTCCTTTTTACCACCGATATAGATCGGCGTGATCTGGCTGATGGTTTCCGGTGTAATTTCAAGAATATCTTCTTTTCCGTTACTGATTGCCCCGCCAGCTTCGTGGATAATCTTTCCCATCGGATTAGCCTCATATAATAATCTGAGTTTTCCTTTTTCCTTCCCCTTTAATCCGGGATACGTGAAGACCCCGCCTTTATGAAGGATCTGGTGCACATCGGCCACAAAACAACCGCTGAAGCGGAGTTTATAGCCTTCTTTTTCGAGATGTTCAATCCACCGGGCATGCGCCGGGAGATAATCCTTTCTCAGGGCGCCTGGTGCGTAGAGTTTTCCCTCCGGTATCCTGATGTCCTGTTCCTTCAAAACGAATTCACCGGTATCATCAAGAACGAATTCATGTACCCCTTTTCCTGAAGTTAATGTCAGGATAGTCAGAGGGCCATAGAGAATGTAGAGTGCTGCGACTATCTTTGCACCCTTCTCAAGCACATGACCAGGATAGATCCCGATAATCGAACCAATGCAAAAGTTCACGTCAATCAATGAAGATCCATCCAGAGGGTCAATCACAACACCGAAATTGTATTTTGGATTATCTATGGTTATCAACTGCTCCTGTTCTTCAGTAGCTATGTAGTGGACGAGTCGTGATTTTTTCAGTCCTGAAACAAATATCCCGTCGGCAAATTTGTCAAGCGCCATCTGCTCTTCGCCAAAGGTATTCTTTGTCTGTTCACATGCCTGTGTCTTCATGCAATTACCAAAAAAACCTTTCTTTACGTCCTGTGCCTGTGAGCTTAAGAAAAGAATTAATTCCGAAAGGCTTTTATCTGTTCCTGCATTCATGAGGAAATCCTTAAGTATCATTCCTGCCTCCATCTTTTTTTTTACAAGACCTGGACGCCGGATTATTCAGCCGGGTGACCTGATTTGTGTAGTCCTTTGATCCAAAGGGTTATCAGGCTTATCATGATGCCCTGAAAATGGGATTATTTGTGTAATTAATTCAGTTTTATTTAATTGTCCGCTCATTTGATTTCATGGTCACTTTTTCATTATTATATTAAAAATAATTGAATTATCGACAGGGCAAAATATGACCGTACTCAGGTTATCAAAGCCAAATTACAAAAAGAAAAGAATAGATTAAAGGGTCAGGATCAGGAATTCTTAAAAATCAGTTTTCCATCTTTCTCATCAACAACGATCTCCTTGTCTTTTTGTACTTTGCCTTCCAGGATCATTTTTGATAATTCATTCAGCAGATTTTTCTGGATAACACGCTTGATCGGCCGTGCACCGAATTGCGGGTCAAAGCCCAGATTGGCAATAAACTGGATGGCTTTCTTTGTTGCCCTGAGCTGGATCTCGTTCTTCCCGAGCATTTTTTGGATGATTCCCAGTTGAAGCTCGACAACCGTCCGGATCTCATCATGGGTGAGCGGTTTGAACATAATAATCTCATCAATACGGTTGAGGAATTCTGGCCGGATGGTCTTTTTTAGCAGTTCGAATACCTGTTGTCGGGTGCGGTCAAATACTTCGTCCCGGTTTTTGTCATTGACATGCTCCAGGTTTTCCTGGATAACATGCGAACCGATGTTCGATGTCATGATGATAATGGTATTCTTGAAATCCACCGTACGTCCTTTGTTGTCCGTCAGACGACCGTCATCAAGGACCTGCAGCAGAATGTTGAAAACATCAGGGTGGGCTTTTTCGATTTCATCCAGTAATACTACGGAATAGGGCTTCCTCCTGACTGCTTCTGTCAGCTGCCCGCTTTCTTCATAGCCAATATAGCCCGGAGGCGCTCCAATCAACCTCGAAACGGTATGCCGCTCCTGGTATTCCGACATATCGATCCGCACCATGCTGTTTTCGGTGTTGAACAAAAATTCTGCCAGGGCTTTTGCGAGTTCAGTCTTTCCTACGCCCGTCGTACCGAGGAAGATGAAAGAACCAATCGGACGTTTTGTGTCCTGCAACCCGGCGCGGCTCCGGCGGATTGCATTGGAAACTGCCTCGATAGCCTCATCCTGACCCACGACACGCTTATGGAGTTCAGCTTCAAGGTCCAGCAGTTTTTCTTTCTCGCTCTGCAGCATCCTGCTCACGGGTATCCCGGTCCAGCGCGAAACCACTGCGGCGATCTCCTCGGCATCGACCTCTTCGTTTACCATAGCAGAATCCTTCTGCAGCACGGTCAGTTTTTCTTTGAGTTCCACCATGATCTTTTCGAGATCAGGGATACGGCCATAGCGGATCTCTGCAACTTTTCCGAGGTCGCCCTTGCGTTCGGCACTTTCGGCTTCAAATTTCAGGTTCTCGATATCATTCTTGCGCAACTGGATTTGTTCAACAAGGTCCTTCTCAGACTGCCACTTTGCATTCAGGCGGTTCCGTTCCTCAGTCAGGTTCCCGATCTCTTCGTTCAGGCCTTTGAGTTTCTGTTGGTCCTTTTCCCGCTTGATTGCTTCCCGTTCAATCTCAAGCTGCCGGATCCGGCGTTCGATGATCTCCAGCTCTTCCGGTTTCGAGTTGATCTCGAGCCGGAGTTTCGATGCAGCCTCATCGATCAGGTCGATCGCCTTGTCAGGAAGGAAACGATCGGAGATATAGCGCTGGGAGAGTTCAACCGCAGCGATGATAGCCTCATCCTTTATCTGCACGTGATGGTGGGTCTCGTATTTCTCCTTTATTCCCCGGAGGATTGAGATAGCATCCAGCGTATTCGGCTCAATGACCATCACCGGTTGGAAACGCCGCTCGAGTGCCTTGTCCTTCTCGAAATATTTCTGGAACTCCTTTAAGGTCGTTGCACCGATAACATGTAGTTCTCCCCTCGAGAGGGCGGGCTTGAGGATATTGGCGGCATCCATCGCACCCTCGCTGGCGCCGGCCCCGACGAGGGTATGAATCTCGTCGATAAAAAGGATAATCTCCCCTTCAGCGGATATTACTTCATTTATGACGCTTTTCAACCTTTCTTCAAATTCTCCCTTGAATTTAGCCCCGGCAATCAAGGCTCCCATATCGAGGGAATAGATCTGCTTGGTCTTCAGGTTATCCGGCACATCCCCTTCAATGATCCGGTGGGCAAGACCCTCGGCAATGGCGGTCTTCCCCACACCTGGTTCACCAATAAGGATCGGATTGTTTTTCGTTCTCCTCGAAAGGATCTGCAGCACCCGGCGGATCTCTTCGTCACGACCGATTACCGGATCGAGTTTCCCGTTACGGGCAAGATCATTCAGATTCCGGGCATATTTATTCAGGGCATTATAGGTCTCTTCGGCGTTCTGGCTCTTCACGGTCTCACCTTTCCGCAATTCGCGGATAGCTGTTTTCAGATCTCTTTCTGTAACACCGTTCTCCTTGAGCAGTCTTGAAGTTCTGTCGTTAACCAAAAGAATCCCCAGGAGAAGGATCTCAAGAGAGACAAATTCATCCTTGGATTCCTGGGAGAGCGTGGTGGCTTTCTCCAGGGCTTTTGTGGCATCAGCGGAGAGGTGCTGCTCTCCGCCACTGACTTTGGGATAAGAATCGATGATGCTGTCGAGAGCAGTGGTGAAAACATCGAGGTTCACATTCAGTTTTTTAAGGAGAAAAGGAATACTATCCGAGTCATCCATTATCATTCCTTTCAGTATATGGGAAGTCTCGATGGCCTGGTTTTGTTTTGCCGCTGCGATTTCGATTGCTTTCTGAACGGCTTCCTGTGATTTTATTGTGAAATTGTTGAAATTCATGATGTTGGTTATTCATGCATCGGGTGTTCGTCAATCGATACGGTGATTGTGGATGGAATCTGCGAAGGTTTTAGTTAAAAACGATCCGGATCTCATCGCCGCAAAGAGTAACACTTTTAGTAGCAATCATAATCTTTATTCTCCGCTATGATTTACCATAAGTTAGTATTAAATTGTATATAAAACATTTGTTAATAACAATACAAGAAGAAATGATAGTCACAGAATTTTTTAGAATTTTAGTGCTGTTGTATCTTCTTTTCCAGCGAGTCGGTCAGTTTTGTTATCTCTGCAAAATTCTTTATTCTCTGATAGGTTGCTGTGCGGAGATCGCTGAGTAGTGGTTCATTTTGCTTTTTCTGCGTCAGGTCTGCACGGTTAATAAGAGAGAGTGCCTTCTCAAGAATGCTTCGCTGGTCCTGGCTGTACAACATCTCCCATGACTGGCGCTCTGACTTTTCCAATGCATCCCGGTCTAGAGATCCCTTTACTTTCAGGATTGCGGCATCGAAGTGCACAGGAGTGAGCATGACATTCTTGATAGCATCTTTCCGTTCCAGCTCGGTTCTGGCTTCCATGAGGATGATGAAATCCCTCATGGCCGCCATTTTAGCTTCCCGGACGAGTGCTTCAATATCGGCCCCGACATATCCTTCAGTTTTCCGGACGAGCGACCCGATGTCAACATCTTTTGCAAGGATATTTCCCGTCTCTCCCCCGAGGTAGACATCAAAGATCTTCCTGCGGCCTTCCGCATCCGGTGCCGGGACGTAGATATGACGCTCGAGACGCCCGGGACGAAGCAGGGCATCATCCAGCATATCAGGACGATTGGTTGCAGCGAGGATGGTGACATTTTTAAGTTCCACCATACCGTCAAGTTCGGTAAGGATCTGGCTCACCACACTTTCTGTTACGTGTGATCCTTGATAGGTTCCTCGCTTGGGAACAAGGGCATCAATCTCATCGAAGAAGATGATTGACGGTGATGCCTGTCGAGCCTTCCGGAATATCTCCCTGACCCCTTTTTCTGATTCCCCGACCCATTTTGAGAGGAGCTCGGGTCCTTTGACTGCTATGAAATTGCACTCGCTCTCGTTTGCCACTGCTTTTGCCAGCAGGGTCTTTCCAGTACCCGGGGGACCAAAGAGCAGGATGCCTTTTGGAGGTTTTGTCTGGAGTCGTTCAAATACATCCGGAAACTTAAGAGGCCATTCCACTGCTTCTTTTAATTCCTGTTTTACGTTCTCGAGTCCGCCAACCTGTTTCCAGGTTACATCCGGAACTTCGACAAGCACTTCCCTCATTGCGCTTGGTTCCACATGTTTGCGGGCCTCGGCAAAGTCCTCATTCGTTACTTTCAGCTGGTCAAGGACTTCATCCGGGATCTCTTCATCTATCTTGATCTGGGGAATCACCTTCCGCAGTGCATGCATTGCTGCTTCTTTGACAAGCAGGGAGATATCCGCACCGACAAATCCATGAGTAGAGTTGGCAAACTCCTCGATCTTCACATCATCTGCAAGAGGAACACCGCGGGAATGAACCTGGAAGATCTCCAGTCTTCCTTTTTTATCGGGAATTCCTATCTCTATCTCCCGGTCAAACCGTCCACCACGCCTGAGTGCAGGATCAATGGAGTCCGGAAGATTGGTCGCGGCGATGACTATGACCTGACCTCTTCCCCTGAGACCATCCATCAGGGAGAGAAGCTGGGCGACCACACGCCGTTCGACTTCTCCTTTTGTCTCTTCACGTTTTGGGGCAATGGAATCAATTTCATCTATGAAGATGATTGCAGGAGCATTCTGCTCCGCCTCTTCAAATTTTTCACGCAGTCCTTTCTCACTCTCGCCATAATATTTGCTCATTATTTCCGGGCCGGAGAGTGAGATGAAATGAGCGTCCACTTCATTTGCAACTGCCTTTGCGATAAGCGTTTTTCCGGTTCCGGGAGGCCCGTAGAGGAGTACTCCCTTGGGTGGCTGGATACCCAGCCGCTCAAAGATCTCCGGGTGACGCAAGGGGAGTTCGATCATTTCGCGAACCAGCTGCAGTTCCCTCCCAAGACCCCCGATATCTTCATAATGTATGTCAGAGACTTCTTTTTTGCCTTCTTCAGGATTGTAGGGTTCTTCTTTCAGTTCAATATCGGTATCTTCAGTAACGATTGCAATACCCTTTGGCATGACTTTGGCAATAACGAGGGTAATGGAATTGCCGATCACGTCAATCCGTTGTGTCTGCCCTTCGAATACAGCCCGTCCTCTCAGGACCCGTGAAAGATATTGTTCTCCCCCGACAAGCCGTATCGGCTGGGTAGGCTGGATCACCACCTTCTTGGCATATTCAGCCTCGGATTTACGGATTTTGACCTTCTCATCGATCCCCGTGCTGAGATTTCCCCGGATATTTCCGTCGATACGGAGGATTCCGTACCCGGTATCCTGCTGGAAGCCCGGCCAGATGATTGCAGCGGCTTTCTTCTTACCCTGTATCTCGATTACATCACCTGAAACCAGCCCGAGCTTTTTCATGACTTCAATACTCACCCGTGCGATCCCACGCCCTGCATCTTCGTGGGCAGCTTCCTTTACCGTAACTTCTGTAAACTCTTTATCAGCCATTGCGAAATATCCCTGGTTATTTTAGATTTACTAGTGGTTAGCGTTCAACTGATGAGTGGTTTTATCTCAAAAATTAAGTATCTACTCTTCTCTTAAAATTTAAATATATAGCAGAACCTGCTGTTAAGGTAATTTAAAAAAAGTTTCCTTAACCCAAATCAACTTTACTTGTTCTCTTAACAAGCCAGATTTAGTCCAGAATTTAAAAACCGAGTATTTATCTTGTCTTTACGGCAACGTGTATGGTATGAGTATTATTACTGATGCCAGGAATGGCATCGTTACGGATGAGATGAAGATCGTCGCAAAGCAGGAAGGAGTCACGGAAGACTTTGTCCGGCGCGGGGTTGCACAAGGGCATATTGTCATCCCGGTTTCCCCTTATCGGAAAGTCAAAATATGCGGGATCGGTGAAGGGCTGCGCACCAAAGTGAACGCATCCATCGGAACATCCACGGACATTGTTAATATCCCTGAAGAACTCGAAAAAGCTCGACAGGCTGAGCTTGCCGGCGCCGATACCCTGATGGAACTTTCAACCGGCGGGGATTTCATCGAGATCCGTAAGCAGGTCATCGCCAATACGAAACTGTCTGTCGGGTGTGTTCCACTCTATCAGGCTTTCATTGAAGCAGCACAAAAAGATGGTGCTGTTGTCAACATGAAGGAAGATGACCTGTTCCGGATTACTGCCGAGCAGGCAAAACTCGGGACAAATTTCATGGCGATACATACCGGCATCAACTGGGAAACAGTCAAACGTCTCCGGAACCAGGGTCGGCATGCGGGACTTGTATCTCGTGGGGGTGCATTCATGACCGCATGGATGCTCCACAATGAAAAAGAAAATCCTCTTTATGCTGAATTCGATTACCTGCTGGAGATCATGAAGGAGCATGAGGTCACGCTCTCGATGGGGAATGGCATGAGAGCAGGAGCAGTTCACGATGCGACTGACAGGGCAGCCGTGCAGGAACTTCTCATCAACGCCGAACTGGCGGATAAGGCTCACAATGACGGTGTTCAGGTCATTGTCGAAGGTCCGGGACACGTACCCATCGATGAGATTGCCACAAACGTCACTCTCATGAAACGTGTTACCAACAACAAGCCGTTCTATATGCTCGGGCCTATTGTCACGGATATCGCACCCGGGTATGATGACCGTGTCGCAGCTATCGGTGCTGCGATATCGTCCTCCTTAGGTGCGGATTTCATCTGTTATGTGACCCCCGCCGAGCACCTTGCACTCCCAACACCTGAGGAAGTTTTTGAGGGTGTTATCAGTTCCCGCATAGCTGCCCATATCGGAGATATGATAAAACTCAAAAAGACCCGTGAAGCAGACCTGGAGATGGGACATGCCCGCCGCGACCTTGACTGGGAACGCCAGTTCGCTGTTGCCATTAATGCGCCCCGTGCCCGCGCCATAAGGGCTGAACGGATGCCGGCAGATACTGATGCCTGTACCATGTGCGGAGATTACTGTGCCATAAAAATAGTTAACCGGCATTTTAAATTCTAAACCCGCAAGCCTCTTTTTTTTCCTTTAACAAAGGAAAAAACATCAGGATTATTGGATAGATGCGCCAAGTGATAGTATCAGCACCATGATGGACTCTTCATCCGGTAAAGACAAAAAAAAATTGCTGCGGGATCATGCACGCACCGTAAGGGCTTCCCTTTCAACAGAAGAGATTGAAGAAAAAAGCGGGCTCATCTGCAGGCGCCTGCTGGAGGTACTTGACGGCACTGATCCTCTCATGGTATATGCATCAAAACCACTCGAAGTAAACACAAAAGTACTTATCGGACATCTCATCTCCCAGGGAAAAACGGTGGTCGTCCCTATAATTGAGAAAGATACAAAAACATTGCGTCTGTCATACATCAGAGATCCCGGGGTTTTACAGGAAAGTACATTTCATGTACCCGAACCTGTCGGCTGTGAACTGCCTGCACGGGCTTCCGATATAAAAGTGGTTATTATCCCTATGCTTGCATTCGATAAAAAAGGAAACCGGCTTGGCTATGGTGCCGGTTATTATGATCGGTTCCTCTCTTTACATCCCCATCTCACCAGGATCGGGATTGCGTTTTCCTGCCAGGAATTAGAAGAAATCCCTGCTGATGCAACCGACGCCAGAATGGATATAATCGTTACTGATAGCGGTATCATCAGCTGCAGGTAAGAACCCCCGCACACAACTCAATACTCTCAAATATTCTCTGTACGTAAATAATCCGGCACGGTGATACTATCAAACTGAACTTTGGGGGTTTTGTTCCGCTTTCAACAGTTGACTGGCGGGGCAGATCGGTCTGCACGGTCTTTTTCCGGGGATGCCCTGTCCGCTGCACATACTGCCAGAACTCTTCCATTGTCTCGGGCACAGATGAACGTGGGATTGATGAAATTACTGAACTAATCCGGGGCTCGCTGTTTGCCATAAGCGGAGTAGTTTTTTCTGGTGGTGAACCCACTATGCAAAAGGAAGCCCTCCTTGCGCTTGCCCGTAGGTCAAAAGGGATGGGTCTTGCAGTAGGCGTCCAGACAAATGGTGTCTTTCCGGATATGCTTGAGGCATTGATCCGTGAGGGTATTGTGGATCGGGTTGCCCTCGATATAAAAGCGCGCTGGGCGCGGTATAATAACCTTCTCAGGGAAAATTATGTGAGTGATGTGCAGAAATCGCTTGCACTATGCAGAGAGGCCCATGAAAAGGGAAATTTACCTGAATTTGAGGTCGTGATTACCCTTTTCCGCGGGTATGATGATGAGGTCCCCATAATCGTCCGTGAGGCCGGTGGGGTGGATATCGTACTGCAACAGGGAGTAACCGGGGAAGTCCGACCCCTTTCCGAAGCGGAACTGAAAAAAATTGCGGATACACTGGCACGGGGTGTAAAGATCCGGACCCGTGAAGGAGGTGAAATTGTCTATGAAGGTGATCGGAGTCGTCGGGCTTCCCGCAAGCGGTAAAGGCGAGTTTTCAAAGATTGCTGCGGGGATGGGTGTACCGGTAATAGTTATGGGTGATGTGATCCGGAAAGCAGTAAAAGAAGCAGGTTTGGATCCCACGGATGCAAATCTCGGTGCAATGGCAAACAAACTCCGCGCGGAACAGGGCATGGATGCAATCGCGCACCTTTGCGTTCCCGAGATACAACGCCAGACTGCCCCCCTTGTGCTTGTTGACGGGATACGGGGAGATGCAGAAGTAGCAGTGTTTCGTCGGAATTTTCCCGGTTTTACGCTCATCAGCATAGACTCCGTTTTTGAAACACGACTGGCGCGCATCAGGGAACGGGGTCGATCAGACGATCTCCAATCGGCGGACAAGCTCCGCTCGCGGGATGTGCGTGAGCTGGGCTGGGGTCTGGGTAATGCACTGAAGGATGCCGATATGCACCTCTCCAATCAGGGTACACTTGCCGAATTTATTGTTGCAGCGCAGAATCTTCTCAACACCATAGGGTGTGATCCGTAATGCTGGAACCCTACTTCTCCTCTTCATCAAAAGTCTGGGATGATATATCCTGGGTATATGGTATTGAAGAGGCGGGATATGCAGGATGGGAGATTGTTGGTGACGGAAATTACCAGCTTGACAATCCAGCATGTTTTTTAAAAATTGAAGAAGTAATCGCAAGTACGCAACTGGGGATTACCGTACATGCACCGTACGGCGACCTGAACCTCGCTACATTAAACGACCCGATATGG
>Ga0210129_1000279_pt1 | contig 13423 bp, 12 predicted proteins | sample WestPond_Cattail_2_FD_185582 | JGI IMG/M metagenome (GOLD analysis project Ga0210129, IMG submission 185582) | Wetland microbial communities from the San Francisco Bay, California, USA, that impact long-term carbon sequestration -... | ecosystem: Environmental > Aquatic > Marine > Wetlands ... | reverse complement strand
CCGGTGCCGCTCTTGGGAATCATCACATCCTGGCCGTAGCGCTTGTCTTCCGGCGCCACCAGCCAGATACCGCTTTCGTGCAGCAGCCGCCCGATGATGGGCTGTGACGAACGCTCGATGATTTCAACCACCCGCCCCTCGGGCCGGCCCTTGCGGTCATGCCGCACGACGCGGACCTTGACGCGGTCCTTGTGCAGCACCGCGCGCATCTCGTTGGGCGGCAAATAGATGTCGGCCTCGCCATCATCGCGCGCCATGAATCCATGACCATCACGGTGGCCCTGGATGATTCCTTCAATTTCCTCCAGCAGTCCGCCGGATCTCTCAATATTTTTGATACAATTCTCTCTTTCCTGAAATGCCCAGGTGGCGGAATTGGTAGACGCACTAGTTTCAGGTACTAGCGAGTAACATCGTGGGGGTTCGAGTCCCTTCCTGGGCACCAATATAAAGTAAAACCACCAAGGTTTTACACACTAAAAGCCGCTGAAATCTCAGCGGCTTTTTTTCTTTGCGGCAATAAAACAGCCGTCATCCCCTTAAACCGGCACCGCCACCAGATCGTGGCCCTGCGTGCCGACAATGCGGGCGCGGGTGAATTCACCGACCTTGAGCGTCTTGCTGATCTTCTCCGGCGGCAGCAGTTTGACCACGCCGTCGATCTCCGGCGCATCGGCATAGCTGCGGCCCACGCCGCCCTTGCGCCCCAGTGCCGGCGCGGAATCCACCAGCACCTGCATGGTGGCGCCAATGCGCCGCTGCAGCTTGGCCGCGGACACTTCTTCCGCCACCGCCATGAAGCGGGCGCGCCGTTCTTCCCGCAACTCGGGGGACAGCATGCCGGGGATGTCGTTGGCCGCCGCGCCTTGCACCGGGCTGTAGGCAAAACAGCCGGCCCGGTCGATCTGCGCCTCGCGCATGAAATCGAGCAGGTGCGAAAACTCTTCTTCCGTTTCACCGGGGAAGCCGGCAATGAAGGTGCTGCGGATCACCAACTCCGGGCACATCTCGCGCCAGCGCTGGATGCGTTCGAGGTTTTTCTCGCCGCTGGCCGGGCGCTTCATGCGTTTGAGCACGTCCGGGTGGCTGTGCTGGAGGGGCACATCCAGGTAGGGCAGCACCTTGCCGGTGGCCATCAGCGGCAGGATCTCATCCACAGATGGGTACGGATAGACGTAATGCAAGCGCACCCAGGCGCCATGCGGGTCGGCCAGCTCGCCCAGGGCCTGCACCAGCTCCAGCATCCGGGTCTTGACCGGCTTGCCGTCCCAGAAACCGGTGCGGTATTTCACATCGACCCCGTAGGCCGAGGTGTCCTGGCTGATCACCAGCAATTCCTTCACGCCGCCTTCGAACAGGGCTTGGGCTTCTTTCAGCACATCGCCCACCGGGCGCGACACCAGGTCGCCGCGCATGGACGGAATGATGCAGAAGGTACAGCGGTGGTTGCAGCCCTCGCTGATCTTGAGGTAGGCATAGTGGCGCGGCGTCAGCTTGATGCCGGCCGAACCGAAGGCATTGGGGACCAGATCGACGAAAGGATCGTGCGGCTTCGGGCAGTTGGCGTGCACCGCGTCCATCACTTCCTGCGTCGCATGGGGCCCGGTGACCGCCAGCACGCTGGGGTGCATCTGCCGGACCAGGTTGCCGCCGCCCTCGCCGGCTTTGGCGCCCAGGCAGCCGGTGACGATCACCCGGCCGTTCTCGGCCAGCGCTTCGCCAATCGTGTCCAGGCTTTCCTTGACGGCGTCGTCGATGAAGCCGCAGGTGTTGACGATGACCAGGTCCGCGCCCTCGAAGGTCTTGGAGGTCTGGTAACCCTCGGCGCTGAGCTGGGTCAGGATGAGCTCGGAATCGGTCAGGGCCTTGGGGCAGCCCAGGCTGACAAAACCGATCTTCGGTGCCGGGGTCGAGGTGGATACGGGGGATAAGACTTCACTCATCCCCGTATTGTCCCAGTATTCGACGGAATTATCTCTTGAGCCCGAAGCTTTCCAGCATTTGCTCGGTCTGTTTCTGCATCTGCTCCTGCATCTGCACAAACATGTTCTTGGACTGTTCCAGGTTGTTGTTGATCACGCCCTGCAATACCGGCGACTGCATGTTCATGAACTGCGCCCACATCTCGGGCGTCATGCCCTTGGACTGCTCGCCCAGTTTGGTTTGGACTTCCTGCAGGGTCTGGATGTTCTTTTCCAGATAGCCGCCCATGAAGCCCTGCATCGTATGGCCGTAAAAACGGATGATGTTGGACAGCACGGCCGTGGTGAACATCGGGGTGCCGCAAGCCTCTTCTTCCAGGATGATCTGCAGCAGGATGCTGCGCGTCAGGTCTTCGCCGGTCTTGGCATCCTGCACCACGAAGGGGGCACTGGTCATCACCAGCTGCTTGATGTCAGCCAGGGTGATGTAGGCCGACGTATTGGTGTCGTACAGACGCCGGTTCGGGTATTTCTTGATCACGCGCTGGGCGCCCGCAGCGGCATCCGCCTTCTTGCTTTTCATTGCCGGAATCTCCTCTCCTCGAGCCATCTGATCGCCGCAACCACTGTATTGCGCTGCAACACATTCTAGGTAACTCAAGCGCCGCAAGGCCCAAGGTTTACCCTGAGGCTGGCACGAGAGATGTAAATAATTGGCCGGCGCGATTCGATTCAAAAATGCAGCCGCTCCTTGCCGGGCATCCGCTGATTTAAACTGGCCTTCCGAACTCAACCAGCCCCTGGATAAGCCGTGACAAAAGAAACCAAGCGTTCCCGCAAGCCCCCAGCGCTTGCCACGCCGCGCAAGGATTGCATCGGCTTCATTGGCCTGGGCATCATGGGCTCGGCCATGTCGGGCAATTTGATGCAGGCCGGCTTTCATGCCATGGGCCACGACCCCAGCGTTGCGGCGCGGCGAAAATTCACGAAATCAGGCGGCCTCTCCTGCGCCTCGACCGCTGAAGTGGCGGCTCAGGTCAACGTGATGATCTTTTCCTTGCCCAGTGCCAGTGCGCTGATGGAAGCGTCCAGGGCCGCCATTCTTGGCGGCAAGAAAGGCCTGGTCATTGTGGAAACCAGCACCCTCGACATCCAGGACAAACTGGCGGCCCGCGACCTGCTCGCAGCGCACGGCATCACCCTGCTCGACTGCCCTTTGTCGGGCACCGGCGCCCAGGCGCGGCGCAAGGACCTGTCGATTTATTCAAGCGGCCCGGCCCCTGCGGTCAAGCGCCTGAAACGCGTCTTTGAGGGGTTTTCCAAAGCCAATTACTACCTGGGTGACTTCGGCAACGGCATGAAGATGAAATTGATGGCCAATTTGCTGGTGGCCATCCACAACGTCTCCACCGCGGAAGTCCTGCTGTTTGGCCAGCGCTTTGGCATCGCGCCCGACCTCGCAGTCAAGGTCCTCTCCGACGGTGCGGGTGGTTCCAGAATGCTCGATGTCCGGGGCCCCATGATGGCCAGGCAGGGCTGGGACGAGGCCACCATGAAAGTCTCGGTCTGGCAAAAAGACATGCAGTTGATTGCCGCCGCACTGGCCGCGACCCATACGCCAGCGCCCTTGTTTTCTGCCACCCTGCCCATCTACAACGCCGCCATGGGCGCGGGTCATGCAGACCATGACACCGCGGCTGTGTTTGATGTGTTGCGCCGGATGAGCGGGAACCTGCCGCCACCCCCTTAGAGGCCATTCGCTACCGCCAATGAAAACGGCACCCTGGGGGGTGCCGTCAATCATTGAAAATCTTGGTAGGCGCGATTGGACTCGAACCAACGACCCCCACCATGTCAAGGTGGTGCTCTAACCAGCTGAGCTACGCGCCTAAGAGTATTCGAGAGGTGAGAGTATAGCAGCAAACCTTCCCTGCTCTTGGTCGATGTCAAAAAAGCCGCCCGCTTCGCAGCCGGCGAGCGTGAGCGATGCGCCATAATTGACGTTTACGTCAACGTCAAGCAAGCCTTTTTTCACTTGCCGTTTTCACATTCACCCATTCTTTCTGGAGAGCAACATGGAAATTGCAGGCAAGGTCTTCATCGTCACGGGCGGCGCCTCCGGCCTGGGCGAAGGCACGGCGCGCATGCTCGCGGCCAACGGCGCCAAGGTGGTCATCGCTGACATGCAGGCCGAAAAAGGCGCGGCCATTGCCCAAGAGATCGGCGGCGCCTTTGTCAAATGCGACGTCAGCCAGGAGGCCGACGGCCAGGCCGTGGTGGCCAAGGCCGTGTCCCTGGGCAAGCTGATGGGCCTGGTCAACTGCGCCGGCATCGCCCCGGCCGAGAAGACCGTGGGCAAGAACGGCGCGCACACCCTGGGCACCTTCAGCAAGACCATCATGGTCAACCTGGTGGGCAGCTTCAACATGATCCGCCTGGCCGCCGACGCCATGTGCAAGAACGAGCCCGAGCCCACCGGCGAGCGCGGCGTGCTGATCTCCACCGCCAGCGTGGCGGCCTATGACGGCCAGATCGGCCAGGCCGCCTACAGCGCCTCCAAGGGTGGCATCGTGGGCATGACGCTGCCGATCGCGCGCGACCTGGCCCGCAACGGCATCCGCAACATGACGATTGCCCCCGGCATCTTCGGCACGCCCATGCTGTTCGGCATGCCGCAGGAAGTGCAGGACGCGCTGGCCGCCAGCGTGCCCTTCCCCAGCCGCCTGGGTACGCCGCAGGACTACGCCAAGCTGGCCAAACACATCATCGAGAACGACATGCTCAACGGCGAGGTGATTCGCCTGGACGGCGCCATCCGCCTGGCGCCGCGCTGATCCTCGCCGCCTTGAAAGACCGGACCGGTCGGGCCTGCTGAAGGCCAGGCCGGCTTTTTTCTGGTCGCCGCCGCAACAGGCCGTGGACTGTTCCTACAATCGAACACCATGGCCATTCCCCAATCCTTCATCCAGGAGCTGATCGCCCGCGCCGACGTCGTCGAGATTGTCGGGCGCTATGTGCAGCTCAAGAAGGGTGGCGCCAACTTCATGGGGCTGTGCCCCTTTCATGCCGAGAAGTCGCCTTCGTTCACGGTGAGCCCGTCCAAGCAGTTCTATCACTGCTTTGGCTGCGGCAAGAACGGCAACGCCATCAGCTTCCTGATGGAACACGCCGGCATGAACTTTGTCGAGGCGGTCAAGGACCTGGCCCAACAGTACGGCATGCAGGTCCCCGAGGACGACGCCAGCCCGCAGGACCGCGCGCGGGCCGCCGAGCAGCGGCAAAAACAGACCACGCTGAACGATGTGCTGGAAAAAGCCGGTGACGCCTACCGCAAGCACCTCAAGAACACGCCGCGCGCCATCGACTACCTCAAGGGCCGCGGCCTCTCCGGGGAGATCGCCAAGCAGTTCGGCCTGGGCTATGCGCCCGAGGGCTGGCGCAGCCTGGCCAGCGTGTTTCCCAGCTACGACGACCCGCTGCTGGTGGAAAGCGGCCTGGTCATCGCCCATGCCGACGAGGACAGTGGCGAGGAAAAACGCTACGACCGCTTCCGCGACCGCATCATGTTCCCGATCCGCAACGTCAAGGGCGAGTGCATCGGCTTTGGCGGGCGCGTGCTGGGGGACGAAAAACCCAAGTACCTGAACTCGCCTGAAACCCCGGTCTTCAGCAAGGGCCGCGAGCTCTACGGCCTGTTCGAAGCCAGAGGCGCCCTGCGCGACCAGGGCTATGTGCTGGTGACCGAAGGCTATATGGACGTGGTGGCGCTGGCGCAACTGGGCTTCCCCAACGCGGTGGCCACGCTGGGCACCGCCTGTACGCCCGAGCATGTGCAAAAGCTGTTCCGTTTCACCGATTCGGTGGTGTTCAGCTTCGATGGCGACGCCGCCGGCCGGCGCGCCGCGCGCAAGGCGCTCGACGGCGCCCTGCCCTATGCCACCGATGTGCGCACCATCAAGTTCCTGTTCCTGCCGGCCGAACACGACCCGGACAGCTACATCCGCGAGTTTGGCAAGGAGGCCTTTGCCCGTTGCGTGAGCGATGCGGTGCCGCTGAGCCGCTTCCTGGTGGAATCGGCGCGCGAGGGCTGCGACCTCAACACGGCCGAGGGCCGCGCCCACATGGCCAGCAACGCCCGGCCGCTGTGGAGCCTGCTGCCCGACGGCGCGCTCAAGCGCCAGTTGCTGGGGGAAATTGCCGACCAGGTGCAGCTCAATGCCCGCGAACTGACCGAGCTGTGGTCCCCCGGCCGCAGCGAGCACAAACCGGCCGGCGGCTACAAAAAGAACAGCGGCGCACGCCAAAATTCCGAGGGCTACAGCCAACAACAGGCGTCCTACGCCGCGCCCCGCCCGCGCCCTGGCGGGCGCGCCCAGCCGGCCAGCCGCGCCGACCACGCCGCCCGGCTGCTGCTGGGCCACTGCGCCCTCTGGGACAGCCTGACCAGCGAAGAGCACGTCATGCTGTGTGGTCTGCCCGCCCCGCATGGCCCCCTGATCACCTGGCTGGAGAGCCAGTTGCATGAGCATGGGCCGCAGCCCTGGGCCGCCCTGCGCGAGGGCCTGCGCGAGCACCCGTCCGAGGAGTTGGCGCTCAAGCTGATGTCGGGCCCCGAACTGGCCAGCGCCGACAGCCACACCGAAACGCCGCAGGAACTGCGCAACCTGCTCAACCGCATGCTGGTGGAGCAGCTCAAAACCCAGGAAACCGAGGCCATCGCAGCGTCCACCACCGACCCGACCGCCCTGCAGCGCTACCGCGAGTTGCAGGCCCGGCGCCGGGAGCTGGAAGCCGCCGTGCAGCCCAGCGCCAGCTAAAACCGGCTCCAGCCAGGCCTGGCGCGGCTTAAAACCCTAAAATGGCGTTGAAATTTGGCCGATCTCGGGTATAATCCTTTTTGAATTTCGGCAAGAGCGACAGCAGCACCTCCGGGCCCGGCCAACCGTTGAAACAAATTTCACGACCGGCCACCTTACCGCAAGGACTGCATTCCAAATGTTCGCCCTCTCATCTTGCCACTGAGGATTCGTCCTCTGTCCCCCCAACTGCGCCGGTTTTTTTTCGGCGCCTGTGTTTGTTTCTTTGTGCCAGTTTTTGATGTCCTGAGGTCTATCCATGCCCGCTCAAAAGTCCAAGAAGCCTGCCAAGCCCGCCGCAAAACCCGTCGCCAAGGCCCCCGCCAAACCGATTGTCAAAAAAGCGGCCCCCAAGGCCGCTGCCAAAGCAGTCGCCAAGCCGGTCGCCAAACCCGCTTCGAAAGCCAAACCCGTGCCCGCCTCCAAGACCCCTGTCACAGCCAAATCAGTGCCCACCTCCAAGACCCCCGCCAAAGCCGAAAAAGCCGTTGTAGCCAAGAAGCCGGTTGCCGAACTGAAGAAAACCACCCCCGTGGTCGCCACCGTCGAGGTCGTGGTCAAGAAAAAACCCGGCCGCCCGCCCAAGGCCGTCTCCGCTGAAGCCGGCGCCCCGCCCAAAACCGGCGCCAAGCGCGGCCGCAAACCGAAGAACGCCGCCCAGCCCGGCGGCGCCGATGAACTGGACATGGCCGACATCGAGGCCGATCTGGCGGGTGAGCCGGTCGCCGCCGGCGACAAGGTCAAGCCACTGCGCATGAAGATCAGCAAGGCGAAGGAACGCGCCTTGATGAAGGAATTCGGCCTGGACGAAACCGTCCTGTCCGAAGAAGACCTGGCCAAGCGCCGCCAGCGCCTCAAGCTGCTGATCAAGCTGGGCAAGACGCGCGGCTACCTGACGCATGGCGAGATCTCCGACCACCTGCCCGACAAGCTGGTGGACGCCGAGACGCTGGAAGTCGTGATCTCCATGCTCAACGACATGGGCGTGGCCGTTTACGAGCAGACCCCCGACGCCGAGACCCTGCTGCTCAACAACACCGGCCCGACCGCCGCGACCGAAGAGGAAGCCGAGGAAGAAGCCGAAGCCGCCCTGTCCACCGTGGACAGCGAATTCGGCCGCACCACCGACCCGGTGCGCATGTACATGCGCGAAATGGGCACGGTCGAGCTGCTCACGCGCGAGGGCGAGATCGAGATCGCCAAGCGCATCGAAGGCGGCCTGATGGCCATGATGGAAGCCATCTCCGCTTCCCCGGCCACCATTGCCGAAATCCTGCGCCTGGGCGAGGACATCCGCGAAGGCAAGGTCGTCATCTCCACCATCGTGGACGGTTTCGCCAACCCCAATGAGGCCGACGACTTCGTGGCCGAGGAAGACTTTGACGAATACGACGAGGCCGACGACGACGACGGCAAGGGCGGCTCCAAGGCCCTGACCAAGAAGCTCGAGGAACTGAAGAAGCAGGCGCTGGAGCGCTTTGACAACCTGCGCACCTTGTTCGAAAAAGTCCACAAGACCTACGACAAGGAGGGCTACGGAACGCCCGCCTACGTGAAGGCGCAAAAGGCCCTGAGCGAAGAGCTCATGAATATCCGCTTCACCGCCAAGACGATTGAGAAGCTGTGCGACATGGTGCGCGGCCAGGTGGACGACATCCGCAAGAAAGAGCGCGAACTGCGCCGCATCATCGTGGACAAGTGCGGCTACCCGCAAGAGCACTTCATCACCGACTTCAGCGGCCGCGACAAGCACGGCAACCGCGTGGCCTCCAACCTGCTCAACCTCAAGTGGATCGAGAAACAGGCCGCCGCCGGCAAGCCCTGGAGCACCATCATGGCGCGCAACGTCCCGCCGGTGCAGGACCTGCAGCAAAAGCTGACCGACCTGCAATCGCGCGTGGTGGTGCCGCTGGACCAGCTCAAGGACATCAACAAGCGCATGAACGAAGGCGAGTCGTCTTCACGCGCCGCCAAGAAAGAGATGATCGAGGCCAACCTGCGCCTGGTGATCTCGATCGCCAAGAAGTACACCAACCGCGGCCTGCAGTTCCTGGACCTGATCCAGGAAGGCAATATCGGCCTGATGAAGGCGGTGGACAAGTTCGAATACCGCCGCGGCTACAAGTTCTCGACCTACGCCACCTGGTGGATCCGCCAGGCCATCACCCGCTCCATCGCGGACCAGGCCCGAACCATCCGCATCCCGGTGCACATGATCGAGACCATCAACAAGATGAACCGCATCAGCCGCCAGCACCTGCAGGAGTTCGGCTTCGAGCCGGATGCCAGCGTGCTGGCCGCCAAGATGGAGATCCCGGAAGACAAGATCCGCAAGATCATGAAGATCGCCAAGGAGCCGATCTCGATGGAAACCCCCATCGGCGACGACGACGACAGCCACCTGGGCGACTTCATCGAAGACAGCGCCAACACCGCCCCGATGGAAGCCGCCATGCAGGCCGGCCTGCGCGATGTGGTCAAGGACATCCTGGACAGCCTTACCCCGCGCGAAGCCAAGGTGCTGCGCATGCGCTTCGGCATCGAGATGACCAGCGACCACACGCTGGAAGAAGTCGGCAAGCAGTTCGACGTGACGCGCGAGCGCATCCGCCAGATCGAAGCCAAGGCGCTGCGCAAGCTCAAGCACCCTTCGCGTTCGGACAAGCTGCGCAGCTTTACTGACAACATTTGATCGTTGTCGGTCTCTGAAAAAAAGCCCGCATGAAGCGGGCTTTTTTTTGCTCGGGATCTGCGTCTATCAGTCCACCGTTTCCAGCGCCAGCGCCGCAGTGGCGGTGTTGGAAATCGGGATGTGGTAGTTGCTGGTCACCTTGCGCACTTTGGAGCCGCCGGCCGCGCCCAGTGCCGCGCGCATGGCCAGCCACATCAGCAGCTCCACGCCTTGCGTGCCGGTTTTCTCCACCAGCTCCAGCACGCTGAACTGCGTGGCCCACTCGGGGTTGGTCTCCAGGCTGTCGAGGAACTTGAGGTCGAATTCCTTGTTGATGAAGCCGGCGCGCTCGCCGTCGAGCTGGTGGCTCAGGCCACCGGAGGCGACCACCGCCACCTTCTTGGTGCTGTCCCACGACTTGATCGCCTCACCCACGGCCCGGCCCAAAGCATAGGCGCGCTTGGCCGATGGCAGCGGGAACTGCACGGTGTTGATGCAGATCGGCACCACCGTCACCGGGCAAGCGCCCTCGGGCCAGAACAGCTTCAGCGGCAGGGTGCAGGCATGGTCCACCAGCATTTCCTGGCAGGTCACGATGTCGAACTCTTTCTCGACCAGCGTGTTGATGATGTGCCAGGACAGATCCAGCTCGCCCTTGAATGGCGGCAGGGTCGGGATGCCCCAGCCCTCATCGGCATTGTTGTACTCGGGTGCGGCACCCACGGCGAAGGTCGGCATCTTGTCGAGGAAGAAGTTCAGGCCGTGGTCGTTGTAGAACATCACCAGCACGTCCGGCTTGGTCTTGGCCAGCCACTCGCGGATAGGCGGGAAGCCGTCGAAAAACGGTTTCCAGTAGGGCTCGTTTTGCAGGCCCTTGTGGATGGCGCCGCCGATGGCGGGGATGTGCGAGGTGCCGAGGCCGCCGATGAGTTTTGCCATGCTTGTTCTCCTTGAATTTATTTGCCGGCGGCCACGAGCTTGGCCCGGAATGCTTCTTTGCTCATGCCGGTCTGCTGGGCGCCGATGTCCTGCATGTCCAGATGGAAAATCCCGGCGAACTTGGCCAGGTAGTAGGCGTTGCCGCCGGCCGCGATGAGCTGCAGCACGTTGCGCGCGCGGATGGCGGCCGCCTGTTGCTCGTTCAGGCCGTACTTGCGCATATAGGCCTCTTCGTCCTTCTGGAACTCGGCCCGGTTGGCGGCCGAATTGAACGAAAAGCACATCTTGTTCAGCGCATAGCCTTTTTTGGCCTGCTCGCCGTCGAAGGGCGTGGTGCCCGGGATCTTGGGTGCGGGTTGGGTAGAAACCACTTGTCTTTCTCCTGTTTTTGATCGATGTCAACGCGAGTATTCCGCGCCCATTGCAAAAAATAAACACATGAATCATGATTGGACACATGAGCAAATTCGATCATTTGGACCTGGACGGCCATTTGCTGCGGCTATTGCTGGCCGTGGTGGAGGCGGGTTCCGTCACCGGCGCGGCGCAGAGCCTGGGCGTCACCCAATCGGCCGTCAGCCACCTGCTGGACAAGCTGCGCGCCATCACCGGCGACCCGCTGTTCGTCAAAAGCGGCCGCGGCATCGTGGCCACGGCGCGGGCCGAAGAGCTGGCCGCGCAGGCGCGCGACCTGCTGCGCCAGATGCAGCACTTCGCCCACTCGGGCGACTTCGACCCGGCCCGCTGGCACACCACCCTGACCATTGCCGCCAACGACTTCCAGCGCGACCTGCTGCTGCCCGCGCTGGCCGCGCGCCTGCGCCAGGCCGCCCCCGGCGTCGCGCTGCGCATCATCCCCTCGGCCGTGCCCCGGCTGGAGATGCTGCGCAGCGACGACTGCCAGCTCGTCATCAGCCCGCGCCCGCCCGATGGGGCCGACATCGTGCAGAAGCGCCTGTTCGAGGATCTGTACCGCGTGTTCTACGACCCCAAGGTGCGCGAAGCCCCGTTTGATGAGGCCGACTACCTGGCCGCCGACCATGCCACCGTGGTGTACGAGCCGAAACGCAGCCTTGACCTGGATCAGCATTTGGCCGCCCAGGGCCTGCACCGCCGCTTCACGATGATGGTGCCCACGCTCAGCGCCCTGCCCGCCTTTGTGCGCGGCACGCCGCTGCTCACCACCGTGCCCAGCCTGCTGGGGCGCCACACCTTGCGCGGCCTGGCCAGTTGCCCGCCGCCCGTGCCCTGCCCCACCATGCCGATGTACATGATCTGGCACGCCCGCTACCAGCAGGACGCCGCCCACCGCTGGCTGCGCAGCCAGCTTGAGGCGGTGGTGGCGCCGGCGCTGGCGGAAGTTCAGCCCAAGTCTTGAGACAACGACCCAGTGCGCTGTGCGCCGGGCACTGATGGTCAGCTTAGATTTCTGTGTACTTCTTGTTGGAACCGCGTGCACGGTCCACCGGGTACTTTTCGGCATTGAGGGCCAGCTTCTGGCGTGCCGCCTGCGCGAGGTCGATGCCCAGCTTGTCACACAGCTGCAGCAGATACAGCAACACATCGGCCGCCTCAGCCGCCACCTCGGCCTGTTTGGCGGCGGGCAGGTCGCGGCTCTGCTCTTCGGTCAGCCACTGGAAATGCTCCAGCAACTCGGAAGCCTCCACCGTCAGGGCTGCCGCCAGGTTCTTGGGCGAGTGAAACTGCTCCCAATCGCGCGCCTTGGCAAAGTCACGCAGGGCTTGGGTCAGGGATTGAAGGTCGCTGTTCATGGGCTGGGCCTGTTCATGTCAAAGTCGCAGCAGGCAAGCGACCCCAGGCCAGTGCCTCAGCCACATCGGCTTCTGTCAGCCCCATCTTGGCCAGCTTGGCGCGCACGGCTTCGCTGTGCTGCACCGGCTTGGCCAACTCGGCCGTCATGCCAGCCTGGGTGACCAGCGTCCAGAAGGCAGACGGGTTGGCCAGCACCAGCCGAAGCAGCTTGTCCATGGCTTCGGACTGCATCACATCATCGTTTTCGTATTTGCTGAAGGCCACCGGGCCGCCACCAAACAAGCGGGCGGCCTGCTTCTGGTTCAGGCCATAGCGCTCGCGCAGGACGCGGATTTCCGCGCCGGTAAGCAAGCCGTCCACCTGCTTGCGAAACGCCAGCACGGCGCGCTTGTTGGCGCGGCTTTCTTCGGCACCGGCAGACTCTGACGTGCAGGTGTCACAGGTGACAAACCGCAGGGGCAACATCGCCGTGTGCCCGCGGTACTCATGGGAGACCATTTCGCTGCCAGGCGTCAGATGGCCTTCGCCGCAAATCGGGCAAATGTCTTTTTCAGCGCTTTGCTTCGTCTTTCCCATTTCCATCTCCATCAACTGGACAGGTGACATGACACCATCAACACCAGTGCGCCTGTCCTGGCCAAGGCAAACTTCAAAAAATAGTCCACATCCATGCTCTTGCGCGATGCGGCAATTCACCAATAAAAATGGCGCCTAGCCCCAAGAGCGCGTCAGCAGTTCGTCCAGCGCATCAGCAATGGCCTGGCCGTGCCCGGCCAGCGAGGTGACGTGTTCGCTCAGTTGATCGAGGGCGACCGACACCATGTCCAGCGGGTGGAGCACCACCTCGACGCCGTCCACCTGAAACACCGGGTTCATGCGTGAGCCCACCGTGGCCGTCTGGCCGGGCAGCGCACTGCGGCGCACCAGCGGCACCACCATGCGCCTGCGGTAGCGGTCAAACAGCGATGACTGAACCAGCACCACGAATGGGATGGACTCCTTCAACGGCCCCTTGTTGCGGTGTACGTCGAACTGGGCCACTACAGTGTGGAGTGCTCGTCTGCAAACGAACCGACGGCGGCGTGCACTGCGTTCCAGTCGGCAGCGCAGATATCGGCCTGCTGCTGGCGCGTCACCTTGGTTTGCTGCTGCCGTGCCACGTAGTCGGCGAGCAACTCCTCCATGGTGGCGGAGAGGTTGCTGGTGTAGGTCTTGGCCAGTTCGACCAGGCTTTCGTTCAAGGTGAGGTTGACCGCGCGTTT
>Ga0210129_1000277_pt1 | contig 13522 bp, 9 predicted proteins | sample WestPond_Cattail_2_FD_185582 | JGI IMG/M metagenome (GOLD analysis project Ga0210129, IMG submission 185582) | Wetland microbial communities from the San Francisco Bay, California, USA, that impact long-term carbon sequestration -... | ecosystem: Environmental > Aquatic > Marine > Wetlands ... | reverse complement strand
CGGTCAGCGGCGGCAGGTACAGCGCCAGCGCCAGCAGCCCGAGCGTGAAGGCCGTCACGCCCCAGAGCATGCGATTGGGCACCCACAGCGAGGCCAGCAGGCCGCGCGGGCCCGCGCGGTTGGAGAGGATCAGCGCCAGGTTGCCCAGCACCAGCGCGCTGAAGGCCAGGGCGCGCGCCTGCGGCTCGTCCAGTTGCCGGGTGCCCCAGACGTAGACCAGCAGCACCGCGGCCAGCACCCCCAGCCCCTGCAGCACGGCCTGCACCAGGGTGGCGCCGGCAAACAGGGGTGCGGCCGGATCGCGCGGGGGATGGCGCATGACATCCTCGTCGGCCGGCTCGTTCTCGAACACCATGGCGCAGGCCGGGTCGATGGCCAGCTCCAGCAGCGCGATGTGCATGGGGAACAGCACGATGGGCCAGCCCAGCAGCAGCGGCAGCAGCGCCACGCCGGCGATCGGCACGTGCACCGCCATGATGTAGCTCATGGCCTTGCGCAGGTTGCCGAAGATGCGCCGGCCCTGGCGCACCGCGCGCACGATGGAGGCAAAGTTGTCGTCCACCAGCACGATGGCCGCCGCCTCGCGTGCCACGTCGGTGCCGCGCGCGCCCATGGCCACGCCCACATGGGCGGCCTTGAGCGCCGGCGCATCGTTGACACCGTCGCCCGTCATCGCCACCACCGCGCCCGTGGCCTGCAGCGCCTGCACGATGCGCAGCTTCTGCGCCGGGGTGATGCGGGCGCAGATGCTGGCCGTGCGCAGGCGTTGCTGCAAGCCGGCGTCCTCCAGACCATCCATCTCGTCGCCGCTCAGCACCTCCTGCGTATCCAGCCCGGCCTGGCGCGCGATGGCGCGCGCCGTTACGGGATAGTCGCCGGTGATCATCACCACCCGGATGCCGGCCTCATGACACTCGCGCACCGCCTGCGGGATTTCATCGCGCAGGGGATCGGCCAAACCCAGCAGGCCGACGAACTCGAAGTCGAAATCATGCTCGCCAGCCGGCCAGGGCGGGCCGGCATGCCGCGCCCGCGCCACCCCCAGCACGCGCAGGCCGCGCGCGGCCATGGCATCCACCGTCGCCGCCACCGCCTGCCGGCGTGTCGCGTCCAGATGGCACAAGTCCACGATGGCCTCGGGCGAGCCCTTGGCGGCCACCACATGGGTGGCCGGCTCGTCGCCCTGCCAGATGTGGGCCATGGCCCGCAGTTCGGGCGTGAGGGCGTATTCATGCACCAGTGCCCAGTCGCGGTGCAGGTGCTCGGTCTGCGCCAGGAACTGCTGACCCAGGGCGTGAAAGGCCTGTTCCATCGGGTCGTAGGGATCGATCCGGCTGGCCAGGATGGCGTACTCGACCACGGTGTGGAAGTTCTCGGCCAGCTCACGCACGTTCGCGCCGAGCGTCACGTCCTGCCCGTTCGCGTGCAATTGCGCCACCCGCATGCGGTTGACGGTCAGGGTGCCGGTCTTGTCCACGCACAGCACCGAGGTGGCACCCAGCGTTTCGATGGCGGCAATACGGCGCGTCAGCACCTGCTGGTGCGACAGGCGCCAGGCCCCCAGGGCCGGCAGCACGGTCAGCACCACCGTGAACTCTTCCGGCAGCATGGAAATGGCCAGCGCGATGCCGGCCAGCAGGGCCTGCAGCCAGTCGTCGTGCATCAACCCCTGGATCAGCACCAGTAGCAGGCTCAGGCTCAGGCCCAGCCAGGCCAGCCGGTGCACCAGGCTGCGGGTCTGGCGGCGCAGCGGCGATTCCTCCGCCTGCACGGTCTGCAAGGCCTGGCCGATCTGGCCCATCTGGCTGCGCGAGCCGGTCGCGGTGACACGCGCCAGCCCCTGCCCCTGCACCACCAGCGTGCCGGCATACAGCGCGGCCGATTCCTCCTGGCCGGTCACGCGCTGCAGGCCCGCGCCGACGTGCTTGCGCACCGGCACCGACTCGCCGGTGAGCAGGGATTCGTCGACCTGCACTTCACCCGCCGAGAGCAGCTCCGCATCAGCGGCCACGCGGTCGCCCTCGGCCAACTGCATCAGGTCGCCGCGCACCAGTTCCAGGCCGGCAATGGTCTGCACCTGGCCATCGCGGATGACCCGGGCCCGCGGGCTGGAGAGGTCGCGCAGGGCCTGGATCGCGCGTTCGGTCCTGCCCTCCTGGTAAAGCGTCAGCCCGATCACCACCAGCACCATCAGCGCCAGGCTCAGGCTCTCCTGCAAGTCACCCAGCAGCAGGTACAGGCCGGCGGCGGCCAGCAGCAGGGAGAACATGGGGTCGCGCACGGTTTCGCGCACGATGTGGTACCAGCGGCGCCCGGCATCGCCCGGCAGGGCATTGGGGCCGTCCTCGGACAGTTGCCGCGCCGCCTCGGCGGCCGTCAGGCCGCGTTCATCGAAAAGGGGCAAGTTCATGCCGGACATTGTGCGACATCAACGGGCGGTGGATGACGGCTACTTGGCGAGCAGGTCACCGCCATCGTGCCCGGCCGACGCCTGCACCGGTCGCTTGTTGGCGCCGGGCGCCTGCTTGCGCGCCAGCAGGGTGTACATGGTGGGCACCACGAAAATCGTCAGCAGCGTGCCCAGCGTCATGCCGCCCACGATCACCCAGCCGATCTGGATGCGGCTCTCGGCCCCGGCGCCGGTGGACAGGGCCAGCGGCACGGCGCCCAGCACCATGGCGCCCGTGGTCATGAGAATCGGGCGCAGGCGCTGGCTGGCGGCCTTGATCACCGCCTCCATCATCTCCATGCCCTGCTCGCGCATCTGGTTGGCAAACTCGACGATCAGGATGCCGTGCTTGGTGATCAGGCCCACCAGCGTGATCAGGCCGATCTGGGAATAGACGTTGAGCGAGCCGTTGCTCAGCTTCAAGGCCAGCAGGGCACCGATCATGGACAGCGGCACCGACAGCATGATCACCAGCGGATCGACGAAGCTCTCGAACTGCGCCGCCAGCACCAGGAAAATGAACAGCAAGGCCAGCACGAACACGATGGTCAACGAGCCTTGGGAGTTCTTGAACTCGCGCGAAGTGCCATTGAGGTCGGTGGTGTAGCCCGGCTTGAGCACCCGGGCGCTGACCTGGTCCAGGAAGTCCAGCGCCTGGCCCAGCGAGTAGTTGGGCGCGAGGTTGGCCGTGATCGACACCGAGCGGCGCTGGCTGAAGTGGTTGAGCTCGCGCGGCGCCACCGCCTCGCGCACCTTGACCAGCGAGGCCAGCGGGATCATGGTGTCGTTGCGGCCGCGCACGAATATCTTCTCGATGTCGTCCGGCGTATCGCGGCCGGTGGACTGGGTCTGCACGATCACATCGTACTGGTCGCCCCCCTTCTTGTAGCGGGTGACCTGCCGGCCGCCGAGCATGGTCTCGATGGCACGGGCCACCACATCGACACCAACGCCAAGGTCGGCGGCCCGTTCCCGATTCACGTCGATCTTGAGCTCGGGCTTGTTCAGCCGCAGGTCCACGTCCGCTCCCAGAATGCCTGGGTTCTTGCCGATCTCATCGAGGAACTGGCGCGTGACGCCACTCAAATTTTCATAGCTGTCGGAAGTCAGGATCACGAAGTTGACCGGCCGCTCGCGAAAGCCCTGGCCCAGCGAGGGCGGCGTGATCGGGAACGCCGAGACACCGGGCAGCGCATTGATCCTGGGCTGCATCTCGCGCGCCATCTCCAGCGTGGTGCGCTTGCGCTGGTCCCAGTCGATGGCACGCATGGAGACGCTGGCCTGGCTGACCGTCGGGTTGCCGGCCACGACGAAGATGCGGTCGAACTCCGGGTACTGGCTGCCGATCTTCTCGATCGCGCTGGCGTAGCGGTCGGTGTAGTCCAGGGTGGCGCCGTCGGGCGCATTGACCACGTTGAGGATCACGCCGCGGTCTTCCAGCGGCGCCAGCTCGCGCTTCATGCCGGGCAGGATGGCCGCAATCGCCAGCACCACGCCGGCCATGACCAGCAGCACCAGCCAGCGCATGGCCAGCACGCGGCGCAGCAGGCGCTCATAGCCGCCGCTCAGGGCGGTCAGCCGGGCTTCCATCCAGCGGTCGAAGAACCACGGTTTGGGGTTGTGGCGCAACAGACGCGAGCACATCATGGGCGAGAGCGTGAGCGCGATGAAACCCGAGACCACCACGGCGCCGGCCAGCGCCAGTGCGAATTCCACGAACAGGCGCCCGGTACGCCCCGGCGTGAAGGCCAGCGGGGCGTAGACGGCCGCCAGCGTCAGCGTCATGGCCACCACGGCAAAACCGACCTCGCGGGCGCCCTGGATGGCGGCGCTGAAGGGGTCCAGCCCCTCCTCGATATGGCGGTAGATGTTTTCCAGCACCACGATGGCGTCGTCCACCACCAGGCCGATGGCCAGCACCAGTGCCAGCAGCGTCAGCGTGTTGACGGTGAAACCGGCCAGCGCCATCAGCGCGAAGGTGCCGATCAGGCTGACCGGGATGGTGACGATGGGAATGATGGAGGCGCGCAAGGTGCGCAGAAAAACGAAGATCACCAGCGCCACCAGCAGCACCGCCTCCAGGATGGTGGTGAAGACGTTCTTGATCGAACGGTCGATGAAGACCGAGTTGTCGTTGGCGATGCTGATGCTGATGCCCGGCGGCAGGTCGGCCTGCAGCTTGGGCAGCATTTCGCGCACGCCGCGGCTGAGCTCCAGCGGGTTGGCCGTGGCCTGGCGGATCACGCCAGCCGAGATGGCCGGGCGGCCGTTCAGGCGCACCGAGCTGCGTTCCTCGGCCGCGCCCTCTTCAATACGGGCGACGTCGCGCAGCTTGACCGGAAAGCCGTTGACCATCTTGATCACGATGTCGCCGAACTGGGCCGGCTTGATCAGGTCGGTATTGGAGGTGACGGAGAACTCGCGCTGCCGGCTCTCGATGCGCCCAGCCGGCACTTCCAGGTTGCTGCGCCGCAGCGCGTCTTCCGCGTCCTGCGTGGTCAGCCTGTAAGCGGCCAGGCGGTCCGGATCGAGCCAGACGCGCATGGCGTACTTGCGCTCGCCGAAGATGCGCACGTCCGCCGCGCCGGTGACGGTCTGCAGGCGCGGCTTGACGACGCGGTTGATCAGTTCGTTGAGCTGCAGCGCGCTGTGCGTGTCGCTGGAAAACGCCAGCCAGATCACGGGGAAGGCGTCGGCCTCGACCTTGGCGATGACCGGCTCGTCGATCGCCTGCGGCAGCTTGTTGCGCACGCGCGCGGTGCGGTCGCGCACCTCGGCGGCGGCGGCATCGGCGTCCTTCTCCAGCCGGAAGCGCACCGTGATCTGCGCCTGCTCGGCCCGCGAGATCGAGGTGATCACATCCACCGCGTCGATGCCGGCGATCGAATCCTCCAGCGGCTTGGCCACCTGCGACTCCACCACCTCGGCCGACGCGCCGCCATAGCGCACGGTGACGGTCACCACCGGTTCGTCGATCTTGGGATACTCGCGCACCGGCAGCTTGGTGAAGCTGACCGCGCCGATCAACAGCACCAGCAGGGACAGCACGGTGGCGAACACCGGGCGGCGGATCGCAATTTCGGGCAGTTGCATGGTGACTCAGTCGGCCGGCGGCCGGTTCAGTTCCAGCACCTTGACCGGGCTGCCGTCACGCTGCAGGCGCTGCTGGCCGGCGGTGACCACGGTATCGCCCTCCTTCAGGCCCTCCAGGATCTCGACCTGGCCGGGGCGGCGGATGCCGACCTTGACCTCGACGCGCTGCGACACCAAGCCGTTCCTGTCCGGCCCCGGCACCAGCTTGATGACGTACTGCTTGCCGCTTTGCGGCACGATGGCCTCCTCGGGGATCACGCGGGCCGTTTCGCGCACACCGAACACGGTGGTGACGCGCGCGAACATGCCCGGGCGCAGCAGCAGCTTCTGGTTGACGATGCTGGCGCGCACGCCGATGGAGCGGCCATTGGCGTCGATCAGCGGATCCACCGCCTTCACCTGCGCCGCGAACTTGCGCCCCGGCAGCGCATCGAGCTCGACCGTCGCCTTCTGTCCCGGCCGCACCTGGGTCTGGAAGCGTTCGGGCAGGCGGTAATCGACATACACCGTATCGATGTCCTCCAGATTCACGATGTCGGCCCCATCCTTCAGGTAGTCCCCGACGTTGACGTTGCGAATGCCGGCGATACCGGCGAACGGCGCCACGATCTTCAGGCGTGCGGCGGTGGCCTGCGCCAGCGCCAGCTTGGCTTGCGCCACCTCCAGGTTGGCGGCGCTCTCGTCCAGGGAGCGCTGGCTGACGAAGTTCTGCGCCAGCAGCTCCTGGTTGCGCTTCTGGTTGGCCTGCGCGATGGACAACTCGGCCTGGCTCTGCTTGACCTGCGCCAGCTGCAGCTGGTCGTCGAACTGCACCAGCAGTTGCCCCTTGCGCACGCGCTCGCCATCGCGGAAATTGAGCTGGATGATGCGCCCGCTGACCTCGGGGCGCAGCATCACGCCCTGGCGCGAACGCAGGCTGCCCACCGTCTGCGCGTCATCCACCACGCGCGTGACTTCCACCCGGGCCACGTCCACCGTGACGGGCGGGGCGGCGGCCGCAGCGCCGGGTCGCGAGGGGCTGGCAACGATCGCAGACGCTTCATTCGGGCCATGGGGCTGGTTTTTGTTCTGGAACCACCAGGCCAGCCCGGAAACTAGCGCGATGCCGACCGCGGCCACAATCTGATAAATGAATCTGGATGCCATGAACGCCTGAGAGTTTTTGTAGGCCAACGCGGCTGAAAACAAGCCACTGGTCCATCCGTCAATGTAGCAGCAGACGCCAGCCCGCGCATGGGTGGAATGCCTGAGTGGCCGGGCCGGACAGGCAACTTTGCAAAGTCTTTACACGGCCTAGCGCCGCCCCAGGGCTTGCTCCACGCCGCGATTGGCCAGCTCGTCGGCGCGCTCGTTGCCGGGGTCGCCGTTATGGCCCTTGACCCAGCGCCAGTCGATCTTGTGCGCGGTCGAAGCCACCAGCGCATCCAGCCGTTGCCACAGATCGACATTCTTGACCGGTTGTTTCGCTGCCGTCTTCCAGCCCCGGGCCTTCCAGCCGGCCAGCCACTCCGTCATGCCCTTGAGCACGTACTGGCTGTCGGCATGCAGGATCACGTGACAGGGGCGTTTGAGGGCCTCCAGCGCCATGATCACCGCGATCAGTTCCATGCGGTTGTTGGTGGTGCCCAGCTCGCCGCCAAACAGCTCTTTTTCGGTGTTGCCGGACTTGAGCAGCACGCCCCAGCCGCCCGGACCCGGATTGCCCTTGCAGGCCCCGTCGGTATAAATTTCAACGCGATTCAAACGATGTTTCCTGTTCTGTTCGTTGGAGGGCCTGATTGTCGCCGCTGCGGTGGGCCATGGGCACCGACGCCCTGGCGTGTTTCGTGGCGGTCTTCCAGGCCGGCCCGAGCAGGCGCACCCCATGCACCCGCTTGACCGCCACCAGAAAATACACGGCCCCGAAGATCGGCCACCAGCGCGGCCCGGCGCGGTCCATCCAGTCCAGCCGGCGCAGCCATTTCCCGCTGCGCATCACCGGCCGGTAGCAGCCGAAGTGGCCCTCCTCGATTTCGAAATCCAGCAGATGCAGCCAGTCGCGCAGGCGCCAGTAGCCGATCGACTCGCCCAGTTCCGGCAACAAAATCGAACCCAGACCGAGGCGCTGGCGCCACTGCTCGCGCCGGCGCCGCAAGCCCCACAGGCTGGCCGGGTTGAAGCCGCAAATCACCACCCGGCCCTCGGGCACCAGCACCCGCGCCACTTCGCGCAGGGTGGCGTGCGGATCGGGGTGGCTGTCCAGGGTGTGCGGCAGCACGACCAGGTCCAGGCTGGCCGCCGGGAAGGGCAAGGCGGCGAAATCCGTCCGCAGCGCCGGCTGCGGCGCGGGCTGCGGCGGCATGGCGGCCACGCTGGTGGCCACGCTGGTGGCCAGCCAGCGGTGCGGCATGCGGTTGGCCTGCAGCGCGTCCAGCGCCGGCAGGCCCAGTTGCAGCGCGTGGTAGCCGAAGATGTCGGCCACCGACTGTTCGAACTGCGCCTGCTCCCAGTCCAGCAGATAACGGCCGGCCGGAGACTCAAACCAGTCCTGCAAACCTATAATCCGATCACTCATGCTCTTGATCCCACTTCCGGCCTTTGCCGACAATTACATCTGGATGGTGCACGACGGGCACAGGGCCGTGGTTGTAGATCCGGGCGATGCCCAACCGGTATTGCAGACCTTGCAGCAAACCGGCCTGCAACTGGATGCGATTCTAGTCACCCACCACCATGAAGACCATGTGGGTGGCGTGGACGAACTGCGCGAGGCGACCGGCGCCACCGTGTACGGCCCGGCCGGCGAAGACATCCCCGAGCCGTACGAGCACCTGGGCGGCGGCGACCGGGTGCAGGTCCTCGGCCTTGATTTCTCGGTCTTCGATGTGCCCGGCCACACCGCCGGCCACATCGCGTTTTATAGTCCGGACATGGATGGGCAGCCGCTGCTGTTCTGCGGCGACACCCTGTTCTCCGGCGGCTGCGGCCGCCTGTTCGAAGGCACGCCGGCCCAGATGCTGGCCTCGCTGGACCAGCTCGCGGCCCTGCCCGGCAACACCCGGGTGTGCTGCACCCATGAATACACCCTGGGCAACCTGCGCTTTGCCCGCGTGGTGGAGCCCGACAACCAGCCCCTGCGGCAGTACATGACGGCGTGCGAAGACAAGCGTGCACGCCAACTGCCCACCCTGCCCTCCTCCATGGCGCTGGAGCGCGATATCAATCCGTTTTTGCGCTCACGCCAGCCCGCCGTCATCCAGGCGGTCCATGCCTTCAACCCTGCCGCCCGGGACGAGACGACGGTGTTCGCCGCCCTGCGAGAGTGGAAAAACCAGTTCCGATGAAATTCCTGACCCTCGCCTCCCTGGTCGGCCTGCTCTGGCTTGGCGGCTGCGCCAGTCCCGGCGTCACCGACCCGTCCACCCCCGCCCCGGCCGATGCCTTGCCCACGCCCACGGTCGCAGCCGTGCCGGCTGAACCCAGCCATGCACCGGAATTCCCCACCGGCACGCTGACCCCCATCACCGCCACCGAAACCCCGTCGCAAGCCATCACGTCCATGGCGGCACCGCTTGACCTGTGGGAGCGCATCCGGCGCGGCTTTGCGATACCGGATCTGGACAGCGATCTGGTGCGCGACCGGGAGCAGTGGTACGCCGCCCGCCCCGAAGACCTCGAACGCATGACCGAGCGCTCGCGCAAATACCTGTTCCACATCGTCGAGGAGCTGGAGCGGCGCAACATGCCGACCGAACTGGCGCTGCTGCCCTTTATCGAGAGCGCCTACAACCCGCAGGCGTTCTCCCGCGCCCGCGCCGCCGGCATGTGGCAGTTCATCCCCAGCACCGGCAAGCTCTACCGGCTCAAGCAGAACGCGTTCCGCGACGACCGGCGCGACGTGCTGGCGTCCACGCGCGCGGCGCTGGACTACCTGCAGAAGCTCTACGGCATGTTCGGCGACTGGCACCTCGCGCTGGCCGCCTACAACTGGGGCGAAGGCAGCGTCGGCCGCGCCATCGCCAAGAACCAGCGCAAGAACCTGGGCACCGGCTACCTCGACCTGGCCATGCCGATGGAGACGCGCTTCTACATTCCGAAGCTGCTGGCGGTGAAGAACATCGTGGCCAACCCGGACAGTTTCGGCATCAAGCTGCCGCATATCGGAAACCACCCCTACTTCGACACCGTCACCATCACGCGCGACATCGACGTCACGCTGGCGGCCAAGCTGGCCGAAGTGCCGCTGGAGGACTTCAAGGCGCTCAACCCTTCGCTGAACCGCCCGGTCATCCTGGCCGCAGGCACGCCGCAGATCCTGCTGCCCTGGGACAACGCCACCATCTTCCAGCGCAATCTCGATGCCTATGCCGGCACGCGACTGTCCAGCTGGACGGTCTGGATCGCCCCCACCACCATGAAGCCGCCCGACGCCGCCAAGCGCGTCAACATGAGCGAGGCCGACCTGCGTTACGTCAACCGCATCCCGCCCAACATGAACATCCGCGCCGGCTCCACCCTGCTGGTGCCGCGCCCGGCCCGCCAGGAGCGCGATGTCACGATGCGCATCGCCGACAACGGCCAGCTCTCGCTGTCCCGGGAAGTCGTGCTGCACCGCACGGTGATCAAGGCCGGCAAGCACGACTCGGTGGCCAGCATCGCCAGGCGCTATCGCCTGAACGCGGCCAGCGTTGCGACCTGGAACAAGGTCAGCACCTCGGCCACCTTCCATCCGGAACAGCAGGTGGTGGTGTACCTGACGGCACGCCCCCGGGCTGCCCACAAATCAAAGCCGCGCCCCCAAGGCAGACCGGTTCAACGCGGCAAGAAACCCACGCAAACGGCCAAGCGTTGAGTGTGAGGTTTCGATAGTCTTTCCGCCAGCGCGCTGGCATGGCGCAGGGCCATGCGCGGGCTTGTGCCGGTCATAATTTCTCCGTCTCGCCCTGCCTGGGCTGCCACTTCATCAGGCGGCGCTCAATCCGCCCGACCAGACCGTCGAGCAGCAGCGCAAAGGCGGTCAGCACCACGATGCCGGCAAACACGGTGTTGACGTCGAACGTGCCCTCGGCCTGCTGGATCAGGTAGCCCACGCCGCGCGCCGAGCCCAGGTACTCGCCCACCACCGCGCCGACGAAGGCCAGGCCCACCGAGGTGTGCAGGCTGGAGAACACCCAGGCCGTGGCGCTGGGCAGGTACACGGTGCGCAGCAACTGGCGCTGGTTCGCGCCCAGCATGCGGGCGTTGGCCAGCACCACGGGGCTGACCTCGCGCACGCCCTGATAGACGTTGAAGAACACGATGAAGAACACCAGGGTGACGGCCAGCGCCACCTTGCTCCAGATGCCGAGGCCAAACCACATGGCGAAGATGGGGGCCAGGATCACGCGCGGCATGGCGTTGGCGGCCTTGATATAGGGCTCCATGATCGCGCTGGCCGTGGGCGCGAGCGCCAGCCACAGGCCGCAACCCAGACCCAGCACGGTGCCGATACAGAAGGCCAGCACCGTCTCCAGCAGGGTGGTGCCCAGATGGCGGTAGATGTCGGCGTTGCCGGCCAGCCCATCGGCGAACAGCGCACCGGGCGGGAGACTCCAGGGCAGGAACCAGGACCAGATGCGTCCGAGCACCTGCACCGGCTCGCCCAGGAAAAACGCCAACTGTTGGTCGCGCGAGGCCAGCTGCCAAGCACTCAGCATCAGCACCAGCACGCCCACCTGCCAGACGCGCAGATTGCCTTCATGCGGCTTGATACGGTCCCACATGATCAGGCGGCCTTCCTCAATTGCTGCTGGTAGCCCTTGAGCACCTCGTCGCGCAGCACGTTCCATATCTGCGAGTGCAGCTCGACGAAGCGCGGTTGGGTGCGCACCTCGGCCACATTGCGCGGGCGGGCCAGGTCGATGTCGAACTCGCCGATCGGGCGCGTCGCCGGCCCGGCGGACAGCACCACCACGCGGTCGCTCATGGCAATGGCCTCGTCCAGGTCGTGGGTGATGAACAGCACCGCCTTCCGTCCGTTTTCGCCCCCGGGCGCGTTGCGCCCACCCCCCGAGGGGGTAGGCTCGGGCCTTGGGGCGGCCCGGCGCCCCTCGCTTGCGCCGCTCCACAGCTCCAGCACCTCGTCCTCCATCAACTGGCGCGTCTGGATGTCCAGCGCGCTGAAAGGCTCGTCCATCAGGATGATGTCCGGGTCCAGCGCCAGCGTCTGGGCCAGCGCGGTGCGCTTGCGCATGCCGCCCGAGAGCTGGTGCGGGTAGCGGTCGCCAAACTCGGAGAGGCCCACGCGGTCGAGCCAGGCCTGGGCCTGGGCGCGGGCGGCGGCGTCCGGCACGCCGCGGTACTGCAGGCCGACCATCACGTTGTCGATGGCGCTGCGCCAGGGCATCAGGGCCTCGGTCTGGAACATGTAGCCGGCCCGCCGGTTGATGCCATTCAGGGGTTCGCCAAACACGCGGACTTCGCCGCTGGAAGGCGCCAGCAGGCCGGCCCCGATATTGAGCAGGGTGGACTTGCCGCAACCGGTGGGGCCGACCACGGACACGAACTCGCCGGCACGGATGCGCAGCGTCGTGTCCGCCACCGCGGTGTAGCGGGCCGCCGCGGCATCGGAGGAACGGAAGGTACAGCTGATGCCGAGAAATTCGAGCGCGAAATCAGACACGGCGGCAGTCGCCTCAGGCCTTGAACCTGTCCTTGGCCCGGCGTGCGAACTGGTTGGTAAAGGTCTTGGACAAATCGATCTTGTCGGCCTTGAGCGTGGCATCGAAGCTGCTCAGCGCCCGCAGCGCGGTCTTGCCGCCGTCCTCGGGGAACAGGCCGTCCAGGGCAATCGATTCGCGCACCTTGTTGAAGGACGCCAGGTACAGCCCCCGGTCGCCCAGCAGGTAGGACTCGGGCACGGTCTTGATGATGTCGCTGGGGCCGGCCGTCTGCAGCCATTTCAGGCCGTGGACGATGGCGTTGGCCAGGGCCTGGGCGGTGTTGGGGTTTTTCTGCAGGAATTGCAGGGGCGCATACAGGCAGGCCGCCGGCATCGGGCCGCCAAACACCTCCAGCGTGCCCTTGAGGGTGCGGGTGTCGGAGATGATGCGCACATCGCCTTTCTGCTCCAGCATGGTCATCACCGGGTCGATGTTGCTGATGGCATCGATCTGGCCCGAGCGCAATGCGGACAGGGCACCCGCCGAGGTGCCGACACCGATGAAGCTCACGTCGCTGGCCTTCAGGCCGGCGCGCGAGAGCACCAGGTTGGCCATCATGTTGGTGGACGAGCCCGGCGCCGTGACGCCGATCTTCCTGCCCTTGAGGTCGGCCACCGACTTGTAGTTCGGCAGGGTCTTGGTCGAGACGCCCATGGCGATCTGGGGCGCGCGGCCCAGCAGCACAAAGCCCTGGAAAAACTGGCCCTTGTTCTGCAGGTTGATGGTGTGCTCGTAGGCGCCGCTGACCACATCGGCCGAACCGCCCACCACGGCCTGCAAGGCCCGCGAGCCGCCGGAGAAATCACTGATCTCCACCTCCAGGCCTTCGGCCTTGAAGTAGCCCAGTTGTTCGGCCAGGGTCAAGGGCAGGTAGTAGAACGAGGCCTTGCCGCCGACCGCGATGGCGACGCTGGTTTTTTCGAGCCGGGTCTGCGCGCGCAGCGCCGGTACGGCCAGCGAGGCGGCACCCAGCGTCAGCGCCGTGCTGAATCTGCGCCGATTGATGGGCATGTGTTGCATGGGGTCTCCTTGATTATTGTGGTGCTTGAATATCGGGAAGCCTACCCAGCCATGAAAAAACCCGCATCGGGAAACATCCCGAGCGGGTTATTACCTAGGGAAGCTCTGCATAACTTTCGCCATGCGCGTTCGAATCCAAAACGGGATGATTTGACCGCCAACACCGCGCGTCGTGTGCTGTACGCACACGCAAGCGGTTTGGTGGGCAAAGGGCCCGTTTTGGGCCGAACCCCTTCGGGGGCGCGGTTTTGCGGGCGATCCGCTGCGTTGCAAAATCAGG
>Ga0210129_1000274_pt1 | contig 13765 bp, 11 predicted proteins | sample WestPond_Cattail_2_FD_185582 | JGI IMG/M metagenome (GOLD analysis project Ga0210129, IMG submission 185582) | Wetland microbial communities from the San Francisco Bay, California, USA, that impact long-term carbon sequestration -... | ecosystem: Environmental > Aquatic > Marine > Wetlands ... | reverse complement strand
GAAAAGACCTTTCCGATGCCCGCATCGGCACAGACGGCCTGGCTGCTGCTGCAGGACATCGAGGGCGTGGCCAACTGCATGCCCGGGGCGCGCATCACCGAGCGCACCGACGATCAGCACTACAAGGGCACCATAGCGGTCAAGTTCGGGCCGGCCAGCATGTCGTTTCGCGGCGAGGTGGAGGTCAAGGCGCTCGAAGCTGCGAACCGCACCCTGCGTCTTGTCGGCAAGGGCACCGACTCCACCGGCAGCTCCGGCGCATCCATGGACCTGACGGCGCGCATCGAGGCGGTGAACGACAGCTCCTGCAACCTGGTGGGCAACAGCGAGGTGTCGATGAGCGGCAAGGCGGCCGCCTTTGGCGGGCGCATGATGAACTCGGTGGCCGATCAGGTGCTCAAGCAGTTCGCCGCCAACTTCGAAGCCAAGGTGCGGGCCATGCAGGCGAACCCGCCCGGCGCGCCACCCGCATCGGGCGGCACGGGCAGCAACGCCAGCGCCGCGCCGGGAGCAACCCCGGCGCCGCCGCAGTTGAACGCCCTGGCCCTGGCCTGGGCCGTCTTCATGGATTGGCTGAAGTCACTGTTTTCGGCGAAAAAGGCATGAGCGCCGCGCGGCCGTTCCGAAGGCGCTCGCTCCCCCTCGGGGGGACGGCCCGAAGGGCCAAGGGGGCCACATGCGCCGCGCGGCCGTTCCGAAGGCGCTCGCTCCCCCTCGGGGGGACGGCCCGAAGGGCCAAGGGGGCCCAATGACTTCTGGGCGTGCGCAGGAGCTGGCTAGCTGGCAGCAGGACTTGGCACGCGCCGGCTACATCGCCGAACCGGGCCTGGTGGCGACGCTGATGCTGATGCAGGATCTGGAGCGGCCCCTGCTGCTCGAGGGCGACGCCGGCGTCGGCAAGACCGAAGTGGCCAAGGTGCTGGCCACCCTGCGCCACACGCGGCTGATCCGGCTGCAGTGCTACGAAGGCCTGGACGCCCATGCGGCCATGTACGAATGGAACTACCAGCGGCAACTGCTGGCCATCAAGCTGCTCGAGCACGACGAACGCGGCATCGCACAGAAAGAGCAGGACATCTTTTCCGACCGCTACCTGCTCAAGCGCCCGCTGCTGGAGGCCATCACCTGCGAACAGCCCCCCGTTCTGCTGATCGACGAGGTGGACCGCGCCGACGAGGCGTTCGAGGCCTATCTGCTGGAGCTGCTCTCGGATTTCCAGCTCTCCATTCCCGAACTCGGCACCGTGCGCGCCACCAGCCGCCCGCTGGTGGTGATCACCTCCAACGGCACGCGCGAACTGTCGGACGCCCTGCGCCGGCGCTGCCTCTACCAGTACATCGACTACCCCGACTACGACAAGGAACTCGCCATCGTGCGCGCCAAGGCGCCCGCCGTGCCGGCCGTTCTGGCGCAGCAGATCGTGGCCTTCGTGCAGAGCGTGCGCCGCATGGAGTTGCAAAAGAAGCCGGGCATTGCCGAGACGCTGGACTGGGCCGCCGCGCTCTTACGGCTGGATATCTCGGTGATCGACAAGGACGGCGCCGAGCGCATCATGCAAACCCTGGCGGCCCTGATCAAGACCCGCGACGACCGTGTGGCCTTCACGCGCGAAGTCGTCGCCCGGCTGGCGGCCGCATGCTGAGCACGGACGCACCGGCGCTCCAGAAGCTGGCCAGCACACGCCTGGCGGGGTTTCCCGGCTTCCTGCGCGCCAACGGTTTTGCGGTGGGCGGCGGCGACGCCGTCGAAGTGCTGCGCACCGCCGAGCGCGTGGGGGTGCTTGATCCGCACATTCTGCGCTGGAGCCTGCAGGCGTTGCTGTGCGGCCGCGCCGAGGAATGGCGGCGCTTCGACCAATTGTTCGACGCCTGGTTCCTGCCCGCCAACAAGTGGCAGCGGCCTGAACGGCGCGACGCTGACAAGGGTTTCCTCAGCGGCCACCAGCCGCAAGGCCCGGCCAGTGACCGCGCGCCCACGATGGATAGCGAGGACATCCGGCCGCGCCAGGCCGCCAGCCGCCAGGAAATCCTGAGTTCGGCCGATTTCCGCGAGTTGACCGAACGTGAGCATGCGCTGGACATCGAAGCCTTGATGCGGCAGTTTGCCCGCCAGTTGAAGCACATCCGGCTGCGCCGCGAGGCGCGCGCGCGCCATGGCCGCCGCCTCGACTTGCCGGCCACGATACGGCGCAGCGTGGCCAGCGGCGGCACGCCATTTCACCTGGAATGGAAAGACCGCAAGCGCGTGCGCCCACGCCTGGTGCTGCTGATCGACGTCAGCCGCTCCATGCTGCTCTACAGTTTTTTCTACCTGCGCCTGGCGCGTGCGCTCAGCGCCGAATTGTCCGACGTGTTCAGCTTCATCTTCCACACCCGGGTCACCGGGGTGTCGCAGGCGCTGCGCGACCCCGACCCCTGGCGTGCGCAGGAGCGGCTGCACCTGATGGCGCAAGGCTGGGCCGGCGGCACGCGCATTGGCGAAAGCCTGGCGCAGTTCAATCGCGAACACGCGGCCCGGATCGTGAATTCCCGCACTGCCGTGATTATTTTGAGTGACGGCTACGATACGGGGGAACCGGCGGCGCTGTCCGGTGCCCTGTCGCAACTGCGGCGGCGCGCGCGGCGGGTGGTCTGGCTGAATCCCTTGAGCAATCAGCCGGGCTATGCGCCGATCAGCCAGGGCATGCAGGCCGCCCTTCCGCACCTGGATCTGCTGGCCGCGGGCGGCGACCTGGAGAGCATCAAGGCGGTGCTGCCCAAGCTGATCGAGGCGCTGGGATGACAATCAGGGTTCGGGCGTGCGCTGGCGAAGCAGCGTGGCGCCCTCTGGAAGGAGCGTAGGAATGGGATGCATGTTCAAAGCCAACGGCCTCTACAGTCGCATGACCGTGGGCGCCGTGTTGCTGGCCGCCGGCGCCGGCTCGCGCCTGGGGGGGCGGCCCAAGTCGCTGCTCGAACTCGGCGGCGTGCCGCTGATCATGCGGCAACTGATCGCCCTGTCGGGCGCCGGTGTCGATGAGGTCGTCGTCGTCCTGGGCCACCATGCCCAGGCCATCGAAGCCGCCATCGGGCAGTTTCCCATCACGCTGGTGCACAACCCGGCGCCCGATGAGGGCCAGGCTTCGTCGGTGCGCATCGGGCTGCAGGCCTTGTCGCCCCGGATCGACGCGGTGATGGTGGCGCTGGCCGACCAGCCCCTGATCAACGCGCAGGACATCACCGCCCTGATTGCCGCCTTCAGGCAACGCGGCGACAAATCCATGGTGGTGCCGCGGGTGGCTGGCGCCGACGGGAGCACCGCGCCGGGCAACCCGGTGATTTTCGATGCCGCGCTGCGCGAGCAGTGGCTGGCCGGCAGTGCCGACCTCACATGCCGCAACTGGCGTGAGAAGCACCCCGAGAGCGTGCACTGGTTCGATACCGACAACCGGCGCTACCGCATCGACATCGACACACCCGAAGACCTGGAGCGGTTCACCGCCAGCACCGGCCACACCCTCACCTGGCCGCACGCGTTCGCAAGCACCAGCGACGCGGCCTGATCGGCCATTGCTGCTATTTCACCGGCCCTTGCAGGGCGAGTACAGGCGTTTTCGGCGTGCGTCGATGGGGTCGGCTTGTTTTTTACGTCGAACACCAATGACGCCGCCCCGCTGCCCACCAACCCAAGACAAGACACGCCGATGGGCTACGATTGCACCATGACATCTTCCACCTTCGCCGCCATTGCGCCTGCCAGCGTACCGTTGAAACAGGATGCCCAGATCATCGGCCTGGTCGGCCTGGCGCATGCCAGTTCGCACTTTTCCCATCTGCTGCTGCCCTTGATGTTCCCGGTGTTCATCAAGGAGTTCGGCCTGAGCTACTCGGAGCTGGGCTTGCTGATGACGGTGTTTTTTGTCGTCTCCGGCATCGGGCAGGCCAGTGCCGGCTTTGTGGTGGACCGCTTCGGTGCCCGCCCGGTGCTGTTCGTGGCCCTGGGCATTTTTGTCCTGGCTTGCATCGCCGCCTCCCTGGTCACGGGCTACGCCGGGCTGATGGCGGTGGCCGCCCTGGCGGGCCTGGGCAATTCGCCATTTCATCCGATCGACTTCACCATCCTGAACCAGCGGGTCTCCTCCGGGCGCCTGGGCCATGCCTTCAGCGCCCATGGCCTGACCGGCAATCTGGGCTGGGCCATCGCCCCGGTGTTTCTGGTCGGCATCAGTGCCCTGGCCGGCTGGCGCGTGGCCTATCTGGCGGCCGCCGCGATGTATGTGGGCATCCTTCTGCTGCTCGTCACCCAGCGCCGGCAGTTGCGCACCGAGGTGCTGCTGCGCCAGCCGGACAGCGGCGCCGACCATGATCTGGCGTTCCTCAAACTGCCGGTGGTGTGGTGGTGTTTTGCCTTCTTCATGTTCTCCACCATGACCCTGGCCCTGATGCAGAACTATGCGGTGTCCCTGCTCAAGATCCTGCATGACGTGAGTTTCGAGGCGGCCACGCTGACGCTCACGGCCTACATGCTGTGCGCTGCACTGGGCATTTTTGTCGGCGGCTTCGTCGCCGCGCGCAAACTCAACAGCGACCGCGTGGTGGCGGTCTGCATGGCGACGGGTGCGGTGATGCTGGCCTTGTGCGGCACCGGCGTGCTGGGCGCGGTCGGCACCATGGTGGTGCTGGCGGCCACGGGCTTTGCCATCGGCATCGGCGCGCCGTCGCGCGACATGATGGTCAAGCAGGCGACCCCCAAGGGGGCCACCGGCCGGGTTTACGGCACGGTGTATTCCGGTTTTGACGTCGGTTTCGCCGTGGCCCCGCTTTTGTTCGGGGCCTTCATGGACCGGGGCTGGTTCAGCGCGGTTTTTTACGGGGCGGCGCTGATCCTGTTGATCAGCGTGATCACGGCGCTGGGGATCGGCAAGCGCGCCCGGTAAATACGTGGCGGGAGCCGCCCGTTCGCGGCACAATGGGCCCCATGAACTCTCAAATTGCCGGCCATCTCCTCGTCGAATGCCTGGTGGCCCAGGGCGTGACCCATGCCTTCGGCGTGCCGGGCGAGAGCTATCTGGCGGTGCTCGACGGCTTTCATGCCTACCGGGAGCAGATCCGCTTCATCAGCAACCGGCAGGAGGGCGGCGCGGCCTTCATGGCCGAGGCCCAGGGCAAGCTCACCGGCCGGCCGGGCGTGTGTTTCGTCACGCGCGGCCCGGGCGCCACCAACGCCTCGATCGGCGTGCACACCGCCTTCCAGGACTCGACCCCCATGGTGCTGTTCGTGGGCGACGTGGCCAGCGACATGCGCGACCGCGAGGCCTTCCAGGAAGTCAACTACGAGGTTTTCTTCGGACCCAGTACCAAAGGCATGGCCAAGCGGGTGGAGCGCATCGACGATGCCCGGCGCATTCCCGAGTACGTGGCCCGCGCCTTTGCCACCGCCATGAACGGCCGGCCCGGCCCGGTGGTACTGGTGCTGCCGGAGGACATGCTGACGCAGGTGGTGGACGTGGCGCCGCTGCCGCGGGTCGATGCGGTGCAAGCCTGGAGCGACCCCGGGGTGCTGCAAAAGCTGCGTGAGATGCTGTTGAAGGCCGAGCGACCCCTGGTCATTGCCGGGGGCGGCGGCTGGACGCCGCAGGCCGCGCAGGCGCTGCAGCGCTTTGCCGAAAACTGGAAGCTGCCGGTGGGCAATGCCTTCCGCTTCCAGGACACGTTCGACAACCACCATCCCCTGTACGCGGGCGACGTGGGCATCGGCATCAACCCCAAACTCGCGGCCCGCGTCAGGGGCAGCGACCTGATCCTCGCCATCGGCCCGCGGCTGGGCGAAATGACCAGCGGCGGCTATACCCTGTTCGAGGCGCCCCTGACCAAGCAAAAACTGGTGCACATCCACGCCAGTGCCGAGGAGCTCAACCGCGTCTACCAGGCCGACCTGGCGATCAACGCCACCATGAATGCCGCAGCGCATTCGCTCGAAGTCCTGGCCGCGCCCCCGATCGTGGCGTGGGTAGCCTGGGCCCAGGCCTGCCATGCCGACTACCTGGCCAATCTGGAACCGCAGGCCTTGCCCGGCGCCATCGACATGCCGGCCATCGTGGCCACGCTGCAAAAGCATTTGCCTGCCGATGCGGTGCTGACCAATGGCGCCGGCAATTTTGCCAGCTGGATGCACCGCTTCTTCAAGCACCACGGGCTGGCCAAGGGCCACAAGACCCAGTTGGCGCCGACCAACGGCGCCATGGGCTACGGCGTGCCGGCCGGCATTGGCGCGGCCATCACCACGAAACGCACCGTGTTCACCGTCGCCGGGGACGGGGACTTCTTGATGAACGGGCAGGAGCTGGCCACCGCCGTGCAGCATGGCGCCAAAACCATCATCCTGCTGCTCAACAACGGCATGTACGGCACCATCCGCATGCACCAGGAGCGCGAGTACCCGCAGCACGTCAGCGGCTCCCAGTTGGACAACCCCGACTTCGCGGCGCTGGCGCGCGCCTACGGCTACGCCGGGGTGCGCATCGGCCGCACGGACGAGTTCGAACCCGAGCTGCTGGCGGCGCTGGCGCGAGCGCAGGGCACGCTGATCGAGGTGATGCTGGATCCGGAGGTGATCACGACCCGCGGCACCTTGAGCGCTATCACGCAGGCGGCGCTGGCCAAGGGGAAAATCCACTGAGAGGCGATTCACCCGCCGGCGAGCGCCCAAGAAAAAAGGCCGACTTTTCAGTCGGCCTTTTGCGTAACGGGGAAACCCGATTACTTGAGGTGCTTGCCGATCAGGCCAGCCATCTCGAACATGGACACTTGGCCCTTGTTGAAGACGGCGCGCAGTTTGTCGTCGGCATTGATCATGCGCTTGTTGATCGCGTCCTGCAGCTTGTTCTTCTTGATGTAGACCCACAGCTTGCTGACCACTTCGGTGCGCGGCAGCGGGGCAGAGCCCACCACGGCAGCCAGAGCGGCGCTAGGCGTCAGGGCCTTCATGAAGGCTGCGTTCGGGGTGCGCTTTTTGGCCGGGGCTTTTTTAGCGGCTGCTTTTTTGGCCGGAGCCTTTTTAGCGGCTGCTTTTTTGGCCGGGGCTTTCTTCGCTGCCGCTTTTTTGGCCGGGGCTTTCTTCGCCGGAGCCTTCTTCGCTGCCGCTTTTTTCGCCGGAGCTTTTTTAGCCGCTACTTTTTTTGCGGGAGCAGCTTTTTTCGCTGGTGCTTTTTTCTTTGCAGTTGCCATGATTGATTGTCCTTCTAGAAGTTGATTAATCACCAGCGAAGAACTGCTTCTGCACTGGCATTGCGATGCTACTGGAGAAAAATCGTATTTCCAAGCGAAACCATGATTTCTTCACTCTGATCTGTTGTTTTTTCATTGCTGGCTGCAAGGCATTTCTCCTCTGGAAATGAGTGAAAATCAGTTTTTGCCGTGCCGGCGAGAGGTCGTTGCCACTCTGGCGACAGCGTTTATCGACCTCAGCCAACCCGCGTTTTCCCACTCTTGAAAGACTGAAAACATGACGTTTGCATTTGCCACCTGCGATCTTTGCGATGCCCACAAGGCCGATTCCTCGGGCGAATTCCGCGTGCTGCCACCCGTGTTCCGTGACTTTGGCGCCGTGCCGGCCTTTTGCGGCCCGGTGTTCACGGTGAAGTGCTTCGAGGACAACTCGCCTGTCAAAGCCATGGTGGAGTCTGCCGGCCAGGGGCGGGTGCTGGTGGTGGATGGCGGCGCTTCCCTGCGGCGCGCGCTGCTGGGCGGCAATCTGGGGGCCGCAGCAGCCAGAAACGGCTGGGCCGGCGTGGTGATCGACGGCTGCGTGCGCGACGTGGCCGAACTCGCCACCCACCAGGTCGGTATCCGGGCGCTGGCCAGCATGCCGCTGCCCACGGAAAGACGCCACGAGGGCCAGCGCGACCTGGCCGTGCAGATCCAGGGGGTCTGGGTGCGGCCGGGTGACTGGCTCTATGCCGATGCCGACGGCATCGTGGTCAGTTCGAAGCGGCTGGCTTGAGTTCCTGCGCAGCGCCGGCGGTGGCGTCAGCACGCCCCTGGTTTTGTAAAACATCATTTCACATCAAGAAATATGGTCTTGATGCACTGCCGCAAAATTTCTCAATACGAGATATCGAATACCACAATGCGGTTTGATGCTCCTAAGTTGTTGAATTAATTGAATTAAATTTATATCTTATATAAGACACAAGAGGATTTTCAAGTCTTGTACAAGACATAGAATTTCTCATCGGTTCTCGACAGGCCAAGGCGCCGGAACCGGCCCGATTCAACAACCTAGGAGTGACTCATGCCGAACATCACCGAACAACTCAGCCGCGAACAACAGGTCGCCGTCCTGGAAAAGGACTGGGCCACCAACCCCCGCTGGAAGGGGATCAAGCGCGGCTACAGCGCCGCCGACGTGGTGCGCCTGCGCGGCTCCTTCCCGATCGAGCACACCATCGCCCGCCGCGGTGCCGAGAAGCTGTGGAACCTGCTGAACACCGAACCCTATGTCAACACCCTGGGTGCGCTGACCGGTGGCCAGGCCATGCAGCAGGTCAAGGCCGGTGTGAAAGCCATCTACCTGTCGGGCTGGCAGGTCGCCGCCGACAACAACACCTATTCCTCCATGTACCCGGACCAGTCGCTGTATCCGGTGGACTCGGTGCCCAAAGTCGTGGAAACCATCAACAACACCTTCCGCCGGGCCGATGAGATCCAGCATTCCAAGGGCATCGATGCCGGCGACAAGGACTACATCGACTACTTCGCCCCCATCGTGGCCGATGCCGAAGCCGGCTTTGGCGGCGTGCTCAACGCCTTCGAACTGATGAAGTCCATGATCAAGGCCGGCGCCGGTGCCGTGCACTGGGAGGACCAGTTGGCTTCGGTCAAGAAGTGCGGTCACATGGGCGGCAAGGTGCTGTTGCCCACCCGCGAGTCCTGCCAGAAGCTGATCGCCGCCCGCATGGCGGCCGACGTCTGCGGCGTGCCCACCTTGGTGATCGCCCGTACCGACGCCGAAGCCGCCGACCTGCTGACCTCCGACTACGACGAGATCGACAAGCCCTTCCTCACGGGTGAGCGCACCTCTGAGGGCTTCTACAAGACCCGCAAGGGCCTGGACCAGGCCGTGGCCCGCGCCAACGCCTACGCCCAGTACGCCGACCTGGTGTGGTGCGAGACCGGCACGCCCGACCTGGACTTCGCCAAGAAGTTCGCCGACGCCGTGCACAAGGTGCATCCCGGCAAGATGCTGGCCTACAACTGCTCGCCTTCCTTCAACTGGAAGAAGAACCTGGACGACGCCACCATTGCCAAGTTCCAGCGCGAACTCGGCGCCATGGGCTACAAGTACCAGTTCATCACGCTGGCCGGCATCCACTCCATGTGGTACAACATGTACGACCTGTCGCAGGACTACGTCAAGCGCGGCATGACGGCCTACATCGAGAAGGTGCAGGAGCCCGAATTCGCCGCCCGTGACCGGGGCTACACCTTCGTGTCGCATCAGCAGGAAGTCGGCACCGGTTACTTCGACGAAGTCACCACCGCCATCCAGGGCGGCAAGTCCAGCGTCACCGCGCTGACCGGTTCCACCGAAGAAGAGCAGTTCCACTGAGATAATGTATTGTGCAAGAGCCCGCTGGTTCGCCAGCGGGCCTCCAAGAGCAGAAACAACATGAGCAAGAAATACAAAATCCTGATCCTCGGTGCCTCGTATGGCTCTTTGCTGGGCAAAAAGCTGCTCATGGCCGGTCACGCGGTCACCTTGGTGTGCCGCCGTGATACCGCTGAGCTGATCAACCGCGAAGGCACCCGGGTGCGCATGCCGGTGAAGGGGCGCGAGGGCCTGGTCGAAATCGATTCGCGCCAGTTGCCGGGCCAGCTCGATGCCGTCACGCCCACCGAGGCCCGTCCCGAGCAATACGACCTGGTCTGCCTGGCCATGCAGGAGCCGCAATACAGCGCCAGCGGCGTGCGCGAGTTGATGCGCGCCATTGCCCTGGCCAAAGTGCCCTGCATGTCCATCATGAACATGCCGCCGTTGCCCTACCTGGCACGCATCCCGGGCCTGTCGGCCAGCGAACTGCGCGCCTGCTACCACGACCCCAGCGTCTGGGAGCACTTCGAGCCCGGCCTGATGACGCTGTGCAGCCCCGATCCGCAGGCATTCCGCCCGCCCGAAGAGAAGCCCAACGTCCTGCAGGTCGGCCTGCCGACCAACTTCAAGGTGGCCCGTTTCGAATCAACCGCCCACACGGCCATGCTCCAGCAGTTGGAGGCCGACATCGCCGCCGCACGCCTGACGGTGGATGGCGAGGCGCTGGACCTGCCCGTCAAGCTCAAGGTGCACGATTCGCTGTTTGTGCCGCTGGCCAAGTGGGCCATGCTGCTCACCGGCAACTACCGCTGCGTCCAGGCCGACGGCATGCGCTCCATCAAGGAAGCGGTGCACGGCGACCTCGAGCAATCGCGCCAGGTCTACGAATGGGTGGCCGGGCTGTGCGTGCTGCTGGGCGCCTCGCCCGACGACCTGGTGCCGTTCGAGAAATACGCCGCTGCGGGGTTGGGGCTGCTCAAGCCCTCATCCGCGGCCCGCGCCCTGGCGGCAGGCGCCACCGACATCGAGCGCATTGACCTGCTGGTCAAGCTGGTCGCCGAGCAACAGGGCCTGCAGTCGGATTCGGTGGACGAAACCGTGCGCCTGGTCTGCGGCTGGCTCGATCGCAACCGCAAGCACGCGGCGGCCAAGGCGGCCGAAAAAACCACTGCTTGAGCCGGGTGGGCCGGAGCCATGGCTCCGGTCCGCGTCCCAACGCCTGCCGGGCCAGGGGCGTGCTGCTCCTGGCGCTGTCGGGGTAGAATCTTGCGAACGGACAAGGCGTCCGGCTACAAGAGCGAGAAAGGCACCCCGGTTATGACACCGCGAACTACCAACACGAGGTTGACACGCCCCAGGGGTTGCTAGTCCGCGCGCCCCGGGGCGCCAAGGTGCTATCAAATTCAAAGCAAGGCGCGGTCTCCACCGCGCCTTTTTTCATTTTCTGCAAGTGAGCAACATGGTCCAGATTACGCTTCCCGACGGTTCCAAACGCGACTTCCCCGGCCCGGTGACGGTGGCCGAGGTGGCGGCCTCCATCGGTGCCGGCCTGGCCAAGGCCGCGCTGGCCGGCAAGATCCGGCTCGCAGGTGAGCCTGACGGCTCGGGCAAAGTGGTGGACACCAGCTACCTCATCACCACCGACAGTCCGCTGTCCATCATCACCGCCAAGGACGCCGACGGTCTGGAGGTCATCCGCCACTCCACCGCCCACCTGCTGGCCTATGCCGTCAAGGAACTGTTCCCCGACGCCCAGGTCACCATCGGCCCGGTGATCGAACACGGCTTCTTCTACGACTTCTCCTACAAGCGCCCGTTCACGCCCGAGGACCTGGCCGCCATCGAGAAAAAGATGGTCGAGCTGGCCGCCAAGGACGAACCGGTGTTGCGCCGCGTGCTGCCGCGCGACGAAGCCGTGGCCTTGTTTCTTGGCATGGGTGAGAAGTACAAGGCCGAGATCATCGCCAGCATCCCGGCCAATGAAGACGTCAGCCTGTACCGCGAAGGCAAGTTCGAAGACCTGTGCCGCGGCCCGCACGTGCCCAGCACCGGCAAGCTCAAGCACTTCAAGCTCATGAAGCTGGCCGGCGCCTACTGGCGCGGCGACCACCGCAACGAGATGCTGCAGCGCATCTACGGCACGGCCTGGGCCAGCAAGGAGGAGCTGCAGCAGCACCTCACCATGCTGGAAGAGGCCGAAAAGCGCGACCACCGCAAACTCGGCCGCGAGCTGGACCTGTTCCACATCGACGACCACGCCCCCGGCCTGGTGTTCTGGCACCCCAAGGGCTGGACGGTGTGGCAGGGCGTGGAGCAGTACATGCGCCAGGTCTACCGCGACAACGGCTACCAGGAGGTCAAGGGCCCGCAGATCATCGACAAGTCGCTGTGGGAGAAGACCGGCCACTGGGACAAGTACCGCGAGAACATGTTCACCACCGAGAGCGAGAAGCGCGAATACGCCCTCAAGCCGATGAACTGCCCGGGCCACATCCTGATCTTCAAGCAGGGCATCAAGAGCTACCGCGACCTGCCGCTGCGCTACGGCGAGTTCGGCCAGTGCCACCGCAACGAGCCCTCGGGCGGCCTGCACGGCATCATGCGGGTGCGCGGCTTCACCCAGGACGACGGCCACATCTTCTGCACCGAAGACCAGATCCTGGCCGAGTGCGTCAACTTCACCGCCTTGCTGCAAAAGACCTACAAGGACTTCGGTTTCAAGGACATCATCTACAAGATCGCCACCCGGCCGGAAGCGCGCATCGGCTCGGACGAGATCTGGGACAAGGCCGAGCACGCCCTGAAACAAAGCCTGGAGGCCTCCGGCTGCCAGTTCGAGATCGCCCCCGGCGAGGGCGCCTTCTACGGCCCGAAGATCGAATACACCCTGAAAGACGCGATCGGCCGCCACTGGCAGTGCGGCACCATCCAGGTCGACTTTTCCATGCCCGAGCGGCTGGACGCCGAGTACGTGGGCGAGGACGGCAACCGCCACCGCCCGGTCATGCTGCACCGCGCGATCGTCGGCAGCATGGAGCGTTTCATCGGGATTTTGATCGAGGAAAGCGCCGGTGCCTTGCCCACCTGGCTGGCGCCGGTGCAGGTCGCGGTGCTCAATATCACCGACGCGCAGGCCGATTACTGTCGGGAAATCGCCGAAAAATTGAAGAAATCGCTGCCAAATCAAGAACTTAGGGTGGTGACAGACCTGCGCAATGAGAAAATTACGTATAAAATACGAGAGCATTCAATGCAGAAGCTGCCTTACATCCTGGTCGCGGGCGACAAGGAAGTAGCAGCTGGTGCCGTTGCAGTGCGCGCCCGGGGTAATCGAGACCTCGGTGTGATGTCCCTCGATGCGTTTGTAAAAATCATCGCCGAAGACATCACGCACAAGTCTGTGGTCTAGGCTTATTTTTAAGACGAGATGGCAGTTTGTCCGCGTGTGCTGGGCGGCTTTAGCTACTTTATTTGTAGCAACTATTTTGAAGGATTGAACCATCGCTACTGAATTTCGTGATCGCCGCCACCGCGAAGAACGCAAACATCGCCTGAACCGGGAAATCATGGCCCCGGAAGTCCGTCTCACCGGGCCCGAAAACGAGCCCCTGGGTGTGGTCAGCCTCAATGAGGCGCTGCGCATGGCGGGTGAGCTGGATGTGGATCTGGTTGAAATTGCTGCCACGGCGAATCCGCCGGTCTGTCGTTTGATGGATTACGGCAAGTTCAAGTACCAGGAGCAGAAGAAAGCGGCGGAAGCGAAATCCAAACAGACGGTGATCGATATCAAGGAAGTCAAATTCCGGCCCGGTACCGACGATGGCGACTACAACATCAAGTTGCGCAATATCAAGCGCTTTCTTGAAGAGGGTGACAAATGCAAGATCACGCTGCGCTTTCGGGGCCGCGAGATCACGCACCAGGAAATCGGCATGGCGCTGCTCAACCGCATGCGCGCTGACCTGGCGGATTTGATTGTGGTGGAGCAGTTCCCCAAGCTCGAAGGCCGGCAGATGATCATGATGATCGCGCCGGGCAAGAAGAAGAGCGGTGGTGGCTCCGCTGCAGCGGCCAAGCCTGCGGGCGAGGCAGCAGCGTAAAGTTTTTTCTGCCGGTCTGGTTGCCGGCAGAAATGTCGGAGGGGCATGAGCCCCTCCAAACAAGTGGTGAGCTGCAAAGCTCGCCACACAAGTGG
>Ga0210129_1000272_pt1 | contig 13792 bp, 9 predicted proteins | sample WestPond_Cattail_2_FD_185582 | JGI IMG/M metagenome (GOLD analysis project Ga0210129, IMG submission 185582) | Wetland microbial communities from the San Francisco Bay, California, USA, that impact long-term carbon sequestration -... | ecosystem: Environmental > Aquatic > Marine > Wetlands ... | reverse complement strand
GCGGTCGCACGTTTGCGGTACACATAGAGCTGAACGTCCTCGCGGGTCACAAAATAATCTTCACTCCAGATCACGATTTTGTCTTTCAGTTGGATGTGCTTCAAGGAGTATGCCGCAGTTCTTTGATCGCCAGCGCAGCCTGCCTGACCAGCTCCGGCCCCTGGTAGATCAAGCCGGTGTAGATCTGCACCACGTCGGCGCCGGCTTTGATTTTGCCCACCGCGTCTGAGGCGCTCAGGATGCCGCCCACGCCGATGATGGGGTAATCCTTGCCCAGCGCCGCGCGTAGCTGGCGGATCACCTGGTTGCTCATCTCCAGCACCGGCGCACCGGAGAGGCCACCGGCCTCTTCGGCGTGCGGCAGGCCCTGCACGGCGTCACGGCTCAGCGTGGTGTTGGTGGCGATGACGCCATCCATCTGGTGGCGCGTGAGCGTGGCGGCGATCACCTTGATTTGTTCCTCGTCCAGGTCGGGTGCGATCTTCACGAAGAGGGGGACGCGTTTGCCATGCTGCTGCGCCAGCGCCTCGCGCCGGGCGGCCAGGGCGCCGAGCAGGGCGTCCAGCGCCTCGTCGCTTTGCAGGGCGCGCAGGTTCTTGGTGTTGGGGCTGGAGATGTTGATGGCGACGTAGTCGGCGTGCGGGTAGACGCCGGCCAGGCCGATCAGGTAGTCGTCGGTGGCGCGCTCGATCGGGGTGGCTGCGTTCTTGCCGATGTTCAGGCCCAGCAGCAACGGGCTGCCCTGCGCCTTGCGGCGGAAGCTGGCGCGCTGCACATTGGCGATGAAGGCCTCCAGCCCGTCGTTGTTGAAGCCCATGCGGTTGATGAGGGCATTGGCTGCAGGCAGGCGGAACATGCGCGGTCTGGGGTTGCCGGGTTGCGCCAGCGGCGTGACGGTGCCGACCTCGACAAAGCCAAAGCCCATGGCGCCCAGGCCGTCGATGCAGCGCGCGTTCTTGTCCAGCCCGGCGGCCATGCCGACGCGGTTGGGGAAGCGCAGGCCGGCCAGGGTGATGGGGTCGTCCACCCGGCTGGCGGCGTAGGTGCAGGCCAGCGGCGTGTTCTGAGTGCGGGCCAGCATGTTGACAGTCAGCTCGTGCGCGGCTTCGGGGTCGAGGCGGAACAGAAAGGGGCGGGTGAAGGCGTAGGGGATCAGGGACATCGCATAATTCCGGTGTTTCGCTGATTTTCCCAGATCATCTCAACCAACTCTTTTTACGGCCATGCTTACCCAAGACGAACTCAAGACCCTGGTCGGCCAGGCGGCCCTGCAATACGTCGTTCCCGGCGAAATCGTCGGTGTCGGCACCGGCTCCACGGTCAACAAATTCATCGAGGCGCTGGCCTCCATGAAGGGGCAGATCAAAGGGGCGGTGTCGAGCTCGGTGGCCAGTACCGAGCGCCTGCTGGCGCTGGGCATTCCGGTGTTCGACGCCAACGAGGTGGGCGAACTGTCGGTCTATATCGACGGCGCCGACGAGATCGACCACCAGGGCTACATGATCAAGGGCGGCGGGGCGGCGCTCACGCGCGAGAAGATCGTGGCCGCGCAGTCGCGCCGCTTTGTCTGCATTGCCGACGAATCCAAGCGGGTGCAGACCTTGGGCAAGTTCCCGCTGCCGGTGGAGGTGATCCCGATGGCCACGCAGCGCCTGCTGCGGCAGTTTGCCGCGCTCGGCGGCACGGCCACGGTGCGCCTGAAGGGCAGCGAGCCGCTGCAAACCGACAACGGCCAGCATATTCTGGATGTGACCGGGCTGCAGATCCGCGACCCGCTGGCCTTCGAGTCCGAAGTCAACCAGTGGCCGGGCGTGGTGACGGTGGGCGTGTTTGCGCACCAACGGGCCCAGGTCTGCCTGCTGGGCACGGCCAGTGGCGTCAAGACGCTGACGTTTTAAGCACGGGTCGAGCGATAGCGCCGCAAGGGCGCTGGCTCAGAATTGGATGCCGGCCGGGTTGTCCGGGGTGGGGCCCGGCGGCGGCAGTGGCGCGGATTCCCGGGCGGTCTCGGCCGGCGCTTCGACCGGCTTGGCCGGCGGCACCAGAGGCGTTGGTGCCGGGTTGCGGTAGCCGGAGGGCAATTGCGAGCTCTGGGGATAGCCCGCCGCGTCCAGGTACTGGCTCCAATCCGAACTCATGAACCCATCAAGGCGCTGGCCGCCAATGGTCAGCACCGGCAGGGAATTCTGGCCACTGAAACGCTGCAGGGCCGCGGCGTCCTGCGGGGTCGTCACGGTGCGCTCGCTGAAGGGAATGCCGCGCGCTGTCAGCAGGGAACGGCCGTTATTGCAGGGCTCACAGTTGTCGCCGGTGTAGAGGGTGACAGGGAATTTGCTGACGACCTGGCGTAATTCGAGCGGCAGGCTGCCGACCGCCGATTCAGTCGAGGCGGAGCGGCCACTGGGGGACAGGGCGGTGGCCTTCTCGGTGGACGAAGGTGGCTGGTCGGAGAAGCGGACGCGGCCGTCGGGGCCGACAATGCGGTAAATGGCCTGGGCCTGCAGCGCGGGGGCTGCCAGCGCCAGCAAGGCGGCAACTGCCAGAAGTATCGACCGAGATTGACTGGTTGTCCGTTTCATTTTTCCCTGCTTTTCCTAAGATCTCGCCATGCCCTGGTGCCGCAACAGGGCGTCCAGACTGGGCTCGCGGCCCCGGAAGGCCTTGAACGATTCAATGGCCGGACGGCTGCCGCCCGCTTCCAGGATGGCTTGCCGGTATTTTCTACCGGTTTCCACATTTGGCAAGCCGTCTTTACCGACTGTTTCCTCAAAAGCGGCGTAGGCGTCGGCGCTCAAAACCTCGGCCCATTTATAGCTGTAGTAGCCGGCCGCGTAGCCACCGGCAAAGATGTGGCTGAAGGTGTGCGCGGTGCGGCTCCAGGCCGGGGGCTGCAGCACGGCGACCTCGTCGCGCACCAGGTCCAGCAGGGGCATGAAGTCCTGCGCCGGGTCGTGCTCGGTGTGCAGCAGCATGTCGAACAGGGCGAACTCGATCTGGCGCAGCGTCTGCATGCCGCTCTGGAAGTTCTTGGCGGCGATCATCTTGTCGAACAGCGCGCGCGGCAGCGGTGCGCCGGTGTCCACATGGGCCGTCATGTGCCGCAGCACATCCCATTCCCAGCAGAAGTTTTCCATGAACTGGCTGGGCAGTTCCACTGCGTCCCACTCCACGCCGCTGATGCCGGAGACATCGTGTTCGTTGACTTGCGTGAGCATGTGGTGCAGGCCGTGGCCGAACTCGTGGAACAGGGTGATCGCGTCGTCATGCGTGAGCAGGGCCGGCTTGCCGTCCACCCCTTCGGCAAAGTTGCACACCAGGTGCGCCACCGGCGTCTGCACGGTGCCGGTGTCGGGGCGCAGCCAGCGCGCGCGCGCGTCGTCCATCCAGGCACCGCCGCGCTTGCCGGTGCGGGCCGGCTGGTCGAGGTAGAACTGGCCCACCAGGCCGCCATGACGTTCAATCCGGTAGAACGCCACCGCCGGGTGCCACACCGGTGCCGCATCGCGGCGGATCGAAACCTCGAACAGGGTTTCGATGATCTTGAACAGGCCGGCCAGCACCCGCGGCGCCGTGAAGTACTGCTTGACCTCCTGTTCGCTGAAGGCGTATTTGGCCTCCTTGAGCTTCTCGCTGATATACGGCCAGTCCCAGGGCTGGGGCTCGGCGATGCCTAATTGCGCGGCGGCGAAGGCGCGCAGCTCGGCCACGTCCTGCTCGGCATAGGACCGCGCCTTTTGCGCCAGGTCGCGCAGGAAGCTCACCACCTGCTGGGGCGACTCGGCCATCTTGGGCACGACCGAGACCTCGCCGAAATTCACGTAACCCAGCAGCTTGGCTTCTTCCTGGCGCAGCGCCAGGATTTCCCGGATCAGCGCACCGTTGTCGAATTTGGCGCCTTCGCCCTCGGCCTGCTCGGAGGCCCGGGTGACATAGGCGCGGTAAAGCGTGTGGCGCAGCGCGCTGCTGCGGGCGAACTGCATCACCGGCAGGTAGCAGGGCATCTTCAGGGTGAGCTTGTAGGCATCGAAGCCTTGCGCCTGGGCAGCCGCCCGGGCGGTCTGCTTCACGTCGTCGGGCAGGCCGTCGAGTTCGGACTCGGCGGCGTAGTAGGCAAAGGCGTCGGTGGCATCCAGCGCGTTCTCGCTGAACTTCTGGCTCAATTCGGCCTGGCGCTCCTGGATCTGGGCGTAGCGTTCCCGGGCTGCGCCCTGCAGTTCGGCGCCGCCAAGGACGAAGTTGCGCAGGGCGTTCTTGTGCGCCTGCCGTTGCTCGGCGTTGAGCCTGGCCGGATCGACCGCCTTGTACTTGGCATACAGCCGCTCGTCGGCACCCAGCCGGGTCCAGAACTCGGTGACGCGGGGCAGCGCCTCGTTGTAGGCGGTCCGCAGCTCGGGCGTGTCGGCCACGCTGTTGAGGTGGCTCACCGCACCCCAGGCGCGGCCCAGCTTTTCGGTGGCCACATCCAGCACGCGGGCGATCGCGGTCCACTCGGCCGGGAAGTCGGGTGCGGTCACGGTTTCCAGCGCGGCGTTCGACTCCTGCAGCAGGGCGTCCACGGCCGGGGCCACATGCCCGGGCCGGATCTGGTCAAACAGCGGGAGGTCGGAAAAATCGAGGAGGGGATTGCTCATGAATCAGATTTTGTGTCTGTTGCGGCAGGATTCAAGCTTGCGGCGATGGGATTTTTTGATGGCACCGATCAGCCCGCTGCCACGCGCTCGGCCGCTTCCAGCGTATTGACCAGCAGCATGGTGATGGTCATGGGGCCGACGCCGCCGGGCACGGGGGTGATCCAGCCGGCGACCTTTTTGACGCCTTCGAAGTCGACATCGCCGCAGAGCTTGCCTTCCTCGTTGCGGTTCATGCCGACGTCGATCACCACCGCGCCGGGCTTGACCATGTCGGCGGTCAGCACGTTGCGCTTGCCCACGGCGGCGACGATCACGTCGGCCTGCAGCGTCATGGCCTTCAGGTCCGGGGTGGCGCTGTGGCAGATGGTGACGGTGGCGTTCTTCTGCAGCAGCATCAGCGCCATGGGTTTGCCCACGATGTTGGAGCGGCCGATCACCACCGCATGCTTGCCCTTGAGGTCGTAGCCGATGGACTCGAGCATCTTCATGCAGCCATAGGGCGTGCAGGGCCAGAAGCCCGGCTGGCCCACCATCAGCGCGCCGGCGCTGGCGACGTGAAAGCCGTCCACGTCCTTGGCCGGGGAGATGGCCTCGATCACCTTGTGCGCGTCGATGTGGGCGGGCAGCGGCAGTTGCACCAGGATGCCGTGGATGGCGGGGTCGGCGTTGAGGGCGGCGATGCGCGCCAGCAGCGCGGCCTCGCTCATGGAGGCCTCGTACTTCTCCAGCACGGAATGCAGGCCGGCATCCAGGCAGGCCTTGACCTTGTTGCGCACATAGACCTGCGAGGCCGGATTCTCTCCCACCAGGATCACGGCCAGGCCCGGCGTGATGCCGCGGGCCTTGAGGGCGGCGGCGCGCTGGGCCACTTGGCCGCGCAGTTGTTGGGACAGGGCATTGCCATCGATCAGTTGGGCGGGAGCTTGGGTCGGCATGGGTTTTGATTTGAAAGTAAAAACGCCCGCTGGTCTTTATCTGGCGGGCGTGGGTAGTGTGAAGGGGGGCATCAGGTCTTGCCGGAGTTTTGTCCCAGGGCGATCTTGAGCAGGTCGGCCACGGTGTTGGCATTGAGCTTTTCCATGATGTTGGCGCGGTGCGCCTCCACCGTCTTGATGCTGATGCCCAGATCATCGGCGATCTGCTTGTTCAGGCGGCCGGCGACGATGCGTTCCAGCACCTGGGTCTCGCGCAGCGTGAGCTTGGACAGCAGGGCATCGCGGCTGGCAGCCTGCTGGTGGTCGATGAAGGTCTCGCGGGCATGTTCGAGCATGCGCTCGACCAGGCCCACCAGCTGGTCTTCCTTGAAGGGTTTCTGGATGAAATCCATCGCCCCCTTTTTCATGGTGTCCACCGCCATGGGGACATCGCCATGGCCGGTGATGAAGACGATGGGCAGGGGCGAGTGGGTTTCGAGCAGGCGGTTCTGCAGCTCCAGGCCGGTCATGCCGCCCATGCGGATGTCCACGATCAGGCAGGCCACTTCGCGCGGGTCGTAGCGGCTCAGGAACGATTCGGCCGAGTCGAAGCAGCGCACCCGGTATTCCTTGCCTTCAAGCAGCCATTGCAGGGAATCGCGCACGGCTTCGTCGTCGTCCACGACATAAACCGTTCCTTTTTTTGGAATCAAACTCATGCTTTACCCTGCGATCCTGTCTGGTTGGTGAAGAAGTGCCGCCGTGGCGGGCGCCGATTCGGGCAGGGGAATCCAGAAGGAAAAACAGCACCCGGCCACCTCGGAGCCATTGTAGAGGTTCTCGGCCCGCATCCGGCCCTGGTGCGACTCGACGATGGAGCGGCACAGGGAGAGGCCGATGCCCATGCCTTCTGCCTTGGTGGTGAAGAAGGCTTCGTACAGCCGTTCCATGACCTCGGGGGCAATGCCGCGGCCGGTATCGCGTACCGTGAATTCCACCAGCGGCTTGCCATCCGCCAAAACCGCCTCCACGGTCAGTTCGATGAGACGCTTGTCGGGGGGGCGATGTGCCTGGATGATCGACTCGGCTGCGTTTTTCAGCAGGTTGACCAGCACCTGCTCGATCAGGATCGGGTCCACCAGCAGGGGCGGCAGGTCTTCGGCCACCTGGTGTTTCAGGCGCACGTTGGAACGGCGCAGTTCGATCTCGGCCAGTTCCACCGCTTCACTGACCATGATGCCGACATCGGACAGGACCCAGTTGGGCTCGCTGCGCTTCACGAAGGCCCGGATGCGCTGGATGATCTGGCCGGCGCGCTGGGCCTGCCGGGCGGTTTTTTCCAGCGCAATGAGCAGGTCCTCCTCGGATATCTGGTGGGCCTTGATGCGCGACACCATGCCGGTGCAGTAGTTGTTGATGGCGGTGAGCGGCTGGTTCAGTTCGTGCGCCACGCTGGAGGCCATTTCGCCCATGGTGATGAGGCGGCTGGCGGTCTGGGCCCGCTCGGTCTGGGCGGCGGCCTGTGCCTCGGCCAGCCGGCGCGGCGTGATGTCGGTGGCAATCACCATCTGCGCCAGTCGGCCGTCCACCCAGGTCAGGTAGCGCGTGCGCACCTCCAGCCATTTGCCCAGTTCCTCGACATAGATTTCGGCGCTTTCGGTCTCGATGTCGGGCAGGGTGCTGGTGGGCATGCCCACCAGTGAGTCGACGTTGTCGCTGGACTCGTCGCTGGGCAGTCGGGGTGGCAGGCCGGCCCGCGCCGCCAGGCGAACCAGGCCGCTGGACTGGTCGTTGAACCACAGCCGGTACATCTTGTTGGCAAACAGCAGTTCGTCGGTGCCAATCGGTGCCACCGCCACCGAGGCATCGAGCGCTTCGAGCACCGTGGTGAAACGTTCATAGGAAGCCGAGAGCTGCTCGCGTACCCGGTTGGGCTCGGTGATGTCGGTCATCGAGGTCATCCAGCCGGTTTGCTGGGCGCGCGCGTCGATCAGCGGCGAGATGTAGATCCGCGCATCAAAAATCGTGTTGTTCTTGCGCTTGACGCGCATCTGGAAGCCGCCGGGTGTGACGCGGCCTTGCAGTTCGTCATCGAGGCGGGTGGTCAGCAGTTCGCGGTCATGCTCCGGCCAGTAGGGAAACGGTGCGGTGCGGCCTACCAGTTCGCTCTCATTCCAGCCGGTCATCTGGCAAAAAGCCGCATTGACGTAGGTAATGCGGCCCTGCAGGTCCAGGGCACGCATGCCGGTGGGCATGGAGTTTTCCATGGCGCGGCGGAAATTGGTCTCCGATATCAGCGCCTGCTGCGCCTGCATGCGCCGGCGCGTGTGGCGCCAGTTGCCGATCAGCATCCAGGCCGTCATGACGCTCAGGACGCAGACCAGCCAGAACAGGCCGCTGCCGATCAGGCCCAGGGAAGTGCGGTAGGCCTGCGCACGAATCACCAAACCGTTGCCTACCGGGGAGACCGGCACTTCGAACTCATTGGCCTTGCTGGCCCAGGGCAGCAGCCGGGTGGCTGGATTGTGCTTGGGGATGCTGCTGCCCGCGAGAATGGCTCCCTTGGAGTCCAGCAGCGAGACGGCATAGCGTGCCAACACCTCGGCGGGCACACCGTAGCGGTACAGGCTCTCAACCGAGTATTCGGCCAGCACCACCCCGGCAAATTGGGACCGGCTGATCAGGGGGATATGCAACTGCAGCAGGGCATTCGTCTCGGCTGCGGCATTGCGCTGCAGATAGATGGGTTGTTGCAGGTCCCTCGCCAGCGCGTAGGCGTTTTCTGTTTCGCTGGTTTTCGGGGGAAGCCCGGCGTGGCGTGACTGGTTGCTGGCCATGCTGATGGCCAGGCTGGGATTGCCGTAACTGGCCTTGATGCGTTTGCGCTCGTCGATCCAGCTCAAACCCTGCAACTCCGGGTACTGGCTGATCAAGGCTTGCGCCCGGGCGTGAAATTCCTCCGCATCGATTTCCCGGTTCGACACTTCCTGGGCAATGCGCAAGAGTTGCTCCTGCCCCTCCACCAGACGCAGGCGCATGCGTTGCTGGGCATATTCGACGTCCCGGCGCACGGCTTCCTGCTCGCGGTCCATTTCTTCCAGTCGCAGGTAGCCAAAGGCGGCCACGATGGCCGCCAGAAACAGCATGACCGCGGCCAGCGGAGCCAGCACGGCATAGCGGTCCTGCCGGTGAGGGGCCTGGCGGCGCCACCATTCGCGAAACCGGATGACGGCCGGCAGATCTCGCGGCGAGGGAAGGGAGAAAGGCAAGCGTGCAGGCATAAGCTGCAAGTGTAGTGGGGGAGATGGAATTTTCTTTTGACAACAATCGCTCTCAAAGTTCGCAATGTGAAATAGAGAAGCATGATTTGAAATAGGGCCAAAAATATGCGAAACTCCGCGCCGCCGTACTAAATTACGTCTGATCAATAGGAGACCAGCATGTCAGCCCTGCCCGAAAACCTGTTTGGCTCCAGTGCCAATGACGAGGACAGCCAGGAAACCCGTGAATGGATGGACGCCCTGTCCGCCGTGATCGAGAAGGAGGGCCCCGAACGCGCCCACTTCCTGCTGGAGCAACTGCTCGGACATGCGCGCGAGCACAGCATCGACATGCCGTTCTCCGCCAACACCGCCTATATCAACACCATCGAGACCGACCAGGAAGAGCGCTGCCCCGGCAACCTCGAGATCGAGGAGCGCCTGCGCGCCTACATGCGCTGGAACGCCATGGCCATGGTGGTCAGGGCCAACCAGCACCACCCGGAAGACGGCGGCGACCTCGGTGGCCATATCAGCTCTTTCGCTTCGGTGGCCAATATGTTCGGCGCCGGTTTCAACCACTTCTGGCACGCCGAGAGCGAAAACCATGGTGGCGACTGCCTCTACATCCAGGGCCATAGCGCGCCCGGCGTCTATGCCCGCGCCTACCTGGAAGGCCGCCTGAGCGAAGAGCAACTGCTGAATTTCCGCCAGGAAGTGGACGGCAAGGGCATTTCCAGCTATCCGCACCCCAAGCTGATGCCCGAGTTCTGGCAGTTCCCCACGGTCTCCATGGGCCTGGGGCCCTTGATGGCGATCTACCAGGCGCGTTTCCTCAAGTACCTGCATGCCCGTGGCATTGCCAATACCGAGAACCGCAAGGTCTGGGTGTTTTGCGGCGACGGTGAGATGGACGAGGTGGAAAGCCTGGGCGCCATCGGCGTGGCGGCGCGCGAGAAGCTCGACAACCTGATCTTTGTCGTCAACTGCAACCTGCAGCGCCTGGACGGCCCGGTGCGCGGCAACGGCAAGATCATCCAGGAACTGGAAGGCGAGTTCCGCGGTGCCGGCTGGAACGTGATCAAGCTGATCTGGGGCAGCTACTGGGACCCGCTGCTGGCACGCGACAAGGACGGCGCGCTGCGCAAGTTGATGATGGACACGCTGGACGGCGACTACCAGGCCATGAAGGCCAATGACGGTGCCTTCGTGCGCAAGCATTTCTTCGGCAAGAACCCGAAGACGCTGGAGATGGTGGCCAAGATGAGCGACGACGATATCTGGCGCCTGCAGCGTGGCGGCCACGATCCGCAGAAGGTCTATGCGGCCTACGACAAGGCGGTCAAGCACAAGGGCCAGCCCACCGTGCTGCTGATCAAGACCGTCAAGGGCTTTGGCATGGGCAAGAGCGGCGAGGGCAAGAACACCGCGCACCAGACCAAGAAGCTCACCGAGGACGATATCCGCATCTTCCGGGACCGCTTCAACATCCCGATTCCCGACGACCAACTGGCCAAGATCCCGTTCTTCAAGCCGGACGACAGCACACCCGAGATGCAGTACCTGCACGCCCGGCGCAAGGCCCTGGGCGGCTACCTGCCGCACCGCCGCACCAAGGCGGACGAGCAGCTCAAGGTGCCGGACCTGGAGACCTTCAAGTCGGTGCTGGAGCCGACCGCCGAGGGGCGCGAAATCTCCACTACCCAGGCCTATGTGCGCTTTCTCACCACGCTGTTGCGCGACAAGGAGCTGGGCCCGCGCGCGGTGCCCATCCTGGTGGACGAAGCCCGCACCTTCGGCATGGAAGGGCTGTTCCGCCAGATCGGCATCTACAACCCCGAAGGCCAGCTGTACACGCCGGTCGACAAGGAGCAGGTGAGCTACTACAAGGAAGACAAGTCCGGCCAGATCCTGCAGGAAGGCATCAACGAAGCCGGCGGCATGGCCAGCTGGATTGCGGCGGCCACCTCCTACAGCACCAACAACCGCATCATGGTGCCGTTCTACATCTACTACTCGATGTTCGGCCTGCAGCGCGTGGGCGACCTGTGCTGGGCCGCCGGCGACATGCAGGCGCGCGGCTTCCTGCTGGGCGGCACCTCCGGGCGCACCACGCTCAATGGCGAAGGGCTGCAGCACGAGGACGGCCACAGCCACATCCTGGCCGGCACCATCCCCAACTGCGTCAGCTACGACCCGACCTTCGCGCACGAGGTGGGCGTCATCCTGCACCATGGCCTGAAACGCATGGTGGAGAAGCAGGACAACGTGTACTACTACCTCACGCTGCTCAACGAGAACTACGCCATGCCGGGCCTGATTCCCGGCACCGAAGAGCAGATCATCAAGGGCATGTACCTGTGCAAGCCGGGCCCCAAGCTGACGCCCCGCGTGCAACTGCTGGGCTCCGGCACCATCCTGCGCGAGTCGATCGCGGCGCAGGCGCTGCTGGAGAAGGACTGGGGCGTGGCCGCCAATGTCTGGAGCTGCCCGAGCTTCAACGAGCTGGCGCGCGAAGGCCAGGACTGCGAGCGCTGGAACCTGCTGCACCCGCTGGAGAAGCCCCGCGTTCCCTTCGTCGCCCAGCAACTGGAAAAACACGCCGGCCCGGTGGTGGCATCGACCGACTACATCAAGGCCTACACCGAGCAGATCCGCTCCTTCATGCCCAAGGGCCGGACCTACAAGGTGCTGGGCACCGACGGCTTTGGCCGCAGTGACTTCCGGTTCAAGCTGCGCGAGCATTTCGAGATCAACCGGCACTACATCGTGGTGGCGGCCCTCAAGGCGTTGAGTGAAGAGGGCGCGGTGCCGGTGGCCAAGGTGGCTGAGGCGATCGCCAAATACGGCATCAAGACCGACAAGATCAACCCCCTGTTGGCCTGAGGCACAGGAACGCAAGCAGGAGACTTGAATGTCCTCAATTGAAATCAGGGTCCCGGACATCGGCGACTTTTCCGAAGTGGCGGTGATCGAGGTGCTGGTCAAGCCCGGTGATACGGTCAAGGCCGAACAATCGCTGATTACCGTCGAATCCGACAAGGCTTCCATGGAGATTCCCTCCAGCCACGCCGGCGTGGTCAAGGAGCTCAAGGTCAAGCTCGGCGACAAGGTCAAGCAAGGCTCGGTCGTCGTGATTCTGGAAGCGGCCGGTGTGACGGCGGCCCCGGCTGCCGTTCCCGCGGCCAGTGCGGCGGCGGCGCCCGCTGTAGCCACTGCTGCGGCGCCTGCGCTGGCCAGTGCCCCGGTGGAGCGCGTGGTTCCCACCGCCGCCCTGCCGGCCCATGAACCGACGCTGGCTGCGGGCCCGTTGCCCCATGCTTCTCCCTCGGTGCGCAAGTTTGCGCGCGAACTGGGCGTGCCCCTGGAGGAAGTGCGCGGTACCGGTCACAAGGGTCGCATCACCGATGACGACGTGAAGAACTTCACCCGGGCCGTGATGTCGGGTGCCGCCAGCACCCGGGCCGGTGCTGCGCAGCCCGGCGGGTCCTCCGGTGCCGGCCTGGACCTGCTGCCCTGGCCCAAGGTCGATTTCACCAAGTTCGGCCCGATCGAACGCAAGGACCTGTCGCGCATCAAGAAGATCAGCGGTGCCAACCTGCACCGCAACTGGGTCATGATCCCGCACGTCACCAACCATGACAACGCGGACATCACCGAACTGGAAGCCCTGCGCGTGCAGTTGAACAAGGAAAACGAGAAGAGCGGCGTCAAAGTGACCATGCTGGCCTTCCTGATCAAGGCCTGCGTCGCCGGCCTCAAGAAATACCCTGAGTTCAACACCTCGCTCGACGGCGATCAACTGGTCTACAAGCAGTACTTCCACATCGGCTTTGCCGCCGATACGCCCAACGGGCTGGTGGTGCCGGTGCTGCGGGATGCCGACCAGAAAGGCGTGCTGCAGATTTCGCAGGAACTGGGCGATCTGTCGAAGAAGGCGCGCGACGGCAAGCTCGGGCCGGCCGACATGACCGGCGGCTGTTTCTCGATTTCCTCGCTGGGGGGCATCGGCGGGCGTTATTTTTCACCCATCATCAACGCGCCCGAAGTGGCCATCCTGGGTGTCAGCAAGTCGGTGATGGAGCCGGTGTGGAACGGCAAGGAGTTCGTGCCGCGCCTGATGCTGCCGCTCTCGCTGAGCTATGACCACCGCGTCATCGATGGCGCTCTGGCCGCGCGTTTCAACGCCTATCTGGGCCAGATCCTGGGCGATTTCCGCCGGGTCCTCCTGTAAGGAAATAGCCATGGCACTGATTGATATCAAGGTCCCCGACATCGGTGACTTCGACAGCGTCACCGTGATCGAGGTCCTGGTCAAACCTGGCGACACCATCAAACCCGAGCAGAGCCTGGTCACCGTGGAGAGCGATAAGGCCTCCATGGAGATCCCGTCCAGCCACGGCGGCGTGGTCAAGGCGCTCAACGTCAAACTCGGCGACAAGGTCAAGGAAGGGTCTCTCGTTTTGCAGCTTGAAAGCAGCGAAACGAGTTCCCCGACGGAACAAAAACGCGCCCCCTCACCCCAACCCTCCCCCCTCCCGGGGAAGGGCTCGACAGGCGCCTCAGTCGCTGCCCCTGCACCCGCTGCCGCCAGCTTTGCCGGCACGGCTGACCTGGACTGCGACCTGCTGGTGCTGGGCGCCGGCCCGGGCGGCTACTCGGCGGCCTTCCGGGCTGCCGATCTGGGCCTGAAGGTGGTGTTGGTCGAGCGCTACGCCAGCCTGGGTGGTGTCTGCCTGAACGTGGGCTGCATCCCGTCCAAGGCGCTGTTGCATGTGGCCGCCGTCATGGACGAAGTCAAGCACTTCGCCGACCTGGGCGTGAGCTTTGCTGCGCCCAGCGTGGACCGCGCCAAGCTGCTGGGCCACAAGAACAAGGTGGTGAGCAAGCTCACCGGTGGCTTGAGCGCCATGGCCAAGATGCGCAAGGTTACCGTGGTACGCGGCTACGGCGCCTTTGTTGGTCCCAACCATGTGCAGGTGGAAGA
>Ga0210129_1000271_pt1 | contig 13807 bp, 33 predicted proteins | sample WestPond_Cattail_2_FD_185582 | JGI IMG/M metagenome (GOLD analysis project Ga0210129, IMG submission 185582) | Wetland microbial communities from the San Francisco Bay, California, USA, that impact long-term carbon sequestration -... | ecosystem: Environmental > Aquatic > Marine > Wetlands ... | reverse complement strand
TTCCGATCGTAGTCATGACGCTTCTCGGGCTTGGGTGGCTCTTGGCCCTTGGGTTTGCCAGCGCGGATTATAGGCTCTAATCCGTAGCGTGCGGCATCGAAGCAATTATCATTACCATCCTTCAGTATTGGCAGAACATCCCCGGCGCTGTTTAGTTTGTAGCTCCACAGTCGCGCCTCTTCCGCCGTATGAATGCAGCTCGGGTGGATCACAATCTTTTCATAACTACGCAGATGCTCGACGCCATCATCAACCGAGCCCGGCCCCTTGTGCGCCGCTATGACAAGCGGATAGCCATGCCGACGCATATGGTTTATGGTTTCCGGTCTTGCGCTATCGGCGCGCATCACATGCTTGCGGGCCACGGGTCCAAGGCCAACGTCGAATAAAGCCGGAGTATCATCGAGGTCAACGCCAACACCATACGCCTCTCGCCTGATATATAAAGCCCGTCCATTAACCCATTCTTCAACAGCGGCCGTAGGATCAACGCCATACCCCCAATCACCACCGTAGTACGGGCCATCCCAGTCCTTACCCGGCTCGAAGCTCTCGACAACGTAGCGTCCGCGCAGGACCGCGGCAATGCAATTCTTGCGCAGACCGCCGCCCCAAACATGCTCGGCGGCCTCCGCATCTATGCTATAGATGTAGTCCTTCTCTTTGCGTAGTACCTCCGGCAACCATGGGTTATCCTCCCATCCGATCTTGACCACGACAGAATCGGGAGGCGGATGGACGACGAAACGTTGATAGGTAGGATCGGTCTCAAGGTCAGGGTTGAAGCTCACCCATATCTCAGAGCCTTCTTTGCGGATGGTCGGGATCACCTTTTCCCATGAGGCGCTTGATACGGTTTGAGCCTCCTCGACCCATAGTATGTCGATACCCTCTTTTGATTTCAAACTGTCGGGATTTGACTTGAGCCCCGAGAAAATGAACGTACTACCATTGTGTGAGGTGATTGTCGTCTGCTGTATTGAGTATAATGCACCAAGACCTAATAAGTCTATCTGGTCCGCTAATACTTGGTGCACTGAGTCGGCAATCGAGTTTTGCAGCTCACGCGCGCAGAGAATGCGAAGGCGCTTTTGTAGTGCGTGTATCAGCAGTGCGCGCGCAAAATTCCAGCTCTTGGCCCCGCCGCGTCCGCCCCAAGCTACCTTGTAACGAGCCGGTCTGAAGAGAAACTCTAGCTTCTCGGGAAATTGCGCCTCTATCGCGACTCCGCTCATTACTATTTTCCTTTACCGCCCTTCTTGCCTTTCTTCGGTTTCTTTGGTCCGCTGCATGCCATGATTATCACCTCCTCTCGACGGATATAGTTTTTCCGCCTCTTCAGGAGTAATCCACACTACCGGCCACCAACCAGAGGTTTTAGATGCAACGAACCCAACCGTAATTTTACGGGTAATCACTTGCATGCTCCCCACCCTCCTCGGCATAGAACCTCACCAGCTTCTGTATTTTTTCCCCCGTGCTCAGTGTCGCCGTGATCGCAGTCTCGCCAATGCCGGTCACATAGGTTGTGGAGGTCGTCGTCGTGTTAGCCGTCGAGCTGCGAGTAACCCCACTATCATCGTAGGCGACGCTCGATATGGTTGCCGAGCCAATCCGATCTGACCAGTCGATGATGAGCGGCACTACTTCGTTCTCACGCTTAGTGATGCTAAGCACGCTATCACCATCACGCCAGAAGCGGACTCGTTCAGGTGGCAAGTAGATTGAGGTCATTAGGTGCCCCCTCCTCCGGTATTCTCATTGACCCATTTAGGATCGAGTATGAAAGCTAGCCCTTTTTGCTCATCGGGCGAAAGATTGCTTACGTCGAAGCCAGCGACGCCGCCCTGCTCGGCAAACATCTGCCGCACCTCGGGACGCAAAGAGTAACCAGGAAGCACGCCTGGTCCTGGCACAGCGAAGCCAGTATCCTTTACAGTGCGAATGCGGGCCAAGAGTTTGTCCCGAACGCCCGATGCTGTTTGAGATTGTGAGAAGGCTGACCTCGGTTGTGACGGCTGTTGCGCTCTGCTGCCCAAGGGCAGCCCAAGAGCAAAGCGAGTAACCGGATTACGCATACTCTCGGAGCCACGAAGGGCCAATAAAGCTGCTAGTTGATTGTCAGGCATTGGTTTTTTCCTCTCCAGTTTCTCCTGGCCTCACCAGCTTTACCACGATCGAGCCGACAAAGGGAGACCCGTCCTTGCCGGTGAGCTCTGTCTTTTCGGTGAACAGCTTGAAGTATTTGCCCCGGCCACCAAATGCGCACTTGTATCGCGACTTCTCGAATAGAAAGCCCAGCTTCTCAGGAAACTCAGCTACTAGTTCCATCGGGTTTCACGAGAATAATTTTAAATGCCTCGATAGGAGCTCCATCTTTGCCTGTGTGTTCGAGCTTTTGTTTGGGTGGGACCATCTCCGGAAGCACACGCTCTGCCGCCCATCTGGCCATAGCCGCATATTCGTTAGGATCTCCCAAGCCCTTAAGCACCCCACGCATAGCACCAGACTCAACACCACGAAGCCAGCGCGAACGTGCTTCGGACTGAGCAGTGGGCCACCATTTAGTTTTTACCCAGGTGTGAATAGTGCGCTCACCAGCGCCAGCCTGTTTGGCGGCTTCGGCCATGGTCTCACCGGTCAACAGTAAGTACGCAACACTTACCGCCTTATCCCAATTCCACGGCTTCCTGCTCTCGGTCTGCTTATGGGCCACTTTTCTTGACATGCAATCCTATATATATCGCCGACTTACCAACTTGTCACGCACTGCGTATTGACACATTGCGCAACGTCATGCGATCTTTCTCATGTACCTCTGCCACAAATACCCCATTAGCATCGTCCCAGCAAAATCATCTACACTATAACATATTGTTATTACTGGCAATTTATGCTAATACACCATGGCGATGGATTACCTGCCTCGACACTTCCCCGACTCATCATTGTTGCGTAAATTCGTCAAAGAGCGGTTTGGTGCTCGAGTAATTCTGGCTTTCTCTGGCGGTAAAGATGCACTCTCGGCTTGGTTAGCGCTACGTGATGATGGCTTTGAGGTTGTCCCGTATTTCATGTACCTTATCCCTGGCTTGTCCTTTATTGAGGAGTCGATAAGCAAGGCCGGGTGCGGTCTATCCAGCGAGTATGAAATGTTTGGCCGTTCATTTGATGGCATTGACGCGCGTTTCTTGCAGCCCATGCGCGAACGCTACCCAGAGGATTATCAACGTGTGCTTGATTGGTTTCCGTTAGCCGACCTAGATTTGTATCGAAGAGGTGATTTATGAGTCTAATTCAGCGCGGGCCTGGGCTTAAACAGTTTGGCATTTCGAGGCGTACATCCAAGAAGCAACGAGCAAAGCTAGACAAGCTAGCTATAGCAGAAGAGACACTAACTGACTTGCAGAAGGGTTTTCGTGAACGTGCCCAAATAGAGGCTCAACGGCTCGTCGTACGCAAGTCAGGTCGTTTGCTTGGGTTGGTTCGTTAAGTCCCAGACGAACGTCCGCCTTTACCTTTAGTCATGTTCTTCTCCAGTGAATGAGTTAGACAACATAGGAAGTACTATTATCACAAACTCATGTGGTAGCGCTATGTTCTTGCTGCACTTGTACCGCTGCCCTCCTGATTAGCTCTGCACTCGGTATCGTCATCGGGTCACAAGCTCCTACAGCTCGCTGGACTGCTAGCGGGAAAGTCTCGGGGCTGACGACAGCACGTAAATACTCCCACCAAATACCGCCAGCTAACTCCCTTGGCGCCGTCGAAGGGTAAAGCGCTACCATGACTTCAAGCACTTGGATGAACCAACGCGGTACCCCTTGCGGCGCGGGTGGTTGCTCTTCCTTGATGGCCGGCGGCGCTACTGCCTTCATGATTTCGCTAGTAGCACCCACTAGAGCCTTTAGGGCTTCCTCGCCCTTGTCTTGCGCCTCGGACTCACCAGTAAGCGCCTTGGTCATACGCTCGGCAGCTTCGCGTTTGGCGTCGGCATGCTCGGGTTTGCCCTCGATGGTTTTAGTTGTGGCTGTGCGCTCGATCTCTCGCTGTTTGTCAGCCGCTCTCTCGCCAGGATCTCCAATTATGCCCATGAGTTTCCTCCTCTTTCGCCAGATGTTTTTAGTTGTTGGCCTATTTGCGCTTATGCTTTCGATTTTCACACAACCTTCTTCCCGAGCTTAGCAGCCAACTCTATCAGCTCTTCCTCGTTATCCTTGCGTTCACGACTCACTGCCTCTTCGTACCAGCGCCGAGCAACTTCAGCGACAATATCCATTACCGATTCACTCTCGCCAAAAACTATGGCTTGCTCGACCGTGCGGTCGTCGCTAGTCCCATCAAATCCTAGATCCTCCAGTTTCCCAGCTATCTCTTCTTTGTTCTCAATGGGTATTAGCTTTTCACCGCATCCGATCGTGTAGTCACAGCCATCGCCTTTTTGTTTTAGCCATAGGTACATTATGAGCTTGCCTCCACCTTTGGTTTGTTCTTGCTCCCCAATGGGCGACCGCGGCGAGGTGCACCGGCTGTCTTTGTCACCCCATTTAGCAGCTTGGACCTTATCTTAATCCAGCTCTCCGGGGGCTTGTTTCCCTGCAATCCCAGTGCCCTCCTGATGGCCTTGGCGTCAGTGGCATCCTCTCGCTTACTAATGCCTCTCGCCTTCTGCGTCTTGCGTGGTCCCTTACCCGTCAGCACCTCCAGTGCGGTGATGGCGTCCGCTGCAAGCTGTTGCTCGGCCTTAAGATTTGCAATCGCCTCGTTGATGCTCTGTCCGTATCCGCTTACCATTTGCATGTAATCCTCTTTGTGATGTTTTACCCACCTACACATCAAACGCGCTACGTTGCCCTAGGAGCTTCGCTAACCGCTCGGTTTGTACCAAGGGGCAATTGACTGATTTAAATCGCTTGGCGGCGCCGTAGCTCTCGTTTTTGACGGGTCTGGTGACGTATGTGTTGGTGTGCGTTTCGCTTCTCGCTCTTCGACGCCCAAGCACCCCGCACAATACTTGTCTTTATGTGGTCTCTTCGCCGCCGACGGCGTCTTCGGCTTGAAGTCATGTCCGCATTTGCCCCGCACCTGATGCGCAAACTCGTTGGCGTTGGCCACTGCGTGCCAAGTGTCGATCGCGTCCGGGGCATAAAGCTGTACAGTCATTTCACTATCCCCGTGTGGTTTTTATATCCCTCTTTAGCGATTGGGCAATTTAGTATCGGTACGCTCAATGTGGCACATTCCACGCTCCCACCCTTGGGCTTCAAGGATTCTATCGCTCGCTGTTGCGCTTTAAATTCGTCAGGATTGGCCATCATCTCCAATGCGAGCATACGATCTTGCAGTTTGCTGATTCGTTCATCCTGATGTTGCATGCTTTCGCTAATAAGCAAGTTAAACGGTACGGCTTCCTCGTAAACCGTCCGCGGGTAGGACTCTTCGCTCAGCTCTCGCCTCTGGCATTGCGGGCAAATGTACTCGTACTCGAGTATCGAACTCATTTGCCTAATGCTTCGCTGCATCTCAGTTCCACAGTCGCATATGCGGCGCGTGCGGTAGATTCGAAGCTCGGTGTGCTCGATGGTGCTCATGGTTTACAAACCCCCTCATGTCTAAAGGGCAGCGAACAACAAGCCCCACCGGTGGTGATTGCACCACAGGCCCATACGTGCGGATGCTTTGGGAACATCTCGATGAGCTTTATCAGCAGCACTTCGGCGCAAGGAGCGCATAAAGTCACACCACCAATACCAATGATTGGCAATAACCCACTGCTCGAGATGACCACATCACAACGCGAACAGCGCATAACAGGCGCGGTGATAGTGCACACGGCCAAAAACGTGTGAGCCGTGCTGTTGCCTGACTCTCCGCTCATGCTTCACCCGTGACCTTGTTCTTTTGCCAATCACGCTGCTTTACTTGCGCCCACGTGCGGTAAACAATTTCATCAAAATCCCAACCGCGCCGCGAGCACACGTCACACAAGTAAATCACGATATCGCCGATGGCGTCCTGGGCTGCTGCCTCATGCTCTGCATGTGAGCCACGGATGCCTTGTGCTTGCTTAAGCAGCGCGTGGGAGAGCTCACCGACTTCCTCGACGACACCGAGAACGGGATGGATTGGGTCGCGATTGTCAGGGAAGTTCTCGAGCGACCAGGTTAGGTGCTCTTGCTGTAATTGCTTTAGGTCGGTCATCCCACACTCCTCGCCAGAGCCATCACAATCACGACGGCCAGCACCACTGCGATGCAAATCACTGTCGCGCCAACTACGCGCGGTCGTTGCTCTTGCTCGCGCAGAATGCGGAGCAACATCTGGTTCTCAAGCTTCGGATAGTTTTGCATGATTAACCTCGACGGCGGTTTTCCTGTATTTCGTATTCCTCAGAAATCGACAAACATTTTAGGTGCTCAATCTCCCCGGCTAAATTCATCAACGCTTGCGCCTCGCGATTCATCACCTCGAGAAACGCTGCATTATCCCCATGCGACAAATGCGGGAGTTGCTCAGCCCACTTGGCGATGCGCGTGGCGGATATGCGCAGCGAGGTGGCGATTTGCTGGGTGGTCATGGTCATAGTGCTACCCTTTTTTGTTTCGGTCCTGGCATTGTGTGCTCGATAGCGACATGCTCAAGTAGCTTATCAATCTCTTGCAGTCGCCGTTCACCAATCCCTCGTGGACTCGGCCTTTCTGGGTCGAGCCCAAGGTCGTACGATTCTTGCTCCCACTTGCGAGCCATAAGCAAAAATGGATTGGCTTCCGCGAGGGTGCACGTCGCTTCCGGCAATGCGCCACGAACAGAAACCACATTCGCGGAAAATGATTGCCTTCTTGGAAGCGCTACCGCAATCTCACGCACTACTTGCGCGGTTGGGACAAACGACGAACTCGCGCTCGGTGCTTTAGCAAACGCGCGCATAATTCTATCCTCCGAGAGGTCGCGGAGGTGAAGCCACCAGGCCAGAGTCATTCCCGGTTTCATTTCCGTGTTTGGGTAAAGCGAGAATAAGAGGGTCAACCGCGTCGAGAACCATTCCGGTATTTTTTGCTCGTTGTTCTGCTGCTGTAATGCTTGCATTGTAAGCCTCGGTAATTTCTCTGTCGGCCGCCATTGCAGCTTCGTGCTTGGTCATGAATCGACGCTTGGGTGTGAAGCCGGGAGGTGCGGGGCCGTTGGCGATTTCAGCGGCTTGATCGCGTTGTCCGGCAATTACACCAAGCACATAAGCTGCGGTATTTGCTTTCTTCTCTTTAGCCCTACCTACGGCGTACCTGACTTCTTCAAGAAAAACGGGATGTAGTTTTGAAAACTTGGTTTTTTCGGAACCCGATAATTCAATTGCAACCCCGTTTGATACTTCAACAGAAAATTCTTGTAGTGTGATTCCTTTTGCTGCTTTGCTTTGCTTGTCGCTTTGCTTGTCGCTTTGCTTGTCGCTTTGCTTTGCTTTGCTTGTATCGGGAGGGCTTCGTAAGGGCTTGTGAAGGGCTTCGTAAGGGCTTGTGAAGGGCTTCGTAAGGGCTTGTGAAGGGCTTGATGATTCTCGGCGTTTGGTAAAAGGGAGAAAATCTTTATAGCAGTCATAAAACTGATCTAGTAGTGCGCACTGTGGTGCAGCGACGTATTGTCTAACAGCCCCTACACGTTGCTTGTCTTTTTCTGCTGTGTCACCAAGCTGAAAGGTGACGGCTTTATGAACCCAAACAACCTCAGATTCATAATCGTAAGAGCAAAAACCAAGCTCGATAATATCGCGTAGTATTTCTTGGCATCGGTTCTCTTTTATCCCAGTTTCGTGCGCCATATAGGCTAAGGGAAGATAGTATAATCCTATCATGTTTGCTTGCGGTGAAGTAATTAAGTAAGCTGCCAATACTTGGTGTTCACAACCCAAGGCACGTAGTTGTTTCCCCGTTTTGCCAACCCAGAAATTTGGAGAGATACGAGAATAATCACGCACCGTATTCCCCTTTCCATTGTACGCGGTTTTTCGCTGTGGCCCACATTGCCTGAATCAGCCCAACATCTGGCTTCTCGTAGGCCCACCAAATCCCATTTCCGTCAGAGGGAGATCCATGTGGTTGTGGTTGCTCATGGATACCTTGATAGCCGATATCGCGATGGCAAAAACAACACCAGGAAACATCAGCTATTTCTATAATTATTCGCCTACAAAACCAGCACCTGGATAGCACTCCATAGTTAGGTATGCTCCATGGTTGTGGCTCTTTTTTTCTGTTAAATCCCTCCATATAATAATCGCCAAATGTTTCAATATACCTCTCTCTATCCTCGCTCTTAATTGGTGGTGGCGACCAATAAATACCATGCCCGATTGAAGGCCATTCGTATTGGCTAGTTAGTAATGATGAACCTACGATGCAGGCGTGTCCTTCCCATCCTGATTTAATTATTTTTTCAGAGTGAGCAACTAATGCCTCAATGGATGATTCTGACTTAACTTCGACAAGTAGAGGACCATAGTCATTCCATTTCGACTGGTCGAACTTAAGGATGAAGTCGGGAATATAACCACGCAAATCAGAAGGCTCATATTCCCATGGCCATGACAGCAAATCAAAAAAGGCAGCCCATTGCGCCTCAAGTCGGGACCGAAAGCGAATGTTGACATAAGTTGTTGGTATACCTCCGGACATACCTACCCCTCGCTCTTTTGTTGTTGGCATACGAAGAAAGCAGCCCGCCCGGGAGATACCCTGCATGAAGTTGTACGCTCAATGTAAGGCTTCTTGATCCCGGGCGGGCAATTTGAAGGTTTTCGTATCATTGAAACCTTAGTGTTGAGCGTACGCCGTCACCTTGTCATGCTGGGGTTATGGTGTCAAGTCGATTTACCTGTGCCGACGCCATAACCGAGAGTCATCAGAAACCCGATTGCATCACCCGCGCCCAAGGCTATCCTAGTGCACCAACCAACCTTGGCCAGGTCAACAATCCACTGGCGCTGGTCATCGGATACCTTGCCCCCTTTAATGCGCTTGAGCTCAATAGCCACACCGCGATATTCTGGGTGATTGGGTGGTGGTGTGAATGCTAGGACGTCCGGCGCGCCTCGTCGGAGGCCTTCAGCCTTGAGCCTTGCGGCTACAGCAAACGACCGCTTGCCCTCGTTCGGGCAATGGAGCCACAGCACCCCAGCCATATCTAGCCATTGTGCGAGCACACGCATCTCTTGCGCCTCTGTAGGCACAATCCATGCGGCCTTGCGGGCATACTTGGCGATAGTCATGGGTTGCCCTGTACCGCTGGTTGCGGCACAAATTTGGTGGTTTCGTTTCCGAAGCAATCCCAACCAGGGCGTTGATTTCTCGAAAACATCTCAAGACGTGGACCTGTACTAATTGCCTCGTACCATTGGTGATAACATTGCTCGGGTTTGCGACTGTGCTCTCGACGTGGCGATAGAATCACTGAGGGAGGACGTTTATCCGTAGCCGGTACCACGGGTTCGCCATGCGCTGCGAATAGGCACAATTCATGTGCTCCGCGAGCATATTGGCCGAGACCTATTTGGATTTTACCGTTGTCAGATTTGACCCAGCAAAACGTGCGGATGTACCTAAAGCCCAGTTCTTCGATGAGCGCCAAGCCGTCAAGCAAATGATTATCGGTCACCCAGCACCAAAGGTGGCTACTTGGTGCAGGTTCCCAAACCCCAGAGCGCAAGATGGTTTTAGCTATCTCGGATTTCGACATGAGCGAGTAATGTTGTTGAGCCCCACGCCCACCGCCGCCGTATTCAGCCCAAGGCGGATCTAGGAGTAGGCAACCATAACTCATTTGGTGGCCCGCCTCGGTTTCGCTGTAATCGTCTCGGCTATCTCAACATCGAGCATCTGTTCGAGGTGTTCTTTGGCGCTCTTGGTGCGTGAGACTAGCTCACTGGCTTGTGTGGCTTGGCGTCGGCGCTCGGTGACACGGGCACGTTTGGCTCCCCAGATAGCGCAGGCGCACATCGTATCAATGAGGTCGCTTGCTACTGGGGTTGGGATTGTGTTTACAACATGTTTTGGAAACCCTGCTCGGTAAAAATTATTTTCGCATCGTGTGCACCATGATATATTTCCACGGCCAACGGGTCTACCGCACACCGGGCACTTGCGCTTCCTCATGGCCACACCGCCTTACGTCTACGCTCAGCGTTGCGAGCACGACGAGCAGCCCATTCGGCCACTGAGCCATCACGGTCTAGGTTTTTCTTGATAGTCTCGTATGAAGCGACGCACCTGGGGCACCAGTCTCCATCACCAAGAATTACCTTTTCCGAGACTCGGCCCGCGTCGATACCAGAAAGCCACATAGCCACCGAATCAACGCGCAGGCAAAAACAATCGTAGTTCTTGCCGTCTTCGGCAGTTGCCTTGATGGTCAAGGTAACTGCCCACGAGGAGTTTTTAAGCTTTACGCGCTGTGCATCATCATCGAGACCCATCGCCTCACACATACGCCTTACGACGGCGTACCCTTGGCCGTCAGAACCGCGCACAGCCTCGATCTCGTCATCGCCGATGCGGACTACTTCGACCTTGGTTAAAGCTTCCATTATGCGACCTCACTGCGATTTATCGGAGTCTTTTGTGATGCGAGCCAATTGATCAGGGCTTCGCGCAGTATTGAGCTCCTTGACGGCTGGTAAGGTAATGCTTCGCGTATGGCATCTAGTTGCTTTGCTAGCTCTGGCTCAACATTTAAACCAATGAAAATTATTTTCGAGTTAGTTTTCTTTCTCATTTAGTCGTTATCAATTTATTTATTGCATTTGTCAATGTAAATAAATCTTGCATTATATATAAAAATAGTGCACACTGATTATATGAGCACTCCCCAAGGGCGCTCATAGGAGGCATCCATGACAGCAGCAGCAGCACTCACTGGCAGCGACGCAGTAATCGACATTTGCTCATGCGGCACGCGGTACACGGCCGCCGATATCCTTGTAGCCCCCGGATGTAAACGCGTGAAGGGATACGGCACGATCGCCTACTACTGGTGGGATTGCTCATGTGGATGCAGTCGATGCGCCATTGAGCGCAATGGTGAGATCGCAGCGCAGCCATCGGTAGCAGTGCGAGCCAGCTATGTGAGCACGACATCATCGTCGGCTCCGGTCAGAGTCCCGTCCTACGACTACTCGAAGGAAGCGTCAGAGGCAACAAGGCGATTCAGATCCGCGCGGGCCGCTAGCGCATCAATCGGTATGGCGGCTGAGGAAATATCCGCGTCGGTGAGCAGGACTGCGGATACCGCCGAAATCGACCAGCGAATGCTCGCCGTGGGCAAGCAGTCGGCGGCTGTGAGCGCCCGGCTAATGGGCGGCATTAATCTCGCCCACCCGAAGGACTTCATCGCAGATCTCGAGCGCGAATGTGACACTCTGGCCGAAGTGCTTTCAGACTGCCACGCCAGCGTCTGCGAGATCAAATCGGCATGCGCCAATCTCGATAGTGGCGACATCCCGACATCTTTCATCGATGATCGGAAAAATACCAGCGCGGCGATACTCGCCACACTGCAAAAGCTGCGCGGGGCTTTCGAGGGTGCGACCATGAGGCTGTTTAAAGGCGCGCTTCCAGTTGGAGGTGCCAAATGATCACCACCACCGAGATCACGGCCATGAAGGCCAGAGCCGAGGAGATAATCAACAGGGCCACGACTCTGTTTAAGTCCCAGGCTGCGCAGTACGCGGCATGTGGCTGCCCACTCGTCAGCGCCGAAATGATCGGGCTGGCCAATCACTTCGCCCTCGTTTTTGGTGACCCGGCGAACCTCGATAATCTCAAAACTGCTAATGATGACTATCGCGCCACCTTGTCGCCTGATTATCATCTTTGCGGTTATCCAATCGAGTAAGGGGACGATTATGAGCGACACGCTAGAGCAAATTAACAGCGAAATACAAGAGGCATCAAGCTGCGCGGAACTATCAGTCCCTTGTGCTAATTGCGACGAAGGGGCCGGACCATGCGAACTATTTTTTACGTTTGAAGTCAATGATTACGGCTACGAAATACTTACAGGCCCGGATAATTATCGCTGTGTGCTTGGCAGGGCTAGGGGTATTGGCAACCTTGATCTGCCGAGATCGGTCACTTGCAAGCTCAATGAGCAACAGAAGCGCATCAGGGAGCTTGAGGCTGAAGTGGCATCTATAAGGGGGACGACATGAGTTACGCGACCATAGATACAGTGCTCAAGGACGTACCTATACAGGTAAAGGTTTTTGTGCATGACGACGGTGTGGTTGATATCGAGAAGATACTAATCATCAACGACTCGGCGGGACCAATACCCAAGCCGATAGAGCTGCCCTATGGGATGCTCAATGACAAGGATGTTGAGGCTATCAACGAGTCGGCAATCGACAATATCAAAGATAAGCATTCCGACGAGGAAGAGGCTAACGCCAAGGCTAGCGGCGATACGTGCACTGGCGGGCTAGTATCCATACTCGCGTTGATAGGTATGCACTTAGCCAATGGAGGAAGCGGGCATGTGTAACCCACTCAAAGAAGCGAACAAGCAGCTAGAGCTAGCGCGCGCCCAATATGCGGAGGCGCTCAAGCCAGGCAATCTTGAGGCGACTCTTATCTGCGTCGCAGTCGATAAGCTTTTCAATGTCCGCCGCGAAGTCTGCAAGGTCAGGTACGAGCTTACGGTGCAAGAAATGGAGAGTAAGCCATGAACGCAAGTGATGGCGGACCCGCGTTCCCGCGCCCTATGGGCTGGAATGGTCTTTCACACCACGAGGAGCACGAGAGCAATGAGGCGCAGGAAGGCTTATCGCTCCGCGATTACTTCGCAGCACATGCCCCGCTCATAGTTCCGATGGAATATTATAAATTATACTATGGTGGGATGCCTCCAATGGGAGGCGTCACCCCAGAAGAGTGCCTAAAAATTATATTTGCGTGGGGATATTATTACGCCGACGCCATGCTCGCAGCACGGGAGCGCAAGCCATGAACTTATTCCGCGTACTGCTGGCTATCTCGGCTTGGCTCGGTCGATACCACGATCCCGATAGTATGGCATGCAAGGTCTGCGGTGGTGAGCTTATTATTTACTCCGTATTTGCAAGGGGCGGTGTGGTGTCATCACGATTCAGATGGTGCAAAAATTGTAGGGCATGGAGCGCAACAGTAAGGAGTCACTTGTGAAAACAAAAAAAACAAATATCGTCGTTGAGGTCCCACTCCCTGACGGTTGTGTAAGTATGTATGTCGGAGAGCTTGCGGTTATGACCGAGGAAAGGATCACATTGCGTAAGGTATCTTGGATATCCGACACCGGCCGGCGGCATTTATTTTTTGCTGGCACGCCAGACAGCAACGTCGAGATAGAGCCCTATCCGGACGAAATAACCATTTCTTTTTCTGCTCGCTCGGCCATCGTCACATTGTGGCCCCATCCCTTGCCTCGCCAGGTGCGCTAATGATCGAGACAAGGACAAGGACAGGGACAAGGACGTGGACAGGGACAAGGACAAGGACAGGGACAAGGACGTGGACAGGGACAAGGACGTGGACAAGGACAAGGACATGGACAGTATAATTCCCGCCGCATCTATGTGGACCGTAAATACTTAGTGGGTGCGGTGGGGATGCTCTCGGAATAGGCCGAGGGCAGAACGGATGGCGACGGTCGCCAATAACCCTTGACCAACCGTCGCCATCTTTGAACGAGACGCTTATAAAGAGATCTTAAATGGCAAAGAAGAAAGAAGCGAAGAAGCCGATGATTGCCGTAGTGGGGCTCGAAGGATACGGGCTGTACTATG
>Ga0210129_1000270_pt1 | contig 13854 bp, 13 predicted proteins | sample WestPond_Cattail_2_FD_185582 | JGI IMG/M metagenome (GOLD analysis project Ga0210129, IMG submission 185582) | Wetland microbial communities from the San Francisco Bay, California, USA, that impact long-term carbon sequestration -... | ecosystem: Environmental > Aquatic > Marine > Wetlands ... | reverse complement strand
CGACAGGATCGCGGTCGGCACGTATTTGAGGCTGACGGCACGCATTTGCTCGCCGAAGCCGGGCATCACCTTGTGCGCTACGGCCAGCGTTGCCTCGGGCGTCACGTCGCGCGGCGCCGGGCCGGTGCCACCGGTGGTCAACACGAGATGGCAGCCGACCTTGTCGCACAGTTCAATCAGCGTTGCTTCGATGACCGGCTGCTCGTCGGGGATCAGGCGCGACTCCATGCGCCAGGGGCTTTTCAGTGTGGCGCCAAACCACTCCTGCAGGGCCGGAATACCCTTGTCCTCATAGACGCCTGTCGAGGCGCGGTCGGAAATCGAGACGAGGCCGATCAGCAGCTCTTCAGTCATCGGCTTGGTCTTCCAGTTCGCGCAGCACGCGGAACAGTTCGCGGTAGGCGCGCGGCGGCTTGCCTTCCGCCTTTTCCTTCAGCGCATTGCGGCGCAACTGGCGCAGGTACTGCAAGTCCGCACCGGGATGTGCCGTCGCGATTTCGCCAACAACCTTTTCGTCCTCGAGGAAGCGCGTACGCAGACGCTCCAGCGCATGCATGCGCTCGCTCAGGTCGTCCAGCGTGGCTTGCGGCAGCGGATGTGCCACATCCTTGTTGAACAGCGTGAGCGCCACCTGCTCCAGCTGGTGGCTGGCGTGATGCAATGCCGTGATGCTCTTGTCGATCAGAAATTCGGTGAAGCTGTTGATCGATACTGCCAGTTCGACAAAACTTTCAAAGCTGGGGGTCGCCTGATAGCGCTGCCAGGTATTCGACAAGGCCAGATTCTTTTGCAGGAGTTCTTCGGCTGAGCAGAGCATGAATTGTTATAAAAATAATTATTGGTTTTGCTGCCACTGATTATTATGCTTTATGGATAGCGTAAACGGAAGACACGGCGTCATGCAAACGGCGCGCCCGCTTCCCGCCCCCGGAAATGCTGTTTATTCCCCGCCTTCCTGCTCCAGTCGCAAGTACTGATTGTAGGCGTTCGCCCGGTTGGCTTCGTTGAAGGCCGGCATGGCGCGGTATGTCGACCAGTCGGTAGCGGCATAGGCTTCATCGAAGGGAACCAGGTTGCGCGCGGCCTTGCCCATCTGGCTGCGCAGATAGAGCAGATAATCACGGGTGAAGACGAGGTCGGTGCGCGGGGTGTGTGAGGCGGCACCATGGCCCGGCACCAATACTTTTGGCTTGAGCGCGATCATCTTGTCGAGCGCGGCAATCCAGGCGCGGCTGTCGGCATCGCCGACGAATGGCACCCGGCCGCGAAACACCAGGTCGCCGGCGTACAGCACGCTGTCTTCCTTCACCATCATCGCCATATCCTCGCTGGAGTGCGCCGGACCGACATAGCGCAGCGCGAAGTGCACGCCGCCCATTTCAAAATCGGTGTCGCCTTCCAGGAACCGGTCCGCTTCCAGCAACTGCGTGTTGTCGTCCACCCAGGGGAAAAGCGCCTCCTTGCGCTGGGCAAGCCGCAGGGCCGCATCCTCGGTGCGGGTTGCGCCCTCGGCGGCACGGTGCGCCCAGATTTCAGCGCCCTGTGCCTTGAATACCTGCAAGCCGTAGAAATGATCGGCATGGTAATGGCTGACGATGACCCGCTTGATCGGTTGTTGCGTGATCTTGCGTATCAGGCCGAGCAGTTTTTCGGCCAGCGGCGGGGAGGCGAGGGCATCGAAGACGACCACGCCGTCGCGCGTGACGACAAATCCGGCATTGGACATGAAGCCCTGGTTTTCGGTGGACGCCGCCCCGGCCTGTCCTTGTACGAAATAACTGTGGGGTCCGACCCGCACCGCCTTCATCGGCACAGTGACCTCGGTGACGTGGGCAAGCTCGGTTGCCTGGGCAGCGGACGGCAAACCGAACAGGGAGAAGATGAGTAGCAGGCGAACGATCATGACAGGCTCCATGAATGGTCTTCCTATTGTATACACTGGCTTCAGCCGGTCGTGCCAGCCCGATCGGCCCGGCATGTGGTATCTTCGAACTGCAGTAAAGAAAGGGTTCGTTGTGCTCAAAAAACAATGGCCGGCATTTGTGCTGGCGTTCTTATTGCCGCTGCTTGCGGTCTACTGGTGGTGGGGCGGGTTCAACTCGGTCAGCGTGAACGAGACCGAAGCGGGCCCCTACCGCTACGCTTACCTGGATTACGAAGGACCCATCAGCAATATGCGCAAATCGCAGCGCAAGGCGCTGGATGAATTCAACGCGGCCAGAGTGGAGGCGGGCGACACGATCAGTGTGATTCTCACCGACCCGCGCGCCACCCACGGCAAGGTGCGTGCGCAGGTGGGCTATATCCTGCCCCCGGCAGCGGCGATCCCGGCAGGGCTGAAGGAAGGGCGCATCGAGCGCCGTCCAGTGTATGCCGCCCAGGTACAGGCCGTGGTGTTGCTGGCGCCGTCCAAGGCCTATCAGGCACTGTCCGACACCCTCGCGCAGCGCGGGAAGGCGATCATCATGCCGACAGTCGAGCTGTATCGACCGGCCGGGCAGGCAAGCCAGATGGGCCGCTTTACCCTGGAGATGAATCGCTGATGGCTTTTTTCTCCGTCCTGGCTGCTGTCGTCCTCGAACATCTGCGCCCGCTGCGGCAGCCTCTGCCGCACTATCAGCAGTTCTCGCGCTTCACGCAGTGGCTGGAACACCGGTTCAACGCAGGCGAATTCAGCCACGGTGCAATTGCCTGGGCGCTGGCGGTGGGGCCGGTGCTGGTGGGCGTGGGGCTGATCTATTTTCTGCTCGACGGTATCAGTCCTGTCCTTGGCTGGCTCTGGAATGTGGCCGTGCTGTATTTCACCCTGGGATTCAAATATTTCAGCGACGATGCCGAGCGCATTGCGCACCTGCTGCGAGCAGGCGATGTGGACGGGGCGCGTGCGCAACTTGGCACATGGCGTGGCGGTGACACCAGCCAATTCACTGCTGACGACCTGGCGCGTATCACGATCGAGAAGGTGACGTCGGCGAGCCATCGCCAGATGTTCGGCGTGCTGTTCTGGTTTGTGTTGCTGGTGCCTCTCGGGCCGGTAGGTGCCGTGCTGTATCGCGCGTCATCGATACTGGTCCGGCGCTGGTCGGACACCCGGGGACTGTTCGGCGTGTTCGCGCAACGCGCCTTTCATGCCGTCAACTGGTTGCCGGCGCGGATGACCGCACTGACTTACGCCATTGCCGGAAATTTCGAGGACGCGACGTATTGCTGGCGAACCCAGGCAGACGCCTGGCCGGAGGCGGAAGAGGGCGTGGTGCTCGCCGCCGGTGCCGGCGCCATGGGCGTGCGTCTGGGGCAAAGCATCAACGTGGCGGGGGAAACCGTGTGGCGGCCCGAACTCGGCACCGGCCAGCCCCCCGACCCTGACGGCATCGACAGCGCCGTCAGCATGATCTGGCGCGGACTGGTGATCTGGCTGGTGGCAGGGCTGCTGATTGTCATCGCCGGCTGGATTTCATAAACCTTCATGCTGAACGCACTGTGGGTCGGCTTCCTGCTGGTCGCCTTTCTCATTGCCCTGTTCAAGCTGCTTGTCCTCGGCGATGCCGCCATCTTCGCCGCGCTGGTGAAAGCGCTGTTCGACAGCAGCAAGGCCGCATTCGAAATCGCCCTGGGCCTGACCGGCGTCATGACGTTGTGGCTGGGGGTGATGAAAGTCGGCGAGCGTGCCGGCATGCTCGAGGTGCTGACGCGCGGCCTCGCCCCGCTGTTCAAATGCCTGTTTCCGGAGGTACCGGCCAATCATCCCGCGCTCGGTGCGATGACCATGAACATGGGCGCCAACATGCTTGGGCTGGACAACGCGGCAACGCCGCTCGGCATCAAGGCGATGCAGGAACTGCAGAAGCTCAACCCCTCGCCGGATACCGCAAGTGATGCGCAGGTGCTGTTTCTGGTCATCAACACCGCGTCGGTGACCCTGCTTCCGGTCACCATCTTCACCTACCGCGCGCAGCTTGGTGCGGCCGATCCCACCGACGTGTTCGTGCCGCTCCTCATTACCACCTATATCGGCACCCTGATCGGACTGCTGGTCACCGGCCTGTTCCAGCGCCTGCACCTGTGGAATCGCGTCACCATGGCGTACCTGGGGGGTGCCACCGCGCTGATCGGCGGACTGGTCGCCTATTTCGGCAGTCTCGATGCGGCGGAGATGACGCGGCAGTCTTCCATCCTCAGCAACCTGCTGCTGTTCGGACTCATCGTCACCTTTCTGCTGATGGCGGTGCGCCGCCGGATCAATGCCTACGAGGCTTTCATCGAGGGGGCCAAGGAAGGGTTTAACACGGCGGTCACCATCATTCCCTATCTTGTCGCGATGCTGGTGGCCATCGCGGTATTTCGCGCCAGCGGCGCGCTCGATCTGCTGATGGGCGGAATCCGCAACACCGTTCTGGCGCTGGGATTGGACGCACGCTGGGTGGAAGCGCTGCCGACCGCCCTGATGAAACCATTTTCCGGCAGCGGTGCGCGTGCCATGATGATCGACACCATGCAGGCGCACGGCGCGGATTCGTTCGCCGGGCGTCTGGCCTCGATCGTGCAGGGCAGCACCGAGACGACGTTCTACGTGCTGGCGGTATATTTCGGTGCGGTCGGCATCAAACGCGTGCGCCACGCCGTCACCTGCGGGCTGATCGCCGATGTCGCCGGCATACTCGCCGCCATCGGCATGGCTTATCTCTTTTTTGGCAACGCCGCATGAAAACTTACGATACGCTCGCCGCAGTCGATCTGGGATCCAACTCCTTCCGCCTCGAAGTCGCGCGGGTGGCCGGCGACCAGCTCTACCCGCTCGATGCGCTGAAGGAAACCGTGCGCCTGGCCGGCGGGCTGACCGACGACAAGCTGCTCGACGAAGCCACCCAGGAGCGTGCGCTGAACTGTCTGCACCGCTTTGGTGAACGCCTGCGCGGCCTGTCGCCAGAAGCGATTCGCTGTGTCGGCACCTCTGCGCTGCGCGTGGCCAAGAATGCCGACCTGTTCATCCCCAAGGCCGAGATCGCGCTCGGCCATCCGATCGAGATCGTCGCCGGCCGCGAGGAAGCGCGACTGATCTATCTGGGCGTCGCGCACTCGCTGCCGGCTTCACCGGACAAGCGGCTGGTGGTCGACATCGGCGGCGGCTCCACCGAATTCATCATCGGCCACGGCCTGAAGCCGCATGAGCGCGAAAGCCTGCACATGGGCTGCGTCAACTTCTCACGGCGGTTCTTCGCCAGCGGCGTGACCGACAAGGCTGCGCTGAAAGCCGCCGAAGTCGCCGCGCGCGTCGAGGTCGAGCGCATCGCGCGCGAATTTTCCAAGGGCAACTGGCAGCAGGCGGTCGGGTCATCCGGCACTGCGCGCGCGCTGCGCGAAATTCTCGAACAGAACGGCTGGTCCGAGCGCGGCATCACCGCGGACGGACTGGCGCAACTGCGCACTCAGTTCATCAGGGCCGGCAACCTCGACACGCTGGAACTCGCCGGGCTGTCGCGCGATCGCCGCCCGGTCATCGCCGGTGGCTTTGCCATCATGGCCGGCCTGTTCGCCGAGCTCGACATCGAGCAAATGGACGTCGCCGAAACCGCCATGCGCGAAGGCATCCTTTACGACCTGCTGGGACGCTTCCACAAGCAGGACATGCGCGAGGTGACGGTCGACGAATTCATGCGGCGCTACCACATCGACGCCCAGCAGGCTGCGCGCGTCAAACGCGTGTCGGTCAAGCTGCTGGCCGCAGCCGGGCGGGGCACCGAAAATGACGAGCGCTTCCTCGACTGGGCCGCGCGGCTGCACGAAATCGGTCTATCGGTCTCGCACGGCAGCTACCATCGCCATTCCGGCTACATTCTGCAAAACGCCGACATGCCAGGCTTTTCGCGCTCCGACCAGGCGCGTCTGGCCCTGCTGGCACGCGCCCAGCGCGGTGCGCTGATCAAACTGCCGGAGTCCGGCGCCGATGTGGTGGCGCTGTCCGACAATGATCGCCTGCTGGTATGGTTGCTGCGGCAAGCCGTCATCCTGTGCCGCAGTCGTGCCGAACCCCGTCTGCCCGAGGTGAAAGTCGAAGCCGGCGGCAAACGTTTTCGGCTGACCCTGCCCGAAGGCTGGCTGGAGCGCCGGCCGCTGACGCGCCGTGCGCTGGAGGAAGAAGCCGTGCACTGGCAAGCGGTGGGGCTCAAATACGCCTTCGCCTAACCGGGCAACCCGCTCGCCCTGAGCGTGCCACCGCGCATTCCGCGGCAACATGCGCTGCCTTGCCTGACCACATAAGGCCATCGCCCGTCAGGGCGATGGCCTAGACTACTTGGCCGCCTTGGCAGGCCGGCCTGTCTTGATCACTTGAAGATTGCGGATCGCAATGGCCACCGATTCATCGCTCAGCTTCGCCAGGCCAGCGACGGCCGCACGCAGGATCTCGCTTTTCTTCGCGGAAACCCCCACTCCCTGGCAGCGCTTCTTCAGCAAGGCGATCACGGCATACTCGGTCTTGGGCATGGTGAAGCGGTCGCGAATCAGTTTGACCTTTTTCGCCTTGGCCGGCTTGGCGGATTGTTGCACAGCCGGTTTTGCTGTCGGCGCGGTTTTCATCAGCGGTGCCGGCTTCGCAGCCGCCACCTTGCGAGGAGCGGTCTTGCGGGTTGCCGTCGCCGGTTTGGCGGGGCTCGGTCTCCGTTTGCGGGCGGGCTTCGCAGCGGCGGGCTTCACGGCCCGGGGCGCGCTGCGTTTTACCGGCGCCTTGGCTGCCTGGGGCTTTTCGCCGGCGGCCGGCGTGGGGACCGTCGGTGCAGTTTCAGCGGGCTTGCTGGTGTCGTCAGCCATGTTGGGTTTCTCTCTTCTCGGTCATCGAAAAGGTCAGTATTCAATAGTTGAACTGACTTGGCAATCCGGAAAGTGAAGCAGAAACGACTATTACCATCCTTGTCTGTCATATTCTTCTAATATGGTGAAGCTAGCCTCTTTCCTATGACCGAAAAAACCCGAATCCTGGATTCATTGAACGAGCAGGCACTGCTGCTGCCGAGCCTGGTCAATCGCGCGCTGTCTGCCAATGACCGCGTCAAATACCGGTTCACCCTGCTGCAGGCAGCCCAGGCGCATGCCGAGCGTCCTGATGCCGTGACGTCGAGCCTGCGCGCCGAGCGCCTGGCTGCGGGGGTGCAGGATGGCAATCTGGATCGTGTGGTCGGGGATTCCGAACCGGTGGGAAAGGGGCGTTACCGCATACCGTATTCTGCATCCATCGTCAGGGACGCCTTGTCCGACGTGGTCCAAATGCTGGAGCCGCTGCGCGCCGCCGAGACCGCGGAAAGCGCTGCGTTCGCGCAACGGCTGGAGGCTTTTGCGGTTCCGGATTCGAGCAGCGACGAACTGGCGGCTGAGCAGATCCATGCCCTCACCTCGGGCGATCGCGAGGCCGGAGACAGCCTCCATCTTCTGGTGATGGACATGCACCGGGCGCTGAATGCGCTACAGGGAAGCCTGGCCAGCGAAACCATCAGTGGTTGTCGCGCCTATGGCATCCGTGACGCCGACCGCGCGCTGATCACTGCGTTCATGGCGGGCATCAACCGCACCGCGCCGCTCAAGTTCGATCATCCCGGACTGTCTGCCACTGCAACCCGCGTGGGAGACAAACTGGTTCTGGAAAACGATATCGGCACCACCGATGCGCATGTGTTGGTGATCCATGTCACGGGCCGAACCGTGACTGTCACCTATGCCGACGTTCACCTGCCCCGTCTGCTGTTTTTCCAGAGCCTGTTCGATGGCTACGAGGTCCAGTGGCAGGACACGCGCTCGCGCAAGGACACGGGCATGCAAGATGGCGTCTACCAGCTCTGCACGGGAATCCACACGGCGCGCAGCGGCGCTCAGTTGCGCGACTATCTCGGCCATCTCGGTTCGCGACTGGTGTTTCTCATCGACTGGAATCGCGCGCGCAAGCGCCTGCGGCTGTTCGTCCCACGCAAGGCCGCCATCGATCTGCTCAAGTGGGCGGCCGACGGCAACATCGGTCACATGGCCTGGCTCAAGGCCGGTGGCGAGCAGCTGATTTTCGACGCCATGAGTTTTGCCTACGGCGGACAGCTCAAGCCGGGCGACCGGCTGGACGCGCTGCTGAGCGAAGGCCGGGCGGTGCAATTCCTGCGCTTCAACCTCAAGCAGGCGCTCGAAGGCCTGAAGCAGGGCCGGCCGGCCTCGCTGGTGGCGGATGAAATCCGTACCGAGCTGGCGTCGCAGGTGCGCTCCACCGAAGACGCCCTGCTGGATATCGCGCTCGAACACGCCGGACTGATTGTGGAACTGGCCGATACCGTGCGCACCGCCCTGGAAGCAGCGCAGGTCGGGCGTCAGCACGAGGTTGCGGCGATGGCGGAACGGGCCAAGAATTGGGAAACGGCCGCCGACCATGAATTGAACAGCGCCCGTGGCACCCTGCTGGAGGGCGACAATTTCATGCTGCAACTGATGAGCGCTGCCGACGACATCGCCGACGATCTGGAAGAAGCGATGTTCCACATCACGCTTTCGCCCAAGGCAAACGCCACCAGTATTTCCGCGCTGAGCAAGCTCGTCGATCCGGTTGCCAGTGCGAGCCGCGAGTTGGTCAAGGCCCTGGCCGCATCGCGGCATGCACGGCGCGGCGTGCCGCGCGAGGATATGGACGATTTTCTGCAGGCAGTTCATGCCATCCGCACCATGGAACATGCAAGCGACCTGGCCGAGCGTGAAGTCAAGCGCACACTGGCAAGCGATTCCCGGCCGTTCGCCGAAGTGTTCGGCATCGTCGAGGCGGCGCGCAATCTCGAAGAGGCAGCGGACGGCCTGATGCATGTTGCGCTGCTGCTGCGCGACCATGTGATGGGCAAGGTGATCCATGCCTAGGACAAATCACAAAACCGCCGCGCGGCTCCACGTCTTCGACCTGACCGGCCGTGACGGCATGCCGGATGTGCAACTCGCCGGCTTCAAGGCGCACAACCTGATCCGCATGGCCGCCATAGGCCTGCCGGTGCCGCAGGGCTTTGTCATGTGCACCGACTGGTGCAGCGCCGTCCGCAACGGAGGCGGCGTGAAGGCACACTTGTCGAGCGCGCTGCAATCCGGCATCCGTGATCTGGAACGCAGCAGCGGCCTGGGGTTCGGCAGCGCGCGCCGCCCCCTGCTGGTATCGGTGCGTTCGGGCGCGCCGGTTTCCATGCCCGGCATGATGGAAACCGTGCTCAACGTTGGGCTCAACGACGTCTCGCTGGCGGGGTTGTTGCGGCTCACCGGGGACCACCGGCTGGTTTGGGATTCGTACCGCCGCCTGATCCAGGCCTTCGCCGAGATCGTTGCCGGTGTTCCGGCCGCGCCGTTCGAGGCGGCGCTGGATGCCACCCTGCGCCGCACCGGCGCCGAGATCGCCCGGCAACTTGATTTTCGGGCGCTGCGCGAACTCGCACGCAGCTACCTCGTGCTGTATCGCGACCACACCGGCCAGGACTTTCCTCAGGACCCGTTCGAGCAGCTGGCCGCCGCCACCCATGCCGTGTTTGCGTCGTGGATGTCGGACAAGGCGATCGAGTACCGGCGCCTGAATTCCCTGACGGACGAAATGGGCACCGCCGTGACCGTGCAACGCATGGTGTTCGGCAATGCCGGCGGCAACTCGGGCGCGGGTGTCGGCTTTACCCGCGACCCTTCGAACGGCGAAAACCGGCTGTATATCGACTGGCTGCAGCAGGCCCAAGGCGAAGACATCGTTTCGGGACGCCGCCGGGTAAGCGTCGAAAACGATGTCCCACACTGGCTCATGCAAAAGCTCGCCCAGGTCGGCGCATCCCTGGAGCAAAACTTTCGCGATGCCCAGGAGTTCGAATTCACCGTCGAAAACGGCGAACTGTTCATGCTGCAAACCCGCACCGCCAAGCGCACCGATCTCGCCTCGCTGCGCATGGCGGTCGACCAGGTCGAAAGCGGGCTCATCACCCCGGAAGAAGCGCTCGGCAGATTGTCCGGCATCGATGTCGATGGCATCACCCTCCGCCACGTGAAATCCGGCAAGCCGCCCCTGGGACAGGCCGTCCCGGCCGGGACCGGGGTGGCCCAGGGTCCGGCCGCCTTCTCGGTCAAAGCCGCCCAGGCATTTGCCAAGCGCGGCACCCCCGCCATCCTGGTGCGCAACGATGTCGCCACCAGCGACATCGCCGGCATCGCGGTCGTCAGCGGTGTGCTCACCGCCAGCGGCGGGCGCACCTCGCACGCCGCTGTCGTCGCGCGACAGATGGGCAAGGTCTGTCTTGTCGGCTGCGCCGACCTGTGCATCGACGAAAGCGCCAAACAGGCCACGCTGGGGCAAACCCTCATCGCCGAAGGCGACCCCCTCTGTCTCGACGGCGATGCCGGCACAATCCATGCCGATTCCCCGAAGATTATCTGCAAGCGCCCCAAGGCACTGATTGCCCGGGTCAGGGAATGGCGTGCGAACGTACTCGTCAATCAGTAGTCACGCCGCAGCCTGAAAAAGAGGATCTCGTTGTCTAGAATTGAATAGGGGCAGTTTTGAATGCTGGGGTTTTTATGGCGACTTCAAATCACATTGAACGGGAGCCGGAATATTTCAGTGTCATTCAGGCGCTTGCAAATGAAACGCATCGGCCTTTGAATGACATCGACAGAATTTTCGCCGAGACATTCGCAAGACTGGACTCGGAAGCGCGGATCAAGGACTACGTGGTCCTGCTCACATCCAAAACCGTGAGAGACAAGCTGCGCCATTCAACAGCGGGCGAGCGGTATTTGGACGATCCGCCGGGTGACCTTGCCGAAGCGTCGACCGAAAGCCAGTCTCATGTAGCAGGGGGGCCGCTCAAAGCCGCCCGCGGCAATCGCCCCCCATTTGCGGGAGGCGGCAGGGTGTAAGCTCTAGGCAATGTGATAGCGCTTGCGCATGGGTTCGACGACTTTCCATTTGCAAATCAACTCGGAGGGAAAAGTCACCAGATCGCCCTTGCTTATTTCTACGGGCGCGCCGCCTTCGGGGGTGATGATCGCACGCCCTTCGAGAATGTAGCTGATTTCGTCCTCGATATATTCCCATGCAAATTCCGAGTTTTCCTTTTCCCATATTGGCCAGTGATCGACGCCCAGACTGGCCAGGCGCGCTGCATCCGGATTGGTTTCGATGATGATCTGTGTCATGCCGTTTCCCCCTCTGATAGGTATTTACCCTTTATAGCAGGTCGAACCCTGGATTGAACGGTGGAAGGGAGCGCTCGCCTTGTGGAAACATCTTCACCGATTGATTGGCGGGCATTAATGCGCGACGAGCCCCTTCCGCTAGAACTGCCTGAGCGAATGGCCTCGAATGGACTATCCGGGATGAACGACTTAAGGATGCTGTAAATGATGATTTGTATTGAAGAAAATGGATGAATTGACATGATCTTGAACTTGATTGGGACATGCCTTTGACCCAGATCAAGATTTTAGAATTGAACGAGTGGGAGCGAATTTTGATCCCATCAATTTCCAGGCGAACTGAAATGAATTCCATGTCGCAACCCAAAGGCAATTCTTGCAGGAAGTTGCCCCCTGTCTTCGTCATCAATCTGGAGAGAAGCACCGACCGTCGGGAAAAAATAAGTACGCGGCTCAGCGAAATCGGTATTGATTTTGAACTGTTTCCTGCCACGGATGGTTCGGCACTTTCTGAGAGCGATCGTGCCAAATACGATGAAGCTCATGTAATCAACAACATTTCGAGACCCTTGTCCCCGGCTGAGGTCGGCTGCTATATCAGCCACAAGAAGCTGTGGCAAAGAATCGTCGATGAAAACATCCCATGGGCGGTCATTCTGGAAGACGATGTTCTGATCCAGACTGATTTGAAGGACTTGCTCGCCAAAATCGGGCAGATGACTTTCAAGTGGGACCTCATCCGACTGGCGGGATTGTTCGCAACACCCTGCTATCCGTTGTTCGCTCTTGGCGGAGGCCGCACTCTGAGCGTTCCACTGCGGGGTGCAATCGGCAGCCAGGCCTATTGCTTGAGCCGCGCCGGTGCCCGGAAACTGCTGGCCTATTCGACGACGATCCGCGGCACGGTGGACGATCATGTCATCGACAATTGCTGGAAAACGGGCTTGGCAATTCTCGCTGTTCAGCCTTACCCGGTCGCGGAGGACAAAAGCCATATCTCGGAAATCGAGATATCTCGCCGAGAAATATTTCAAGCCCGCCGGGATGCTCGAAAAGAGAAATCGATCAAGCAATTTCTGATCAGGCGGCGATACAAGATAGGCCGATCGCTGGGCAGACGATACTATTATTTCATTCATTGCCTTCTGGCGATCAAGATGAAAATGTTGCACCGGTCGGTGCGATAGCTGGACGCGGCATTCGATTCCATTATCAGCACCGCTTGACTGACTCAGTTGCTGTAGCTATCTGTCGGCCAGCGGTAGGGGTGCGAGAACGGCAGTCCGAGCGTGGCTTCTATCATGTATTGCGAGACAAGGCGCTCGTTGAATTCGCGATGTCCCAGCTCATATCCTGCGCGGGCAATTTTCTGTCTCTCGGTCTCGTGTTCGATATAGAACCGCAGCTTGTCGATGAACTCGTCGGCTCCCTCCACCTCGATCATGGCATCCGAACCATACAATTCGGAGAGGCTGAAGGCACGGGTCGAGAAAACCAGAAGCCCGTTCCCCTGATAAAGGCCGACACGGTCCGATGAATAGAGATACAGTTCGCCGCCTGGCCCCGGCTTTGCCTCCGCGCTGCGCTGGCTGAAATTCAGCCCGATTTTTGCCTGTCCGAGTGCCTGCATGAAGGCGGCGCCGAACAATGACTTGCCCGGCCCGTGTCCATAGATGGCAGCACGCGCCTGGGGAAGCCTGTCGCGTATCAGTTCATGTGCCCGCCCGCGAAGATCGTCGGGATCCTGCCACCTGGACATATGCCCGGCAAAAAAGACATCGTAGGGAAGATCCGCATGCTCATGGCAACGGTGGACATCGATGCTCGGATCGACCGGATTGGGAATGAACGCCACTCTGGACCGCAAGCCGGCGATCCGCGAAAGGAAGGGGCCTGCCGTGGTGGCGAAGGTCCAGTCCACCACATCGGCCTTGCTGCGTACATTCCGAAAATTGGACGCGTCAAACAACGGATCGATGTAGTACTGAAAGATCGCCACACTGGGTAGAAGTTTTCGCGCTTCGGCCAGCGTTTCCGGATGGATGACATCAGCGGAACTCAGTGCGATCACATCGGGCTGGAAATTGCGGCAGACTTCGAGCAATTTGCGGTTGCTGGGGCCCACCCCCATCTTGCGGGTGCCAAACATGTTTGAACAGCGGGCGACATCCCTGTCGCTGAACCAGAAGACTTCGTGATTGTTTCGGATAAAGCCGTTGTTGATCCGGACGGGAATCAAGTAATTCCGGGCACCCAGATACTTCAGTTGCTGATGCGAGACATGAAGAATTCTCATTGAGGGGGTTCTGCTTCGATTGCTGGGATAAGGCACTGCACCAAATCTGGACATTGATACGGCCAGCCTCATGCGTGCGAGCGTTCGGCCGCGGGCCCTCACGGGTCGCCTTCGAGGCCTTGGGGGAGTTTACTGCAAAGCCTTCAGTCCGGCAGCCTTGCCATCAAGCCCTTCAGGCAGCGCACCAAGCTGGCCGCCGTCTCTTGAGCGCGGTAAATGCCTGGCCGTCGAGTTCGAATTCCACTGTCATCACCGATCCTGCCTGCCTGCCGTGAATCTCGAAGCCTTCCGTCCCGTAGCGCGTGATTCTGACGATGCTGGAATTCTTGAAAATGGCGGTGTGGAAAGCGGCCGCCGCTTCGCCCTGGTTGTCGAACCACAAACAG
>Ga0210129_1000268_pt1 | contig 13895 bp, 12 predicted proteins | sample WestPond_Cattail_2_FD_185582 | JGI IMG/M metagenome (GOLD analysis project Ga0210129, IMG submission 185582) | Wetland microbial communities from the San Francisco Bay, California, USA, that impact long-term carbon sequestration -... | ecosystem: Environmental > Aquatic > Marine > Wetlands ... | reverse complement strand
GAGGCGATTGCGCCGGAGCTGCAGTTGGCTTACCACATGACAGACGCACATTCCGAACAGTTGTTGAGCGAAGTGGCGGCCCTGCCGGGCCTGCCGGGGGTTTACCGCTACTTCGATGCCGACGGTGTGCTGCTGTATGTGGGCAAGGCGCGCAACCTCAAGAAGCGGGTCTCCAGCTACTTCCAGAAAGACCATGGCGGCACGCGCATCGGCCACATGGTGGGCAAGATCGTCCGCATGGAGACGACGGTGGTCCGCTCCGAGGCCGAGGCCCTGCTGCTGGAAAACAACCTCATCAAGACCCAGCATCCCAAGTACAACATCCTGTTTCGGGACGACAAGAGCTACCCCTACCTGCGCATCACCGGCGCCAGTGCGCCCCGCCCGGGCGGGAACGGGGCGCAGGCGGGGGTGTTCCCCCGGGTGTCGTACTACCGCGGCGCGGTCGAGAAAAAGCACCAGTACTTCGGCCCCTACCCCAGCGCCGGGGCGGTGAAGGAAGCCATCCTGCTGATGCAAAAGGTGTTTCGCCTGCGCACCTGCGAAGACCCGGTGTTCAACAACCGCACCCGACCCTGCCTGCTGTACCAGATCAAACGCTGCTCCGGACCGTGTGTCGGACTGGTTTCTGCAGAGGCTTACACCCTCGATGTGGCCAATGCGACCAGGTTCCTGCGTGGCGATACGCAGGAGGTCATGTCGGCTCTGGAGGCGCGCATGCTGGCGCATTCGCAGCGGCTGGAGTTCGAGCAGGCGGCGGAGCTGCGCGACCAGATCGCGGCGCTGTCCAATGTGCTGCACCAGCAGGCGGTGGACAACGTGGCCGACAAGGACGTCGATATCCTGGCGGTCAAGGTCCAGGGCGGCCGCGCCTGCGTCAACCTGGCCATGGTGCGCGGCGGGCGGCATCTGGGAGACCGGCCCTATTTCCCGGTGCATGTCGAGGAAGCCAGCGCGATCTGCCGCGACGATGAGGAGGAGGCGGGCCAGACCCCGCCGCCGGTGGAGGTGCAGGTGCTGGAAGCCTTCCTGGCCCAGCACTACATCGACATTGCGGTACCGCCGTCGATCATCACCAGCGAGCCCGTCAGCAAGAAGCTGCTGCAGGTGCTGGCGCAGCAGTCCGGCACCCGCGTCAGCGCCGTGCACCAGCCGCGCGAGCAGCGCCGTATCTGGCTGGAGATGGCGCAGACCAATGCCGCCTTGCAGTTGGCCCGCCTGCTGGCCGAGGAGGGCTCGCAGCAGGCGCGCACCCGCGCGCTGGCGGAAGCGCTGGACCTGCCGCAGGACAACCTGGACGAGTTCCGGGTCGAGTGCTTCGATATCTCGCACACGGCGGGCGAGGCCACGCAGGCCTCCTGCGTGGTGTTTCACCACCACAAGATGCAGAACGCCGAGTACCGGCGTTTCAACATCGAGGGCATCACGCCGGGCGACGACTATGCCGCCATGCGCCAGGTGCTGACGCGCCGCTATGCCCGGCTGGCCCAGGCGCTGCGCGAGGGCGGGGACGCCGGGGAGACCGCAGAAGGCACGGGCCGGCTGCCCGACCTGGTGCTGGTCGATGGCGGACGGGGCCAGGTGGCGATGGCGCGCGAGGTGTTCGAGGAACTCGGCCTGGATCTCGGGCTGATCGTGGGCGTGGAGAAGGGCGAGGGGCGCAAGGTGGGGCTGGAGGAACTGGTCTTCGCCGATGGCCGCGACAAGGTGTACCTGGGCAAGGACTCGGCCGCCCTCATGCTGGTGGCGCAGATCCGCGACGAAGCGCACCGCTTTGCCATCACCGGCATGCGGGCCCAGCGGGCCCGGGTGCGCGTGGGCGGCAGCAAAATCGAGGACATCCCCGGCGTGGGCGCCAAGCGGCGGGCCAAATTGCTGCAGCGCTTTGGCGGCGCGCGGGGTGTGGCCGCGGCCAGCGTGGAGGATATCGCCACGGTCGATGGCATCTCGAAGGAACTGGCCGAAGCGATTTACCGGGCCTTGCATTAAGTCCTGTTTTGGCATGCCACAATAACGCCATGTTCCTGACCATCCCCACCATCATGACCTGGACGCGCATCGTCGCGATTCCGCTGATCGTGGGGGTGTTCTACCTGCCGCTGGAGCCCGCCAGCCGCAACCTGATGGCCACGGTGATGTTCGTGGCGTTCGCCCTGACCGACTGGCTGGACGGCTATCTGGCGCGCGTCCTCAATCAGACATCCTCGTTCGGCGCTTTCCTGGACCCGGTGGCCGACAAGTTCCTGGTCTGTGCCTGTGTGCTGGTGCTCGTTCACCTGGGGCGCGCCGACGTGTTCGTGGCCCTGATCATCATCGGCCGCGAGATCGCGATCTCGGCCCTGCGCGAGTGGATGGCCCAGATCGGCGCCGCCCGCAGCGTGGCGGTGCACATGCTGGGCAAGCTCAAGACCACGGTGCAGATGGTGGCCATTCCCTTCCTGCTGTTCGATGGCCAGCTCTTTGGCCTGATCGACACCCACCAGTGGGGCAGCGTGCTGATCTGGGTGGCCGCCGTGCTCACCGTCTGGTCCATGGTCTATTACCTGCAAAAAGCCCTGCCTGAAATCCGGGCACGGGTGAAATGAATTCCCGCGCGGATGATGACGCCCTGATCCGGGCGATGCCGCTGGTGTTTGTCCTGATCTGGAGCACCGGCTTTATCGTGGCGCGCTATGGCATGCCGCATGCGCCGCCGATGAAATTCCTCGCGGTGCGCTATGCCCTGTCCATCCTGTGTTTTCTGCCCTGGATCATGCTGGCCCGCGTGGCCTGGCCGAAAACGCGCGTGCAATGGCTCCATCTCTCGGTCACCGGTGTGCTGATGCATGCCGGCTATCTGGGCGGGGTCTGGGCCGCGGTCAAGGCCGGCATGGGTTCGGGCCTGTCCTCGCTGATCGTGGGTCTGCAGCCGGTGTTGACGGCGCTCTGGCTGTCGGCCACCGGTGCGCAGGTGACGCGCCGGCAGTGGGCCGGGCTGGCCCTGGGTTTCACCGGCCTGGTGCTGGTGGTCTCGCGCAAATTCGGGCAGGGGGCCGAAGCCGACTGGCTCAACCTGTCCTTTGCCGTTTTCGCGCTGTTCAGCATCACCACCGGCACGCTCTACCAGAAACGCTTTGTGGCACCCTGCGACGTGCGCAGCGCCAATGCGGTGCAACTGCTGGCGGCCTTGGCGGTCACCCTGCCATTGACGCTGCTGGAGGCCGAGCCCATGCACTGGAACGCCGAGCTGGCCGCTGCCATGGCGTGGTCGGTGCTGGCGCTGACGCTGGGCGGCAGTTCCTTGTTGTACCTGCTGATCCAGCGCGGCGCAGCCACCGCCGTCACCAGCCTGCTGTACCTGGTGCCGCCCACCACGGCGTTGATGGCCTGGCTGCTGTTCTCGGAGCCGATCACCGCGGTGACCCTGGCGGGGACGGCGCTCACGGCCTTTGGCGTGAGTCTGGTGGTCCGGGCGGCGCGCTGACGTCGGGATGCAAGGGCGTGCGCAAGGAAGTCCCCCTGAGTTGATGAAGGAGTCAGACCCCATGAGCAAAAAACGAATCGCTGTCATCGCGGGCGATGGCATTGGCAAGGAAGTCATGCCCGAGGGCGTTCGGGTCTTGGAAGCTGCCGCGAGCAAGTTCGGCATCGACCTGCAGTTCGACCACTTCGACTTCGCCTGCTGGGACTATTTCGAAAAGCACGGGCGCATGATGCCGGACAACTGGAAGGACGTGGTGGGCAGCCACGACGCGATTTATTTTGGCGCCGTGGGCTGGCCCGACAAGATTGCCGACCACGTGTCGCTGTGGGGCTCGCTCATCCTGTTTCGCCGCGAGTTCGACCAGTACGTCAACCTGCGCCCGGCGCGCCTGATGCCCGGCATCATCGCGCCGGTGGTGCGGCGTGACGGCAGCCCGCGCCAGCCCGGCGAGATCGACATGTACATCGTGCGCGAGAACACCGAGGGCGAGTATTCGGCGGTGGGCGGGCGCATGTTTGCCGGCACCGAACGCGAACTGGTGATCCAGGAATCGGTGTTTTCCCGCCATGGCGTGGACCGCGTGCTCAAGTTCGCCTACGAGCTGGCCCAGTCGCGCCCGAAGAAGCACCTGACCAGCGCCACCAAATCCAACGGCATCGCCATCACCATGCCGTACTGGGACGAGCGCGTGGCCGAGATGGCCAAGCAATACCCGGGGGTCACGACCGACAAGTTCCACATCGACATCCTCACGGCGCACTTCGTGCAACGGCCCGACTTCTTCGACGTGGTGGTGGCCAGCAACCTGTTTGGCGACATCCTCAGCGACCTCGGGCCGGCCTGCACCGGCACCATCGGCATTGCGCCGAGCGCCAACCTCAATCCGGAGCGCAAATTTCCCTCGCTGTTCGAACCGGTGCACGGCTCGGCGCCCGACATCGCCGGCATGGGTGTGGCCAACCCGATCGGGCAGATTTGGTGCGGCGCAATGATGCTGGAGTTCCTGGGCTACAAGGCGGCGCACGATGGCGTGCTCGCGGCGATTGAAAAGGTGCTTGATCCCAAGGGTGGTGCGCCGCGCACGCGCGACATCGGCGGCACCGCCGGAACGGCCGATGTCGGACGGGCCATTGCGGCAGCCTTGTAACTCATTTTTCCGGGGACGGGTAGATGTTTTCCACCCGGTTGAAAATATTTTTGTAAGCCAAGTGTTCAAGAAAAAATAAAAAAACCGTCTAGAATTCGCACCCGCGCTGTTGTAAAGCTGCATGCTCTGTTGACACGGGAAACATACGTGGCTTTAATCACATGCAGCAGTACAAGCTGCAGAAGCCATCTCCCGAATGCCGGTTCACTGGACCGGTTTCTCGCGGACAAATATTTGAAGAGACATTTTGATCAACGCCGTATCCATACAAGGGGAACTTTGTGAATAAAACCGAACTGATTGAGCACATTGCCAAGCACGCTGACATTTCCAAGGCGGCCGCGACCCGCGCCCTGGAGTCCACCATTGGTGCCGTCAAGACCACGCTGAAAAAAGGCGGCTCCGTTTCCCTGGTGGGTTTCGGTACTTTCGCCGTCGGCAAGCGTGCCGCTCGCACGGGTCGCAACCCCCGTACCGGCGCTGCGATTAAAATCAAGGCCGCCAAGGTGCCGAAGTTCCGTCCGGGCAAGGCATTGAAAGATGCCCTGAACTGACCCTGTTTTCAGGTGGGGTGCTTAGCTCAGTTGGTAGAGCAGCGCCCTTACAAGGCGCGGGTCGGCGGTTCGAGCCCGTCAGCACCCACCACCCAAGCAAAGGCGAACAGCTTGTTCGCCTTTTTTGTTTTTTTTGATGGAGAGTCCTCGCATGTTTGATTACGTTCGCAAGCACACGAAGATCATGATGGGATTGATGTTCCTGTTGATCATTCCCTCGTTTGTGCTGTTCGGAATCGACGGATACAAGCGTTCCCGCGAGAAGGGCCAGAGCGTGGCCCGCGTCGACGGCGGCGAAATCACCCAGAGCGAATGGGATGCCACCCACAAGATGGAAGTGGATCGCTTTCGCGCTTCCATGCCCAACCTGGACCCCAAACTGCTGGACTCCCCCCAGGCCCGCTACGCCACGCTGGAGCGCATGGTGCATGAACGTGTGCTGGCCCGGGCGGCCCAAGCGGCACGGCTGACCACCAGTGATGCCCGGCTGGCCCGCGAACTGCAGGCCAACCCCGCGATCGCCTCGCTGCGCCGCCCCGACGGATCGCTGGACATGGACCGCTACCGTGAACTGGCAGCCAGCCAGGGCATGACGCCCGAGATGTTCGAGGCCAGTATCCGCAGCGAGCTGGCCATGCGCCAGGTCGAGGCCGGCGTGGTGCAGACCGGGTTGGCGGCCAAGGTGCCGGCCGATCTGGCGCTCAATGCCTTCTACGAGCGGCGTGAAGTGCAACTGGCCCGCTTTGCCACCGCAGATTTTGCCGCCCAGGTGAAACCTTCCGAGGCGGAGCTGGAAGCCTACTACCAGGCCAACCAGTCCCAGTTCCGGGCCCCGGAACAGGCCAGCATCGAGTACCTGGTGCTGGACATCAACGCGGTCAGAAAAAACATCAGCCCCAACGAGCAGGATCTGAAGTCCTACTACGAGCAGAACGTGGACCGCCTCAGCGGCGCGGAAGAACGCCGTGCCAGCCACATCCTGATCAGCGCCGCCAAGAGCGCCCCCGCCGCTGAGCGCGAGAAAGCCCGTGCCCGCGCCCAGGAGCTGCTGGCGGCCGTGCGCAAGGCGCCGGACAGCTTTGCCGACGTGGCGCGGAAAAACTCCCAGGATCCGGGCTCGGCGGCCAAGGGCGGCGATCTCGATTTCTTCGCGCGCGACGCCATGGTCAAGCCTTTTGCGGACGCCGCGTTCGCCCTGAAAAAGGGCGAGATCAGCGACGTGGTCGAGTCCGACTTCGGTTTTCACATCATCAAAGTGACGGACATCAAGACGCCGAAGCGCAAAAGTCTTGCCGAACTGCGCGCCCGTCTCGAAGAGGACCTGAAGAACCAGCAGGCCCGGGCCCGTTACGCCGAAGCGGCGGAGACTTTCACCAACGGCGTGTATGAGCAGTCCGACAGCCTCAAGCCGGTGGCCGACAAACTCAAGCTCGAGATCCAGACTGCGACCGAGGTCAAACGCCAGCCGGCACCGGGTGCCAAGGGTGTGCTGGCCAACCCCAAACTGCTGGCGGCCATCTTCAGCGCCGATGCCGTTGAGAAAAAACGCAATACCGAGGCGGTGGAAATTGCCCCCAGCCAGTTGGTGGCCGCCCGTATCACCCAGTACAACCCTGCGCGTATCCTGGCATTGGCCGAGGTGCGACAGGCCGTGCGCGAGCGCCTGGTGAATGCCCGCGCGGCCGAACTGGCGAAAAAAGAAGGTGCGCAGAAACTGGCGGCCTGGAAAGCCAGCCCGGACGCTGCCAACCTGGCCCGCGCCCAAGTGGTCTCGCGTGACCAGCCGCAGAACCTGGCAGGCCCCGTGCTCGACGCGGTGCTGCGGGCTGATCCGGCCAGCCTGCCGGCCCTGGTCGGCGTGGACCTGGGCGCCCAGGGCTATCTCGTGGCCCGGGTCAACAAGCGGGTAGAGCGCGACGCCGCGACGCCGCAAGTGCAGCAGCAGGATCGCGTCCAGTACGCGCAGTGGTGGGCCCAGGCCGAGAACCAGGCCTATTACAAAATCCTCAAGGAGCGTTTCAAGACCCAGATCAAGGTCCCCCGGCCTTCGACTTCCGTGGCTGAAACCGCACCGAACGACGCACCCTGATCAGCAGAGCGGTTATAATTCAAAGCTCACGGTGGCTGTAGCTCAGTTGGTAGAGTCCAGGATTGTGATTCCTGTTGTCGTGGGTTCGAGCCCCATCAGCCACCCCAGTATCTGACACCTCCCATTCATGGGGCCTCCACATGATGGGGGTGCAAAGAAGCAAGGCCTCAAGGAGCGATCCTCGGGGCCTTTTTCTTTCGATTGACTATGCCACTCCCAGAGTCCGCCGCTGAGTGAGGCCCGCCATCAAGGTGCGGCAAAGCGGTGCAAGCGGGCTGGGCCCGGGGCAGGGCGGCGAACCGCCCGGTGGCTGGGCGACATCAGGCCTGCGTGTTCAGCACGCGGCCACGCGTCTCGGACAGCAACCGCGTTGCAATCAAGAGCAGGCCAGAGGCCATGACGGCATGCCGGACGGATTTCATCCATTCACCATCACCAGCTTGCCCATCACGCTGCGCGAGCCCATGTGGGCATAGGCGGCCTTGAGTTCTGCCATGGGCATGGTGCGGTCAATGACGGGCTTGATCTTGCCCTGGGCATACCAGGCGGCCAGTTCCATCATCATGGCGCCATTGGCCTTGGGCTCGCGCTTGGCAAAGTCGCCCCAGAACACGCCCACGATCGATGCGCCCTTGAGCAGCGGCAGGTTCAGCGGCAGGGCGGGAATGGGGCCGGAGGCAAAGCCCACCACCAGGTAGCGGCCGCGCCAGGCGATGGAGCGGAAGGCGGGCTCGGCAAACTCGCCGCCGACCGGGTCGTAGATCACGTCCGGGCCCTTGCCGTCGGTCAGGGCCTTGATGGCATCGCGCAGGTTGTCCTTCGCGTAGTTGATGCTGGCGTCGGCCCCGATGGACCGGCACAGCGCGCATTTTTCGTCAGTGGAAGCGGCGGCAATCACTTTCGCCCCGGCCGCCTTGGCGATCTGGATCGCCGCCGTGCCCACGCCACCGGCCGCGCCCAGCACCAGCACGGTCTCGCCGCTGCGGAGCTGGCCACGGTCCAGCAGCGCGTGGTGCGAGGTGGCGTAAGTCATGATGAAGGCGGCGGCATCGACAAAGGGAAAGTTGGGCGGCAGCGGCAGGCACAGCGCGGCCGGGGCCAGCGTGTGGGTGCCAAAGCCGCCGGTGCCCGACAGGCAGGCCACGGGCTGGCCGACCTTCAGATGCGTCACGCCGTCGCCCACGGCCTGCACCACGCCGGCGTATTCGGAGCCGGGCACGAAGGGCAGGGGCGGCTTGATCTGGTACTTGTTCTGCACGATCAGCAGATCGGGGAAATTCAGGCTCGCGGCCTTGATTTCAATCAGCACCTGGCCCGCCTGGGGCTGGGGCGTGGGCAGTTCTTTCCAGTTCAGGGCATCCACCCCGACGGGGTTCTCGCAAAGCCAGGCGTGCATCGATCGTCTCCAGTGTTCTGTCAGGCGGAAATGATAAGGGGCCGGACCGGGAGAGCGATGTCCCTCGCGTGACCAGGGCGACCCAGGCGCGCGGCCCCTACAATCACTGACAACACCGCGCAAACATGAAGATCCTCATTTCCAACGACGACGGCTACCAGGCGCCCGGCATCGTGGCCCTGCATGAAGCCCTCAAGGATGTGGCCGAGGTCGAGGTGGTGGCCCCCGAGCAGAACAACAGCGCCAAATCCAATGCGCTGACGCTGCACTCGCCGCTGTATGTCCAGCGCGCCAGCAACGGCTTTCGCTATGTCAACGGCACGCCGGCCGATTGTGTGCACATCGCGCTCACGGGGCTGCTGGGCTACCGGCCGGACCTGGTGGTCTCGGGCATCAACAACGGCGCCAATATGGGCGACGACACGATCTACTCCGGCACGGTGGGCGCCGCCATGGAGGGCTACCTGTTCGGCATTCCGGCCATCGCCTTTTCCCAGACTGAAAAGGGCTGGCGGCACCTGGATGCCGCCGCGATCAAGGTGCGCGAACTGGTGCTGCAGATGTCGCAGCAAAGCCTGATCGGCGCGCAGCCCTGGCTGCTCAACATCAACATTCCCTGTCTGCCGCTGGAGCGCCTCAAGCCCATGAAAGTGTGCCATCTGGGGCGGCGCCATTCGGCCGAGAAGGTGATCACCCAGACCAGTCCGCGCGGCGAGACCATGTACTGGATCGGCGGCGCCGGAGCGGCCAAGGAAGAGGGCGAGGGCACCGATTTCCATGCCACGGCCCAGGGCCACATCGCGATGACGCCGCTCAAGGTGGACCTGAGCGACCATGCCAACCTGGGCTACTGGGCCCAGACGGCGGCCCGGCTGGCCGCTGCCCCGCAGGAGCGCGGGGCATGACGGCCCGGCCGCGCCCAGGCTTTCCGGCCCGGCTGGACCGCAGCGCTGTCCCTGCGCGCCCCGGGCAGAAATTGCCTGCGGCCGAGGGACCGCGTCCGCTGCCCGCGCCCCCGAAGCGTCAACAAGCGCACGGCGTGGGCCTGGATTCACAGGCCGTGCGCATGCGCATGGTCAGCAAGCTGGCGGAGCAGGGCATCACCGATACCCGTGTGCTCCAGGCCATGGGCGCGATCGAACGCCACCGCTTTGTGGACAGTGCGCTGGCCAACCAGGCGTATGAAGACACCAGCCTGCCCATCGGCCTGGGGCAAACGATTTCCAAACCGGGCGTGGTGTCGCGCATGGCCGAACTGCTGCTGGGCGGCCGGCCCGACAAGCTGGGCCGGGTGCTGGAGATCGGCACCGGCTGCGGCTACCAGGCGGCGGTGCTGAGCCTGCTGGCCAGCGAGGTGTACAGCATCGAGCGCCTGCGCGGCCTGCACGAGAAGGCGCGCGACAACCTGCGCCCCTTGCGCCTGCCCAATGTGCACCTGCTGTTTGGCGACGGCATGGCGGGCTTTCCCGAGGGGGCGCCCTATGCGGCCATCATTGCCGCCGCCGGCGGCGGGGCCGTGCCCCAGGCCTGGATTGATCAACTGGCTGTGGGTGGGCGCCTGGTGGCCCCGGTCGCGTCAGCCAGCGGGGCGCAGCAGGCCCTGATGGTGATTGACAGGACGGCCCAGGGCCTGCGCCAGACCGTACTTGAAGCAGTTCACTTTGTCCCCCTAAAATCGGGTATCGCATGAAGGAAACACCTATGTTCGTTTTTTGGCGTCGGGCGATGGTTTGGAGTCTGGCCACGACCACGGGGTTGCTGGTGGTCGGTTGCGGCACGAGCCCCAGCCGTGCGCCGGTGGAGGATCGTGGCAACAGTCGCGCTCCGGCGGTGGTGATGGATCCCGGTACCCAGGCGGTCAAACAGCCGCCCGGCTTCGAAAACGCCGGCAAGGCCGGCTACTACGCCGTCAAGCCCGGCGAGACCCTGATCCGCATCGGGCTGGAGACGGGCCAGAACTGGAAGGACATCGCGCACTGGAACAACCTGGAGCGGCCCAACCAGATCGAGGTCGGGCAGGTGCTGAGGGTGATGCCACCCACCGTGGCAGGGACGGCAACGACACCCTCCACAGCCACCGCCGTTGCGAGCGCCGCACCGACCGGCGTGGTCACCCGGCCCGTTGCCTTGTCCAGCGGCTCTTCTGCCAGCCATGTGCCGCCCGGGCCGGCGGCAAAACCCGCGACAACGGCTTCCGCGGCCGCGTCGGCCAGCGCTGTCGGCGAAGACCAGCTCGGCTGGATCTGGCCGGTCCAGGGCCCGATCCTGGCCGGGTTCGACGAAGTCAAGAACAAGGGCCTGGATATTGGCGGCACGGCCGGGGCCCCCGTGCTGGCGGCCGCCGATGGCCGGGTGGTCTACGTCGGGGCTGGTCTGCGCGGTTACGGCAACCTGATCATCCTCAAGCACAACAGCACCTATCTGACGGCCTACGCGCACAACCAGTCGCTGCTGGTCAAGGAAGACCAGTCGGTGCGCAAGGGGCAGAAGATCGCCGAGATGGGCAGCAGCGACGCCGACCGCGTCAAGCTGCACTTCGAGGTGCGCCGGCAAGGCAAGCCGGTTGATCCGGCGAAATACCTACCGGCCAGGTAGACAGCAGGAACACCGCCTTGAGGATCTGCCGTGAAGAAGCCCCCCCTCAATGGTTTGGACAAAATCGTCTACCCGGTCGGTCCCGGGTTGGCGCGGCAACTACCGGATCGACTTTCGGCCGATGAAAACCAGGCCTTCCTGGCGCCCGATTTGATCGCGGGCCAGGAGCTTCCCCCGCCTGCTGAGCGCCGTCTCGACAGCGCCGGCGACGCGCCCGATTCCCTGTCGGTCTATTTGCGCAATGTGCGCCGCACCGAACTGTTCACGCCCCAGCAGGAGTTCGATACGGCCGTGCGGGCCCGTGCCGGCGATTTTGCCGCCCGCCAAAGCATGATCGAACACAATCTGCGCCTGGTGGTGAGCATTGCCAAGCTGTATCTGGGGCGTGGGGTGCCGCTGTCGGACCTGATCGAAGAGGGCAATCTCGGCCTGATGCACGCCATCGACAAATTCGAGCCCGAGCGCGGTTTCCGTTTTTCCACCTATGCCACCTGGTGGATTCGCCAGTCGGTCGAGCGGGCCCTGATGCAGCAGGGGCGGGTGATCCGCCTGCCGGTGAATGTCGTGCGCGAGTTGCAGCAGGTACTGCGGGCCCGCCGGGCGCTGGAAAACGATCCCGTCTTTGTGGTCAATCGGCCCGAGGGGGTGCGGGTCGAGGATGTGGCGGCCTTTCTGGGGCGGGATGTCCACGAAGTGGCCGAACTGCTGGCGCTGAGTGAAACCCCGAAGTCGCTCGACGCCAACATCGAGCGCTCGGAGACGGAACAGACCCTGGGGGATACGGTGGTGGACGAACTGGCACTGGACCCCAGCGGCATCACCCAGACGCATGAGGTGGCGCGCCTGCTCGACGACTGGCTCGACACCCTGTCCGAGCGCGAGCGGGAAGTGCTGGAAGGGCGCTTCGGCCTGCATGACCGCGACCCCGAAACACTCGACGTCATCAGCAATCGCCTGGGCCTGACGCGCGAACGGGTGCGTCAGGTGCAGAACGAGGCCCTGTTCAAGCTCAAACGCTACCTCACACGACGCGGCATCACGCGCGAGGCGCTGCTGTAACCGCACCAGACCGGATCGCATGGCCTGGCCTTGTTTTCGGTATCGAATCGATTCCCGACATCGCGGGCCTGCGCGACCTGCGTGACGCGGCGCCCCGATGCTAGCCGGCGTCATGAACACCTGCCTGCTGTACTGCCGCTTCCAGAAGACGTGCGGCGGCCATGGCCGCCGCAGTTCCTGGAGATGAACTCAAGCCGCCGTCAAACTGGCATGGCTGGCCGCGTTGGTGTGCTCGATACCCGACAGCGTTGCCATCTCATCGACGGAGAGGACGTTCTGGACATTGAGGATGATGACGAACTTGCCGCCCACTTTGCCCATGCCGCTCATGAAATCGGTGCGGATATTGGCGCCGAAGGACGGCGGCGGTTCGATCTCCTGCGGCGGGATCTCCAGCACGGCATTGACGGCATCCACCATCACGCCCACGTCCTGGGTTTCCTCACCGCTTGAGACCTCGATGATGACGATGCAGGTGCGCCGCGTGACTTTGGTCGCCTGCTTGCCGAAGCGCGCGCTCAGGTCGATCACCGGCACCACCGCGCCGCGCAGGTTGATGACGCCGCGAATGAAGGGCGGCATGCGCGGCACTTCGGTCAGGTTGCCGTACTCGATGATCTCCTTGATGGCCAGAATGCCCATGGCATAGGCTTCACCGCCGAGAATGAAGGTCAGGTATTGCTGCTGGTCCGGCTGGGCTGGGGAGCCCGTCGCGGCCGGCAGTCTCTCGCTTGCTTGCACGATTGCGCTCATGTCGGCCTCCTAGAAACGGACGAAGCTGGTTTCACCGGAGGCTGCTTTTTGCGGGGTGGGGGAAGCTTTTTTCGGGGCCGCCTTGGCAGCGGCAGGCGCCTGTGCCTGTGGAGTGGACGCGGTATTGACATCCACCTTGAAGAAGGACATGACTTCCTGCAACTGCATGGCCTGCCCGCTCATTTCCTCCGCCGTGGCGGCCAGTTCTTCGGACGCGCTGGCGTTTTGCTGCGTGATCTGGTTCAGTTGCCCCATGGCGGTGTTGATCTGGCCCACGCCGCTGGACTGCTCGGTGGAAGCGGCCGTGATCTCCTGCACCAGGTCCGACGTCTTGCTGATGGCCGGCACGATGTCGTCCAGCAGCTTGCCCGCGCTCTCGGCTTTCTCCACACTGCCGGAAGCCAGTTCGCCAATTTCCTGCGCCGCGATCTGGCTGCGTTCGGCCAGCTTGCGCACCTCGGCCGCCACCACGGCAAAGCCCTTGCCGTGCTCGCCGGCACGGGCGGCCTCGATGGCCGCATTGAGCGCCAGCAGATTGGTCTGGTAGGCGATGTCGTCGATGATGCCGATCTTGCCGGCAATGCTCTTCATTGCGATCACGGTGCCCTTGACGGCTTCGCCGCCGGCAACGGCCTGCTTGGCCGCTTGCGAGGCCATGCCGTCGGTGACTTTGGCGTTGTCGGTGTTCTGGTTGATGGAGGCGCTCATCTGCTCGATGGAGGCGCTGGTCTCTTCCACGCTGGCAGCCTGCTCGGAAGTGGCCTGCGAGATCGACTGCGCCGTGGCGGACACTTCTTCCGAAGCGCTGGACAAGGCATCGGCCGAGCCGCGCACTTCGC
>Ga0210129_1000267_pt1 | contig 13907 bp, 15 predicted proteins | sample WestPond_Cattail_2_FD_185582 | JGI IMG/M metagenome (GOLD analysis project Ga0210129, IMG submission 185582) | Wetland microbial communities from the San Francisco Bay, California, USA, that impact long-term carbon sequestration -... | ecosystem: Environmental > Aquatic > Marine > Wetlands ... | reverse complement strand
GGCTTCGCGCTGCGCAATGCCGCGGGGTGATGCGTCCGCCGCGACTTCTTCAGCAGCGACGGCCTCCGGGATTTCCTCCTCAGGCATTGTCTCCGCAGCCGGGCCGGACATCGCCTCGATTGCTTCAGGCTCGATAGGCGGCGTCTCTTCCGGTTGCAATGGCGCTTCGATGGGCTCGGGCTCTACCGCGGGGGGCAGCGGCGTACCGTCTTCCATGAGCAGGCTCGGGCGCGCATCGAAGGCCACGCCACAGATACTGCATTGCACCCAGCCTCGTGCTGCGTCGAGCTGGTCCGCGCCCAGAAGGAATACGCTGGCACAGTTCGGGCAGGTGGTGCGGTAAGTCATCGCTTGACCCCGGCCAGGCGTACCCACCCCTCGTCGATTGCGGACGGATCGAAGACGAACCAGTTGTGGTAAACCGCCATCACCTCGTCGGCCTGCTCGGCCAGAATCCCGGACAGCACCAGTTGTCCGCCTGCACGCACCCGGCCTGCCAGCAGCGGGGCCATGCCTTTGAGGGGATTGGTGAGGATGTTGGCGACGACGATATCGTACTGCCCCGGCGCGAGTTCCCCGGGCAGGCAGAAGTGCGCGGCCACTTCATTCAGCGCGGCATTGTCGCGCGAGGCGGTGACCGCCTGAGCGTCGATGTCGACGCCTTCGACCCGTGCCGCACCTAGCTTGGCGGCGGCGATGGTGAGGATGCCGGAGCCGCAGCCGTAATCCAGCAGGTTTTCACCGCCTTGCAGATGATCGTCGAGCCAGCGCAGGCACAGCCGCGTGGTGGGATGGCTGCCGGTGCCAAATGCCAGACCGGGATCGAGCTTGAGGTTGATTGCGCGGCTGTCGGGGGCGTCGTGCCAGGTCGGCACGATCCACAATCGTGGCGAAATCGGGATGGGATCGAACTGCGACTGGGTGAGGCGCACCCAGTCCTGCTCGGCCACGTGCTCGACAGTGAATGTGGTCGGGACCTGGACCCCAGCCTGTTCGGCTGCGGCGGCCAGAATGGTTGGCACATCGGTGCCTTGGTCGAGCAGCACCCGCGCGATGCTGTGCGGCCACAACTCGGCAGTCGGGTGATCCGGCTCGCCGAACAGCGGAGTTTCGTCAGCCGTGCCGGCGTCGGCGTCCTCCAGCGACACCGACAGTGCACCGGCGTCCATCAGGGCATCGGACAGTGGCTCGGCCTGTTTGGAGTCGACGAGGATGCGGACGGATTGCCAGGGCATGAAAGAAGGTGAGGTGAAAAGGCTTAGGCGTGAGGGGGCGGGACGGGAGGCGAGGAGTTGGCATGGCAACTCCTCAGGAACCCCCCCTTACCTTTAACGCCTCACCCGACTTCCCCGGCCAGTTTGTGCTCCAGATAATGAATGCTGGTGCCGCCGGCGATGAAGGCGGCATCGTGCATCAGATCCTGGTGCAGCGGGATGTTGGTCTGGATGCCTTCGACGACCATTTCCATCAGTGCGCCGCGCATGCGGGCGATGGCCTGGTCGCGGGTGTCGCCATAGGCGATCAGCTTGCCGATCATCGAATCGTAATGCGGCGGCACGTAGTAGCCGTGGTAGACGTGCGAATCGACGCGGATGCCGGGGCCGCCGGGGGCGTGGTAGTTGGTGAGTTTGCCTGGGCTGGGGACGAAGGTGGTCGGGTGCTCGGCGTTGATGCGGCATTCGACGGCATGGCCTTTGAACCGGATGTCCTTTTGCTTCCACGGCAGTTTCTCGCCGGCGGCGACGCGGATTTGCGTCTGCACGATATCGATGCCGGTGATGAGTTCGGTCACCGGGTGTTCGACCTGCACCCGGGTGTTCATCTCGATGAAGTAGAACTCGCCGCTTTCGTACAGGAACTCGAAGGTGCCCGCGCCGCGATAGCCGATCTTGCGGCAGGCCTCGGCGCAGCGTTCGCCGATCAGGTCGCGTAGCTTGGGATCGAGACCGGGCGCCGGGGCTTCTTCCAGCACTTTCTGATGGCGGCGCTGCATCGAACAGTCGCGTTCGCCCAGGTGGACCGCGTTGCCGTGCTCGTCAGCGAGAATCTGAATTTCGATATGGCGCGGCGTCAGCAGGAATTTTTCCATGTAGACCATGGGATTGCCGAAGGCGGCGCCGGCCTCGGTCTTGGTCATGGTCACCGAGTTCAGCAGGGCGGCTTCGGTGTGGACCACGCGCATGCCGCGCCCGCCGCCGCCGCCTGCCGCCTTGATGATCACCGGGTAGCCGATGCGGGCAGCCGTCTTGATGATTTCGTCGGGATCGTCCGGCAGCGCGCCGTCGGAGCCGGGCACGCATGGCACTTTGGCCTCGATCATCGCCTGCTTGGCGGCGACCTTGTCTCCCATCAGGCGGATGTTGTCGGGGCGCGGGCCGATGAAGGTAAAGCCTGAGGATTCGACGCGCTCGGCAAAGTCGGCGTTTTCCGACAGGAAGCCGTAGCCGGGATGGATCGCTGCAGAATCGGTAACTTCGGCGGCAGCGATGATCGACGGCACATGCAGATAGCTATGGCTGGACGGTGCCGGACCGATGCACACCGATTCATCGGCGAGCTTGACGTATTTGGCGTCGCGGTCGGCTTCGGAATACACGGCGACCGTCTTGATGCCCATTTCGCGGCAGGCGCGCTGGATACGCAAGGCGATTTCGCCGCGGTTCGCGATCAGTATCTTTTCAAACATGATGTGCTCCCGCGGCGCAATCGCCTTTGCGGCCTTCTTCGGCCACAGGGCGGTTTGGCTTCGCCGCTGCGCTGCCTTGCGGCAGCTGGTCACCGCGGTCGGTGATGAAGATTTTTTCAGACATGGTGGCGTGAGACTCGGTGAAGGGTGAGGGAGAGGTGTGAGGGCGGTAGCGCCTGACGCCTTATGCCTGACGCCTTACCCAATAACAAACAGCGGTTCGCCGTATTCCACCGGCTGGCCGTTTTCGACCAGGATGGCCTTGATGACCCCGCCCTGATCCGTTTCGATTTCGTTCAGCAGCTTCATCGCCTCGATGATGCACAGCGTGTCGCCGGCATTCACGCTCTGGCCGACTTCGGCAAAGTTCTTGGAGCCGGGTGCGGGAGCGCGGTAGAAGGTGCCGACCATGGGCGAGCGCACGACGTGGCCTTCGGGCACCGCGTCCTCGGCCGGCGCCGCCGGGGCCGCTGCCGGGGCCGCCGCCGCATGCATCATCTGCGGGGCATGCGCCATCATCATCGGCGCGCCCGCAATGCTTTTGGCGATGCGGACCCTTTCCTCGCCTTCGGTGATTTCCAGCTCGGCGATGCCTGAGGCTTCGACCAGGTCAATGAGTTTTTTCAGTTTTCTGAGATCCATGGGAGGTCCTGTTTTGGAGGTGGCGCAAGGCGTATTCCAGCGCCAGTTCATAACCGTGCGCGCCCAGCCCGGACACCACGCCGACGGCGAGATCGGAAAAATACGAGTGGTGGCGGAAGGATTCGCGCGCGTAAATGTTGGAAAGATGGACTTCGACGAACGGGATGGCGCTGGCTGCCAGCGCGTCGCGCAGCGCGACGCTGGTGTGGGTGTAGCCCGCCGGGTTGATGACGATGAAATCGACGTGGTCGCGCGAGGCCTGATGCACCCGATCGATCAGGGCGCCTTCATGGTTGTGCTGAAAGGTTTCGACCCGGGCACCGGCAGCCTCCCCGTGGCTGACCAGCGCACGGTTTATGTCGTCGAGCGTGGCGAAACCATAATGCTTGGGCTCGCGGCTGCCCAACAAATTAAGGTTGGGGCCATGCAAGACCAGGACATGCGAATGCAGACCGGAGACCGATTTGGCCGCAATGCGGCCGGTTCGTTTTGTCGTCATGGCGGCAAGTTTGCCGTAAATGAAAGTAAATTGTCCAGATATTGACGCTAAATCGCAACTATGCGCCATTTTTTAGCAGTGCGGCTTCGAGTGTGGCGCGCGGCAGTCGACCCACATGGCTGAGCACGATATTGCCGTCCCGATCGAGCACGATCGTATAGGGCAGGGCCCCGCTCGGGTTGCCGAGTTGCCGTGCCAGGCTGTGGGCGGCACCTTCGCCGATCAGGATCGGGTAGTTGACCGGCTGGCGCTGCAAAAACTGCGCAACATTAGTCGAATTGTCGATGGCAATGCCGACAAATTCGACCCCCCTAGGCTGATATTGGGCACTCAGGGAAACAAAATCCGGGATTTCCTCGCGGCAGGGCGCGCACCAGCTGGCCCAGAAATTCAGCACCAGCATCTGGCCGCGCCATTGCGCCAGCATCTGGCGATTTCCCTGCTCATCGGGAAAGCCGATTTGCCACAATGCGGCGACCATGGGTGCGTCCGGCGCTTTGGGCGCATAGCGCGTCTGCGCCAGCCAGCCGCCAGCCGCCAGAGCGGCCAGCGCCAACGCTACAACATATAGCCGTTTTTTTTGCATGAGTGCGCCAGGACCACAAAGCACATCGCCCCGCAAGCGGGGCGATGGCTGGGAGCCAAGGTGTTTACTTGGCCTTTGCGGGGGCGGCTTGCGGCGCGGGCGCTGCAGCCGGCGTGGGGGCCATGCCGCCCATCATCTGCGTCCACATTGCCGGGTCGAAAGAATTGCTGGCCTTTGCGGGGGCGGCTTGCGGTGCGGGCGCTGCAGCCGGAGCGGCAACTGGGGCCGCAGCCGGGGCAGTCATCATGGGAAAGAAGGGCATAGGCATCGCTTGCGTCGGGGCAGGCTTCGCGGGAGCGGTTTGCGCTGGTGGGGCAGCAGGCGCACCGTAGCCCCCGTAAGCCGGGGCAGCGGGCATGGTCGCTGGAGCTGCCGGCATCATCGGGAAGAGGGACATGGGCATCGCTTGCGTCGGGGCAGTTTGCGCCGTGGCAGCAGGCGTACTGTAACCCCAGTATGACGGCGCAGCAGGCGCAGCAGGCGCCGCGGGGGCTGTCGGCATCATCGGGAAGTACGGCATCGGTGAGACCTGGGCTGGTGGTGCTGCGGGCATACCGAAGCCGCCATAGGAAGGCGCAGCCGGCCTGCCATAACCGCCATAGGCCGGGGAACCATAACCGCCATAGGCTCCATATCCACCATAGGAAGGCGCAGCCTGCTGCATCATTCCGAAGGGGTTCATCTGGCCGGCATACGGATTCAGGTAGGGGTTGCTGGCCGCCATGGGGTTCAAATAGGGGTTCATCATGGATTGCGGCTGATACATCTGGGCGGCCATCATGTTGGCACCTAACGGCATCAACAACGGCGCCAACGCCGGTGCAACCATGCTCAAGGGATTCGCCATCGGCTGCATGCCGTACTGGGCGTGGGCACTGCCGGTTCCGATCGCAAGGGCGACGAGGACGAGTTTATGGGCTTGCATAGGGGTTAAGACTCCAGTTTTAGCCGGGTTGCCCGGTGTATGAGTGGGGCGGTATTCAAGACGGGGCACGCTGCATATCCAGGATGCGCAGCGTGCCCAGGGTGATTACTTGGCAGGTGCAGGAGCCGGTGTGGCCGGTACGGTGGAAGCCGCAGCAGGTGCTGCGGGTGTTGCGGGTGTTGCGGGTGTTGCGGGTGCTGCAAAGGGCATCATCGGCGGCATCATGGGAATTGCCATGGGCAGCATCATGGGAGCGGCCATCTGGTTAATGGGCGGCATCATCTGGCCCATCGGCTGCATCATCAGCGCGGGGTTCATCATCTGACCCATCGGCTGCATCATGCCGCCCATGGGCGCCATCATCTGGTTCAGCATGGCGGGATTCATCATCTGGTTCATCAATGCGGGATTCATCATCTGACCCATCGGCTGCATCATGCCGCCCATGGGCGCCATCATCTGGTTCATCAATGCGGGATTCATCATCTGGTTCATCGGCTGCATCATGCTGCCCATGGGCGCCATCATCTGGTTCAGCATGGCGGGATTCATCATCTGATTCATCATTGCGGGATTCATCATCTGACCCATCGGCTGCATCATGCCGCCCATGGGTTGCATCATCGAGCCCATGGGCGCCATCATCTGGTTCAACATGGCGGGATCCATCATTATTGGCTGCATGCCGTACTGGGCGTGAGCAACAGGGGCCGCCAGCAGGGCGGCGACAAGGGCGAGTTTACGTGTGTACATGGAGAACCTCCGATTAGTTGCCGGCGAACCGGCGAGGATTTGCTGAAAATCAGCGAGTAAAAACTTTTGATTATCGAATGCAGCAAAAGTCAGTCTAGTCTCTGGCCCTGAAAAGACCAAGACCAGACCGACCCCGCAAAGACAGGTTTAGAGATCGCCGTTGGCCCCTGCGCGCATGACATTGTCCATGTTGTCGCGGATCTTCTTGGCCAGCCTGGTCATTTCCGGGCTCACACCCATTTGGGTGCTGTTGACGCCATCCATCCAGGCGGTATCCCAGTCCAGGGTCAGCAGCCAGATGTTTTTCTGCGCATCTTCCATGACGGCAATACGGCAGGGCAGGTAAACGATGGACTCGGGCACCAGCTTCATGATTTCACGGCCGGCTTCGATGTCGCAGAAGTGGAACACCTCCATGCGCGGCGTGCTCAAGTCACCCAGCACGGCCTGGATGTCCTTGATCATCGGCGAATGGCCGACCTGTTTGAGGTTGAGCTGGTTGGCGCGCAGCGTCATCGACGTGACCACGTCATCAAAGGAAAGCCCTGGCTTGGCCTTATATTTGGTCGTCATGAAGTTCATGATGTCCCGCAAATTCAGTCCCATGCTGTTGAGCTGGGGCAGCATGGATTTCATGAACTGCTTCTTTTCCTCAGGGGTCGGCGCCTTGGACATGGTCCAGGGCGGCACGTTGGTGATCGCGCCGGTGCCCTTGGGCATGCCCGGGATGACGGCTGGCATGACCGGTGCCAGAAGCGGCATCAGGTTGGGCAACTGAACCGGGGTGGGGGGCGGGACATTCTGCAGGTAGGGGTTGGTGGTGCTGGGATTGACTGGCGTTTGCGCCAACACATGGGCGGAAAGGCCGGCGCTAAGCGCGAGGATCAGGGTGGGCAGCAGTTTGGTCATGGGGGAGTTCCTCTGAGGGTCGATTCGAATTGTCGCCAATTAAACAGCTTTGGGCAGTGGATGATAAAGGATTGATGCTGTTTGTCGAATAGAACAATTGGCAGGCACGGGGCCTTACATTCGTGGAGGTCGCCGCTGCAACCTCGATACGGTGCCGGAAAGCGGAGCGTGATTCCCGGGCCGGATCAACCGACGGTCGCTTCAATGCTGCCGTTGTCCCCCTTGTTGTCCTTGACGCTGAGGTTCACCGTGTCGCCCGCTTTCATGCCCTTGACCCTGAAGGCAAGAAATGGATCTTTTGACACGCCACCGCTCCACTGGCCGTCCAGAATGGTTTTACCGTTGAGCGTAACGATAACGCTATTGATGAAGTGCGCCGGGATGATTTGGCCGGTTTTGGCGTCCTTGCGCAGGCCGTTTTCCGTGGGATGCGAGATCAATGCCTTGATTTCGCCGCTGCCGGCACGCAGTTTTATGCGGATAGCCATGTCCTGCTCCGGTTGATCGCTGGCGTGTTCAACCGCCGCAGCCACCGATGGTGATCCTGACTTCCCGGGCGGCGGTGTAGAACTTGCCTCCGGCCTTGACGATGGCGCGCACTTTGGCGGTCTCTCGCATCTTGATGCGGGTCGTCAGCATGCCGTCGAAATCGCTCAGGGTGTATTGGGCGATCAGCGGGGTGGGATTTTTCTCTGCAAGAATTGCGATGGATTCGACATCGGGCAGGGTGGACGACTTCCACCGGCACCACCGCACCGTTCTCCGCAGTGTCGGGCGTTTTCACCACCACGTCCAGAGAGGTCGTCGCACTGCTTGCGCCGATCGCGGCGAGCGCATCGGTCAGCCGGGTGGCCGAGAACGCTGCGCTATCCCAGTCCGCCAGAGACCGGCCGGGTTTGAGCAAGCCTGCCGCAATCGCTGTCGCGACCAACCCGGCCGAACTGGCTGCTTTGAGCAGCAACCTGCGAGTCGCATTCATCCGATTCCCCCGCTAACAAGTGCCCAGCCCCACTGAGGAAAAATCCGAATCCCCGGCGCCAAGCCTTCATTAAAGACGCAACGCATCAAACGTCAATGGGGTGCGCCAAACGGTTAATCGATGATTTGCAAAAAGCGCCGGCAGTCTATTCCTCTGGGTATCAGGCGTTCCCGAGTGCGCGGGGGCCCGCCACGACGCAAACCGCTTACAGCGTGCCGTAGGAATGCAACCCCGACAGGAAACATGTTCACGCCGAGGAAAGCGAAGGTGGTGACCAGCAGGCCCACCACCGCCCACCACGCCAGCATCGGCCCGCGCAGGCCCTTGACCAGGCGGATGTGCAGCCAGGCGGCGTAATTCAGCCACACGATCAGCGCCCAGGTCTCCTTCGGATCCCACGACCAGTAGCCGCCCCAGGCTTCGGCCGCCCACATCGCGCCGAGGATGGTGGCGATGGTGAAAAAGGCGAAGCCGATGGCGATCGCCTTGTACATCATGTCGTCGATCACTTCTGGCCTGGGCAAACGGCTGGCGAGAATGCCCCGCTGCGCCAGCAGATAGCCCACGCCGAGCATGGCGGAGAGGGAGAACGCCCCGTAGCCGATGAAATTGGCCGGCACGTGCAGCTTCATCCACCAGGACTTGAGCGCCGGAACCAGCGGCTGGATCTCGTGCGCGCCGCGGTCGAAGGTGTACCAGAGAATGAAACCGACCGCCGCCGAGATCACCAGCAGCACCAGGGCACCCAACTGGCGGGTCTGATACCGCGCTTCGTAATACAGATACAGCATCGCGGTGATGAGGCAGAACAGCACGAACACTTCGTACAGGTTGGACACCGGGATGTGGCCGACGTCGGTGCCGATGAGGTAGGACTCGTACCAGCGCACCATCAGGCCGATGTAGCCCAGCATCACCGCGGACCAGGTGATGGCGCTGCCGGTCTTCATCATGAAGTCCGAGCGCGCCAGCAGGCCGGCCCAGTAGGTCAGGGTAGCGAGGCCGAACAGCGCGTACATCCACATGATGGCGGCCTGGCTGGAGATCAGGTATTTGAGGAAGAAGACCTCTTCCATGCGCGCCAGGCTGCCGTGGTACTGGGTGATGGCGAACAGGCTGATGGCGCCGACCACAATGAGCAGCGGACGGAACGGTTTCCAGAAACAACCGAACGCCGCCAGAGACGGGATCGCTGCCAGCAGGATGGCTTATTCATAAATATCCATGAATTCGCCGAATCGCGACAGGGCAAGCAGGCCGCCTGCCGCAACGATGGCAGCGAACAGCCAGTCAAACCACGACAGGCGCTTCAACAGCGGGACGGGTTGATTGAGGGCGAGTGCCATGGTGACGTCTCCGGATGGCTGCGCAAGCGTGGATGTTCATTTCGCGTGCGGCTGCTTATTGGGCAAGCGTGTCGAGTGCCTGTGCATGTTGGGCGAATTCTTTTTCGAAATCGATGGTGTGCTTGGCTGAGGACATGGCCAGCAAGGCGTGGCCCGGCTGGATGCGCAGCCAGACCCGGCGTTCGCGCACAAAGAGCATGAAAAACACGCCGAGCGTCAACAGGAGCGAACCGAAGTAGACCACATTCTTGCCGGGCGAACGGGTGAGTTGCAGGCCGCTCGCCTTGACCTCGTCATATTGCATCAGTTGCAGATAGACCGGCGCGCCATAGACGAACAGGTCGCCCATGCTGTTGAGGGTGTCGCGCACCAGCCAGCCGGTGGCGTCGTCGGTCTTGGGCGCGGGCAGGTTGGCCTGGCGATTGGCGATTTGCAGCGCCTCGAACGCGGCAAGTTCCAGAATGCGCAAATAGGTGCCCGCTGCTTTTTCCCGCTCGGCCTCGGGGACTTTTTTCTCGATGTACTGCCCCAACGACTGAAAACCGCCTGCAGCGAACAGTGACAGCAATTGGGCCGCACTGAATTTCAGCTTGCTCTCGATCGCGGTGCCCCAGGCGTTTTGCGGCAGTGCCTGGCGGGCGAAGCGGGCAGCGATTTCCGGACGCAATCATTCAATAGCGCACCGCGCAAGCGCATGAAACTGTCGATGCTGCCGCCCGCATCCAGCGGCATGCGCAGGTAACGGAAGGCCTCGTTGGGCGATTCGCGCACCCCCGACATCATGAACCAGCGGCCATCGAGTTGCAGCGGCAGCATGTAGTTGCTGAACTCGCGTGCCTGCCCGCGCGCGTCGCGCAGCTTGAACTGGAAACTGGGGCCGACGTTGCGCAGATGCTTCTTGTTGCTGACCGGACTGCCGCCCAGCACGCTCATGGTGTCGCCGGCCGCCGCTCCCTCGCCACCCATATTCTCGATGTTGAACGGGCGGAAATCGGTGAACTCCAGTGTGTAGTTGCCTGCCGCGCTGGTGAGCGTGGTGTTCCGGCGCACTGTCCCGTCGACGTCGAAAGACTGAGCTGTCGGCGCAAACAGATTCCAGCCGCGCAGCGTCAGGCGGGTGCCGCCGTCGGCAAAGCTGGCCTGATATATCGCGATGTCGTCGTGGATCAGCGGGTGGTTGACGGCAATGGTCGCGTCGCGGATTTTCTTGCCGGCTTTGGCCGCGAGCAGCACGCCATCCCCGCGCGGCAGGTTTTTAACCTTGTAGCCCTGGCCATCGAGATAGCGTTGTGCACTGGCGGCAAGCGTCTCGGGCGTCTGTGTCGTGGTCACCTCGTGTTTGTGCTTGAACGCATTCAGCGACTGTTTGCTGACGTGTTCGCGAAAGCTTTTCATCTCGCGCGCAAAGTTCGGCGCATTGCGGGTGATGCAGACGCTGGTGGAAGCAACGAGGAAAGTCAGGATGAGCAGAAACCATGCGGCGTGATAGACATCGTACAACCCCGGTTTTTCATAGACCCGGAACCAGAACGGGCCGAGCTGGATGATGTAATTGTTGTAGGGTTCGGCCTGTTTCAGCACCGTGCCGATAATCGAGGCAACTGCAAGAATGGACAGCAGGCTGATCGCAAAACGCATCGAGCTCAGCAGCTCAGACAGGGATTTGCCGAATGAGGGGAGGGCGGGATTCATGTGGGCAGCAATACCCCGAAGAGCACAATAAAAAAGGGTGACTTGCGTCACCCTTCTATCGACTCAGGCGTAGCAGAATGGTTTTAGCGCAAGCCCTGAATATAAGAGGCCACGGCCTTCATGTCGGCATCCGTCATCTTGGTAGCGATGGTCCGCATCATCTTGGCACCATCGTTTGCGCGCTCACCGACGCGGAAAGCGTTCAGCTGGGTGTAGATGTAATCGCTGTGCTGGCCTGCCAGGCGCGGGAACTGGACCGGAATGCCCTTGCCCTGGGGGCCATGGCAAGAGGCGCATGCCGGTACGCCCGCACCCTGGACCCCGCCACGATAGATTTTCTGGCCGATCAGCGCCAGTTGCTGATCCTTGGAGGTGCCCGGCTTGGGCTGCTGGGCGCTGAAGTATGCCGCAAGGTTCAGCATGTCCTGCGGGCTCAGGCTGGCGACCATGCCTGACATGATGGCATTCTTGCGAGCGCCCGATTTGAAATCGGTAAGCTGCTTGTTGATGTATTCAGCGTTGAGCCCGGCGAGCTTGGGGTTGGCCGCCGCCGCACTGTTGCCGTCCGCCGAATGGCAGCCTGCGCAAACCTGATTGACGATGGTTTCTGCCGCCTTGGGGTCGCCTTTGCTGGCCGGTGTGGCAGCGGGTGCGTTGGCAAAGGCGGAGGTGGCGGCCAGAGCGGCAACCAGTGTGACGACGAGTTTCATCAAAAGCTCCTGAAGCTTGCAAAACTTGGGAAAACGGGTAGTTTAGCGGCAACTAATATGACTGCCAAGCCCGTGCTCAATCGCGCCCAATTCCACACCTCGGTCGCCCAGTTGCGCGATTTGCCATACAGCCGCGCCGAAATTGCGTTCGCCGGACGTTCCAACGCCGGAAAGTCGAGCGCAATCAATCTGTTGACTCGAAAAAATCGCCTGGCGTATACCTCCAAAACGCCGGGGCGCACCCAGCTCATCAATTTTTTCGAACTGGATGCCGACACCTATCTGGTCGACCTGCCGGGTTATGGTTATGCGAAAGTCCCGCCCGCCGTGAAGGCGAAATGGGAAAGCTTGCTGTCGCGCTATCTGCAGGAGCGCGAAGCGCTGGTCGGCATGGTGCTGATCATGGATGCGCGCCATCCGCTCACCCCGCTGGACCGGCAGATGCTCGACTGGTTCACGCCTACCAGCAAGCCGGTGCATATTCTGTTGTCGAAGGCGGACAAGTTGTCGAATAGCGAAAAGTCGCTCACCTTGCGCGCGGTCCAGCAGGAAATTGCGGTGCTGGACAACGTCAGCGTACAGCTGTTTTCGAGTCTGTCCCGTCTGGGCGCCGAGGATGCAGCAGCCTTGATCGAAGGCTGGCTTCTTAAAGCGCAACAAGGGAATACGCAAGAAGCTGTATGACTTAAGCATGTACCAACAAAAAGCCCCGACCAAGGGAAGGGATCGGGGCAAAAAATGCCTTAAGGGGATTAAGGCATCCCGCTCAGGGAGGAGAAGCGGGAGACGATGCGAGACCGTCTGTAACAAAGAGACGATTCGAATCAAAATAGTTCCAAGCCAGCAATGAATTCTTTGGAGAAGTTAGTGAACCTGCCATTTGGCCAATTTCCCTCTAGCCGCATGCGTCGCATGCGCCGCGACGATTTTTCCCGCCGTCTGATGCGTGAGCACACACTTACGGCAAATGACCTGATTTATCCGGTGTTTGTCCTGGATGGGCAGAACAGGCGCGAATCGGTGGCGTCGATGCCCGGCGTCGAGCGCTTGTCGGTCGATTTGCTGCTGCCGGTGGCGGAGGAATGTGTCCAGCTGGGCATCCCCGCACTGGCCCTGTTCCCGGTCATCGATGCCGGCCTGAAGACCCTGGGCGCGGAAGAGGCGCTCAATCCCGATGGCCTGGTGCCGCGCACCGTGGCTGCGTTGAAGCGCCGCTTTCCCGAGCTGGGCATCATCACCGACATTGCGCTCGATCCTTACACCAGCCACGGTCAGGACGGACTGATCGACGCAACCGGCTATGTGATGAACGACCAGACCGTTGCCGTGCTGGCGCAGCAGGCGGTGGTGCACGCCCAGGCCGGCGCCGACATCGTCGCCCCATCCGACATGATGGATGGCCGCGTGGCGGCCCTGCGCGCCGCGCTCGAAGGGGCCGGCCACATCCACACCCGGATTCTGGCCTATGCTGCCAAGTACGCTTCGAGTTTTTACGGTCCGTTCCGTGATGCGGTCGGTTCCGCCGCCAACCTGGGCAAGGGCAACAAATACACCTACCAGATGGACCCGGCCAACAGCGACGAAGCGCTGTGGGAAGTCGGGATGGACCTGCAGGAAGGCGCCGACATGGTCATGGTCAAGCCGGGTATGCCGTATCTGGACGTGATTCGTCGAGTTAAAGATGCCTATGGTGCGCCGACCTACGCCTACCAGGTCAGCGGCGAATACGCCATGTTGAAAGCGGCTGCGCAGAATGGCTGGCTGGACGAACGGACCAGCGTGCTGGAAGCGCTGCTGGCGTTCAAACGGGCGGGGGCGGATGGCGTCCTCACCTATTTTGCTCGCGATGCGGCACGGTGGATGCGAGACCGAGCCTAAATTTTGGCGTGTGATAGGCCGATAGGAGTAAGTGTGGGGAAATTTTCCCGGTGTAAAGGAGTGGCAAGGTGACGCTAAGTTTAAGCAGTTTGATCGGGCGAGGTCGGAGCATTGCGGATGATTTCGATCGGACCATCATCAGCTTTGAGTCCCCCTACCGCCTCAAGGATTTGTGTCCTGTCCCCGGACTGGATTCCGAAACTCAGGAAGAGCGCATGGGTGAAAAGCTCTTCAAGTTGCGTTTTGCTCAGCAGGACGAGGTGTTCAACCATGCCAGCATGCTGGTGCAAAAACGCTATGCG
>Ga0210129_1000266_pt1 | contig 13950 bp, 14 predicted proteins | sample WestPond_Cattail_2_FD_185582 | JGI IMG/M metagenome (GOLD analysis project Ga0210129, IMG submission 185582) | Wetland microbial communities from the San Francisco Bay, California, USA, that impact long-term carbon sequestration -... | ecosystem: Environmental > Aquatic > Marine > Wetlands ... | reverse complement strand
GGGTGAAAACTCGATCAGCGCACGGGTAATGCCGTGACGCACCGCACCTGCCTGGCCCGATTCACCGCCACCCGATACGTTGACCATGATGTCAAACCGGTTCAGGTTGTCGGTCAGCACCAGCGGCTGGCGCACGATCATGCGGCCGGTCTCGCGGGAAAAATATTCGTCCACCGGCTTGTCGTTCACAACGATCTTGCCGCTGCCCGCCTTCATGAACACGCGCGCAACCGATGACTTGCGACGACCTGTACCGTAGTTGTAGTTACCGATCATGTTATGACCTTAAATTAAGCTTGGATTTGTATTAAGACTGGATGTCCAGGGGCTGGGGCTGCTGAGCCTCGTGCGGATGGTCCGCGCCCGCATAGATTTTCATTTTCTTGATCATGGCGTAACCAAGCGGACCTTTGGGCAGCATGCCCTTGACCGCTTTTTCCAGCGCACGACCGGGGAAACGCTCCTGCATCTTGGCGAAAGTCGTTTCGTAGATGCCACCGGGATAACCGGAGTGGCGATAGTATTTCTTGTCGAGGTCCTTGTTGCCGGTCACGCGCATCTTGCCGGCGTTGACCACCACGATGTAATCGCCGGTGTCGACGTGAGGGGTGAACTCGGGCTTGTGCTTGCCACGCAGGCGGCGCGCAATCTCGGAAGCCAGGCGACCCAGCACTTTGTTATCAGCGTCAACCACGAACCAGTCGCGTTTGACTTCATGCGTTTTAGCGGAAAAGGTTTTCATGACCCAACCTCTGCACAGAGGACATTCTCGGAAAGCCGGGCATTTTAACCGCCCCCCTCGTACAAAGTCAAACACTGGATGCGAATCCCGCAACCCGCTGTCATACAATTCCCGCCATGAACGCCTGGCTTGCCACCCACCTTGTCGCCGCTGCCCTGTTGCCCCCGCTTTCGCTGGTGTTGCTGCTGGTCGCCGGGCTGGTGGTTCAGCGCCGCCGCCCCCGTCTGGCCGTGTCGCTGATCCTGCTTTCCACTGTTGCACTCTATGGCCTGTCCACCCCCTGGGTCGGCGGCCTGCTGCTGAAAAGCCTGGAAATCAGCGCCCCGCTCAGCCAGGCCCAGTTGCAGACCGCCGACGCCATTGTCGTCCTGGGCGGCGGGCGGCGCACCAACGAGGCCGAGTACGGCGGCGATACCTTGAACAATCTCAGCCTGGAACGCCTTCGCTACGCCGCTTTTCTGCATCGCGCCAGCGGACTGCCCATCCTGGCCAGCGGCGGCATGGCCGGTTGCGGCACGCTCGCCGAGAGCCGCATCATGCAACACGTCCTGCAAAGCGAATACGGCCTCTCAGCCAGGTGGATCGAGGACGCCTCGTCCACCACCTGGGAAAACGCCCAATTCTCCACGCCTCTGCTCAAGCAGGCAGGCGTTCAGCGCATCGTGCTGGTCTCCCACGCCTGGCACCTGCGCCGCGCCGCGCCGCTGTTCGAAGCGCAAGGACTCAGCGTCATCCCCGCCGGCATCCAGTTTTCCAGTACCCACGTGGATTCCATCCTCGACCTGCTGCCCACCCCCGCCGGGCTGCGCGACAGCACCTACGCCCTGCACGAATGGTTGGGGATTTTGTGGTACAAACTCCGCACAATTGTTGCCTGAAGGACCCCCATGAAAGCCCGCGTCAAACTCATCGAAGGCGTCAGCTTTGTCGGCCAGAGCGAATCCGGCCATAGCGTCGTCATGGACGGCGCCCCTGAATCCGGTGGCAAGAATCTCGGCGTGCGGCCGATGGAGATGCTGCTGCTGGGTCTGGGCGGCTGCTCGGCGTTTGATGTCGTCCACATCCTGCGCAAGGGTCGCCAGCAGGTCACCGATTGCGTCGCGGATATCGACGCCACCCGCGCCGACACCGACCCCAAGGTGTTCACCAGAATCCACGTCCACTTCACCGTCACCGGCAAGGCGCTCGACCCCAAACGCGTCGAACAGGCGGTGCACCTGTCTGCCGAGAAATACTGCTCGGCCTCGATCATGCTCGGCAAGGTGGCCGAGATCTCGCACGATTTCGAGGTCCAGGAAGCCTAGTCGATTCGAGGCCCCCTTCGCGCTCCCGCCCCAGGCGCTCCGCGCCCGCCGAGTCGCCGCTCGGCCTCGATCATGCTCGGCAAGGTGGCCGAGATCTCGCACGATTTCGAGGTCCAGGAAGCCTAGTCGATTCGAGGTGGCAGAAGGCTGACCGTATGAAAACGGGCTCCGAAAGGAGCCCGTTGCTTTTTCCGGGTTCGGAAATTAACTGGACACTGAGGGTGGTGGCTGCTGCCCACACCATTTCTGCCACATGCCCCGCATAGCCTCCTCGAAATTGCGGGCGAAGCGGGGCGCATCGCAAAGCGGTGAGGCCAGCAGGCGCTCGCGCAACCCCGCCCGCAGTTTTGCCAGCGCTTGCTTATCGCTGGCGAAGGCTGCCGCCTTCGCCACGTAGTCGTCCTCATCCAACGCGATCCACTCCGGCAGCCCGACGTTGTGCAGAATCGTCTCGCCCTGATGGCTGATGAAACGCTGCCCCCGCATCGACAGCACCGGCACCCCCATCCAGAGGGCCTCCACCGTCGTGGTAATGCCGGGATAGGGAAACGGGTCCAAGGCAATGTCAACCTGGTGGTAGGCCTCGAAATGCGCTTCGTGGCTGGCGAACTGCCCATCGAGGATCAGGCGTTCCGGGGCGATGCCGAAGCGGGAAAATCTGGCCGTCAGCTTCTCGCGTCCCTCGATTCCTCCCAGATACCTGGTCTTGAGGAAAAGGTGCGCGTCAGGCACCGCCTGCAACACACGCGCCCAGCATGCCACCACCGCATCATTGATCTTGTTCAGGTTGTTGAAGCAGCCAAATGTGATGCTGCCTTTCTCCGGGGCGGGCAATGGTCCGACCTCGACCGGCAAGTCCGGGGGCGAGAAGCAGATGTAGGATTCCGGCAAGCGCCAGGGCGTTTCGGTGAACTGGTCCTCCTCCCCGGCCGGCAAGGCCCAGGCATCGGCAAGCACATAGTCCATGGCATCCAGGCCGGTGGTTCCCAGATAGCCCAGCCAGCTCAGCTGCAGCGGCGCCGGCTTCCAGGCAAACGCGGGCAGCCGGTTCTTGCCGGTGTGGCCTGCCAGATCGATCAGGATATCGATGCCGTCGGCCCGAATCTGCTTCGCCAGCACCTCGTCGCCCATCTTGTCGACGCTTGCATCTCGCCATTGTTGGACGGAAAGACGCAGCCTCTGGTTGAGCGCGTCCTTGCGTTCGGCCGTCTCATAGGTGAACACTTCCAGTTTGTCCGGGTCGAGGCTTTCCAGCACGTTCAGCAGGAAAAAACCCACCGGATGCTGCCCCAGATCGCCGGAAACCAGGCCGATGCGCAGGCGGCGACCGGGGGCGGGCACATTGTCGTGATGCATGAACGGAGCGGCCTTGCGCGCCGCCTTCTCGCCAAAGGCACGCGCCTCGGCCAGCATCAGCTGTGGCGTCCCGCCTGCCTGGTAGTTGAGCATCAGCAGCAAATTGCTGTGCAGGTAAAACAGCCCGTCCGGATCGAGTGCGAGTCCGCGCCGATAGGCCTCGATCGCTTCGTCGTGACGCCCCATGTCCAGCAGGGTGCCGGCCAGTTGATTGAAGGCAGAATCGGAATCCGGCTTCAAGGCCAGCGCCCGTTGAAACGAGTCGAGGGCAGCTTCGTAGCGGGACACTTCCTTCAGTACCTTGCCCAGATCGATATATAGTTCGGCGTCATCGGTCCGCAGTTCCAATGCGCGTCGATACGCTGCTTCTGCCGCTTCATGGCGGCCCAGCCGACGCAATACATGGCCCATTCCCCGATGGGCCTCGACATAAGCTGGCCTGAGATCGATCGCACGCTGAAAGGCATCCACGGACGCCTCATCGCGACCCTGCAATTCCAGGACGTGGGCAAGGTTGAGATATACCTCCACCAGATCGGGCTTGAGACGAATCGCGGTTCGATAGGCGGCTTCCGCGTCTTCCAGCCGCGCCAGATCGCGCAGGGCATCGCCCCGGTTCATGTGGAATTGAGCGGTTTCCGGCCGCAGGGCGAGGGCTTTTTCGTAAGCCGACACGGCCTCGTCATGGCGCTTGAGCTTCTGCAGCACATTGCCCAGGTTGTTGTGGGCGTCAGCCAGATGCGGCGCAACGGCCACAGCCCGACGATAAGCCTGCAGCGCCTGGTCCAGACGGCCCAGCCCTTCCAGCGCGTAGCCGAGGTTGAACTGCGCCGCCGCCAGCCTGGGATCGAGTTCCACCGCGCGCTGCAGCGGCTGCAGCGCATCCTGCGGGCGCCCCTGCACCAGAGTGGCCAGGCCCAGCAGATACTCGAGCCGGGGCGCTTTGGCATGGCTGCGGCGCAGTTCCCGGCCGTGCGCCTCCACCTCGGCGTAGCGGCCCGCCTGGAACAGGGCTTCGAGCTGACGCAGCGCTTCGTTCAGCGGCAAGGGCTTGCCGGGCTTTGGCGGGCGCCCCGAGCGCGCCTGCCTGAGCAATTCATCCGCCAGTGGGTGACGCAGGCCCTTGCCGATCGCCTCGGAGATGATTTTTTTTGCGTCCCTCGCCCGGTCCAGTTGCAGCAGGCATTGGGTCAGCATCAGCCAGTGCGGGGCATGGCCCGGCGCTGCCTGCTTCGCCTGCTCCAGCAGGGGCAGCGCTGCCTGAAAATCGCCCTGCTGCAGCAGCAGTTCGCCCAGAGCCCCGAGCAGCGCCGGATGCTGCGGATACTGTGTCAGGCATTGCCGATACAGCGCCGCGGCCTCGGCAGGGCGCCCGCCCTTGCGATATTCGAGCGCCCGCTGCAGCGCCAGCTGCAGATCGGGGGGCGGGGAAGAGGAGGCTGATGTAGGTGTCATCGGGTGTCGGGACAACTTTAAGCGGCTGGCTGCACAGGCCCGCGATTCTACAGGTGGGTGCACGACACACAAAAAAAACGGACTCCCGAAGGAGCCCGTTTCAACTTGCTGATTCAAACCGGGTGAACCCGGCATTGAATTAGAAGGTGTGCTTCATACCCAGCGAAAAACCGCCGACCTGATCGGTTTCGGGCCAGTTCCAGTCGCTGTCGTTAGCACCCGAACCCAGGGCGGTTGCGCCAGAAGCCGAGGTGTACAGGCCATAGACGGTGGTACGCTTGGACAGATTGTAGTCCGCGCCGATGGTCCACTGGTCGGGATCGCAGTAACTACCGGTGCAGCTATCCACTTCGCCGGCGATGTAGTTGGCCTTGAAGACCCAGGCGCCCATGGTCCAGGAACCGCCGACCATCCATGCGTTGAAGTCAGAACCCGAACTGTTGGCATCGTACTGGTCATACTGGCCGACGATGCGGAAGTCGCCGAAGGTGAAGCCAGCGGCCAGACGCCAGTTGTCGTCCTGACCGAGGGCGTTGAGGCCGTCGCCGTCACTGTAGGCACCACCGAGGTACAGCGGGCCGTTGGTGTAGGTAGCGTTGACGCTCCATACCGACAGGTCATTCTTGTCGGCACCGGTACCGGAATTGATCGGATCGGTGGTGTAAGCAACAGCGGCGTTGAAGCCGTCGAAGTTGGGGGAGATGTAGGCAATCACGTTCTTCGCGCGCATGTCGGAAGTCGTCACTGCGTCATAGTAACCCATGATGTTGCGCGAGTCAGCGATGGTGTCGCCGAACAGGTCAACAGCGCGGCCCACCAGCTTGAACGGGGTGTCGTGGTTACCGAGGATCGCGGTACCCCAGTTGCCCTTCAGGCCGAGGAAGGTGTTGCGGCTAGCCAAAGTGCCGTTAGCTTCGTCACCGTTGTAGCCGGACTCGATCTGCCAAATGGCGGACAGGCCGCCGCCCAGATCTTCCGAACCCTTGAAGCCGATGCGGCTGGCGTTGGAGGTAACCTGGATGTCGCTATTAGCCGGATCCTGGTCGTTGTAGAAGTTCACGGACATGTTAATCACGCCGTAGACGTCGACGTTGCTGGTGGCCGCAAAAGCGGGAGCGGAAACGGCGCTGGCGATGGCCAGGGCGATCAGCGATTTTTTCATTGCTTTCTCCTAAAGAAAAATGAATAACCAATTGTGGTTTGAAGCTCTGCAGAGCTGTCCTGCACGGATATGTGCTTGGGGGACAGGACCCATTATCCAGACTCGGAACATCCCCACAAGCAAAGCTGTTGTTTTTTACGTCACAGTGCGGGAAAAGTGTTGTTTTGTTGCACGCACACAACGAAAAGCCTGGGTTTGGCGCCTGAAATGCCCGGGGCCCCTCGGTCAGGCTGGTTGCCGGGCGACCCGTTGAGGGGCGATCTCTGAAACAATAGTCTCTCCCCACAACAATCCAAGGAGAAGCCCATGCGCTGGGAACACGGACGCCGCAGCGACAACATCGAAGACCGGCGTGGAATGCGTATAGGTGGCAAAGGCCTGGTCGGCGGCGGCATCGGGGCGATCGTGCTGGCGCTGGTGGCGATGTACTTCGGGGTGGACCCGTCGGTGGTGCTGAACCAGGCGGGCAATCTGGCGCCGGCTCAGGAAGAACAGCAGCCGGCCTCGTTCAGCCCCGAGGAGGAAAAGCTGAAGGAATTCATGTCGGTGGTGCTGGCCGATACCGAAGACGTATGGGGCACGCTATTCCAGCGCTCGGGCCAGCCGTACCCGCGACCGAAGCTGGTGCTGTTCTCCGGCGCGGTGCAGTCGGCGTGCGGTTTTGCCGAGGCGGCGATGGGGCCATTCTACTGCCCGGGCGACAACAAGCTGTATCTCGACATGAGTTTTTTCAACGACCTGGCGCAGCGCCACGACGCGCCGGGTGACTTTGCGCAGGCTTACGTGGTCGCGCACGAAGTCGGCCACCACGTGCAAACCTTGCTGGGCATATCGGAAAAAGTCCACGCGGCGCGCCAGCACGCAGGCGAGGCCGAAAGTAACGCATTACAAGTGCGGATGGAGTTGCAGGCCGACTGCTTTGCCGGCGTGTGGGCGCACCACGCCAACCAGGCACGGCAGATTCTGGAACCCGGCGACACCGAGGAAGCACTGGCCGCCGCGGCCGGGGTGGGCGACGACCGCCTGCAGCAGCAGGCACGGGGCGTCGTGGTGCCGGAATCCTTCACCCATGGCTCGTCGGAGCAGCGGATGCGCTGGTTCAAGCGCGGGATGCAAAGCGGCGATCCGGGACAGTGCGACACCTTCAAGGCAGCGCGGCTGTGACTCAAGGCCGTGCCTTTCGCACGCCGTTCCCTTATCCGATTGGTTCGCACACGACACCCAACAAAAAAGGCGACAAACGTCGCCTTTTTTGTTGGGTACCGAGCTTGTGCCCGGCTCCTACTGATCCGGCCAGATTTATTCGCGAGTTCGTTCGTGCTGAGCCTGTCGAAGCACAGCCCTTCGACAAGCTCAGGGCGAACGGTGCTCATGTTTAATTCGTGCCGGATCAGTATCCTGTCGATCAGGGTTTCGACTTGGCGGCCGGAACCGGCGTCACCACCGAGATGGACAATGCCTCGGTGTAACTGATCACCACGTTGTCGCCTTTGGCGACGTTGTCGAAGCCCTTGACGTCGGCCTTCACGGTTTTGGTGATTTCGTTGCCCTTGGGGCCTTTCACGGTAACAGTGCGCGCCTTGTGGTCGATTGCCGTGACCACGCCGACGATTTCCGTGCTATTTGCCACGATCACGCCGGGCTTCGCGCCCTTGGGCGCTCTCGCCACGGCCGTCACTTCTTCCATTTTCGGCGCCTTGCCGTGCTTGTTCACGCTGATGGACATTTCCTCCGCGTACGTCGCTTCAACCTTGTCGCCCACTTTGATCTGGTCGTAGTTCACCATTTCCGGGCCTGCCGTGTAGGTATGGGTCTTGCCATCCTTGGCCGTCAGGGTGAAGCTGCGCTTGGCTTTGTCGAGCGCGGTGATGGTTGCACCGGCCGTGATCGCGTCGATCTCGACCTTGTTGGGCAGGGCCGCGGGGTCGGCCATCGCGGCGGAAACGGACAGGGACAGCATGGCGGCACAAACAACTGAATACATTTTCTTCATAACGGCTCCAAGTGAGGAATGAATGAACTGGGGGATAAGCGGAATCTGGTTCTGGTTCCGTCGACCAATATAGCATCGTATTTTGAGCAGGCACAAACCAGGCTCGGTAGCGGTTACCAGGTTACTAAATGGTGCCGGGTCAGACCCAGCGCCCGCCGCCTGCCAGCCCCACCATCAGCCGCACGCTCTCGTAGGCCAGCCACGACAGCATGCGCCGTGGCCAGGGACGGCGCTGCCAGTTGGCAGGATCCAGCGCAAAGGACTGAGCGATGGCCTGGTGCAGGCGCTGCCGCAGGTCACCCGCAAAAGCAGTGGCGTCGACGACGATGTTCGCCTCGCGCGCGAGCAGCAGGCTGAAGGGATCGATGTTGCTGGAGCCTATCGTGGCCCAGTGACCGTCGACCACGGCCACCTTGGCGTGCAGTTCGCTGGCCTGGTATTCGTGAATGGCAACGCCAGCGGCAAGCAGATCGCGGTACAGGGCGCGCGCGGCGGTCTGGAAAAAGGGATGGTCGGTGTGGCCCTGCACCAGCAGTTGCACCCGGACGCCGCGTGCGGCGGCTTTTCTCAGAAGTTTCCTGAAACGGCGTCCGGGCAGGAAGTAGGCATTGGCGATGAGAATTTCCTTGCGCGCCAGCGCCAGCGCTGCGAGATACACACGCTCGATGTCGCGCCGATGGGCAAAGTTGTCGCGCACGACATAAGCGGCGCGCATGTGGCCGTCGGTCGGCCAGGAGGGTTCGAGCTGTGAAGGCCGCTCGCTTGCCTGCAACTGTGTCAACGCCACCAGCCGCCACAGCTTGCGCACGCTTTGATGGATGCTGGCCAGCAGCGGCCCCTGCACCACGACGCTGAAGTCGAGCCGCGGTGCATCGAAGCGCACCGGCTCGAAGTCGTCGATGAGATTCATGCCGCCGACGAAGGCGATGCGCGCATCGATGACCGCCAGCTTGCGGTGCAGCCGCCGCAGGCTGAGAGGGTTGGAGCGCCAGTTGCCCACCAGCGGCCGGTAGGCCAGCACGCTGACACCGGCCGCCTTCAGCGCGTCCAGCCAGGCGGCCGGCAACTCGCGCGCACCGACGCCATCGATCAGCAGCCGCACCCGCACGCCGCGCTGGGCGGCGCGCATCAGCGCATCGCGCACCGCTTCGACAGTCGGATCGTCATTGAAAATATAGGTTTCGAGATGGATTTCCGCATGCGCGGTGTCGATCGCCGCGATCAGCGCCGGAAAAAAATCGGCGCCCCCCTGCAGCAGACGCAGCTGATTGCCAGAAACCGGCTCGACACCACGAAAGAATAATTTGCGCATGCGACCCTTCATAGGCTCTAGCCTTTAGAGCGTGGCTGATGCCGCTTTATCCGAAGGTGTATCCCTTGGGGCAGCGGCTATACAACCACGGCCTACCCCTTGCGGGTGGAAAGTCGGAGTTCCTGTGCACCCTGAAGGACATAAAGGGCGGGTGGCTACGCGCGGTCATCAGGCCGGACAGAGTTTGGCTGTCAGCGCGGCGTGATCGGAAATGCGATGCCAGGCATTGCCGGTATGGACCTGTGCGGATTCGATGTTGAAGCGCCGCACATAAATACGGTCGAGCTGGAACATCGGCAGGATGGACGGGTAACTGCGCGCCGCCTTGCCGTGGTGAGCTTCGAACACCTCGGCCAGCCCCAGTTCGTCATGGAAATAACGGCCGACGCGCATCTGCCAGTCGTTGAAGTCGCCGGCCAGAATCAGCGGCGCGTCGTCCGGCACCATCTTGTGCACGCGCGCCGCGATCATCGCCAGCTGGCGCTTGCGCCCGCCTTCGGTCAGGCCGAGGTGAACATTGATGCAGTGCACCGGCGTGGCCATGCCGGGCACCTCGATTTCGCAGTGCAGCATGCCCCGGCTCTCGAAGGCGTGTGCGGAAATATCCTCGTTTTCCCAGTTGAGAATCTTGAAGCGCGACAGGATGGCGTTGCCGTGGTGGCCGGTATCGTAGACACAGTTCTTGCCGTAGGCGAAGTCGGTATAGACCTGCCCCGCCAGGAATTCGTGCTGCGGCCGGCCCGGCCAGTGCTGGAAGCGGCTGGCGCGCAGGCCGTGACCGCCCTGCACTTCCTGCAGGAAAACGATGTCGGTTCCCAGCGTGCCGAGGCGGTCGCGCAATTCGTGCACCGTCAGCCGGCGGTTGAATTGCGACAGGCCCTTGTGGATGTTGTAGCTGGCGACATGCAGCGGAGAGGTCATGGAGCGAATTATAAGCGCGCCGGAAGCTGGCGGATGGCGGCCGAATTGCTGGGGGAAAAGCAGCGTTCCGCCGCTTGCTCCCACGGCAGCCACACGGCGTGCAGATGCTCGTCTGGCGCCAGGGTGACCGGTAGCGGTTCGGGCAAACGCAGGCCGAACACGTGCTCGGTATTGTGCGTCACCCCAGGCGCATAGCGGTGGCGCCAGCGTTCATAAATCTCGTAACGGTTCTCGATGTCCCACGGCACCAGTTCGTACTTTGTCGCATCGAGCCCGGTCTCCTCGCGCACTTCGCGGATCGCTGTCTGCACCAGCGTTTCATTGGCGTCCTGCGAGCCGGTGACCGATTGCCAGAACCCTGGTGCATCGGCGCGTTCGATCAATAGCACCTGGCCATCGGCCGAGTGGATGACGACCAGCACCGAGACAGGAATTTTGTGCGCGATCAAATGATGCGGGCGTTGAGCGGGCTGCCTGTCGTCAGGATGGCGATCAGGCGGTCGATGTTCGGATGTTTGCCGGGGTGTGTGCTGGCGTTCTCGGTATGTTCGGCGAAAATCGCCAGGCCTTCGGCGGCAGCCTCGGCGTCGATCGCGCCGTATTGCTGCAGAAGATACGCATACACGCGGAAGGAGCCGGCAGTGCCCGGCGCGTTGGCAATCGTCGCGACCTCGACGCCGGCGGGGTCGCACAGCACCAGCCTGTCACCCGCGAACTCGGGCAGGGTTTTGAGGATGTCGGCGAATTTCATGTCCAAAAATTCCTGTCCACGAAGAACACGAAGTTGCACGAAGGAAACCCGCTCTTCTTCGTTCCATTCGTGGAAAAGACGATATTAAGCCAACTTGTCCGCAGCCGTCGTGTTGCGCAGGCGGATATGCAGTTCGCGCAACTGCTTCTCGTCGACCACGTTGGGTGCGTTGGTCATCAGGCAGGAGGCGCGCTGGGTCTTGGGGAAGGCGATGACGTCACGGATCGACTCGGCGCCGGTCATCAGCGTGACCAGGCGATCGAGGCCGAACGCCAGGCCGCCATGCGGCGGCGCGCCGTATTGCAGGGCATCGAGCAGGAAGCCGAATTTCTCGCGGCGTTCTGCCTCGCCGATGTTGAGCGCAGCAAACACCTTTTCCTGCACTTTTTCACGATGGATACGCACCGAGCCGCCGCCAACTTCCCAACCGTTCAGCACCATGTCGTAGGCCTTGGACAGGCAGCGACCGGGCTCGGTGGCGAGCCACTCCTCGTGGCCGTCCTTGGGCGCGGTGAAGGGATGATGCAGCGCATCCCAGCGGTTCTCGTCCTCGTTGTATTCGAACATCGGGAAATCGACCACCCACAGCGGCGCCCAGGCGCGGCCGTCGACATGGCCCTTCTCGTGGCCGATCTTGAGGCGCAGCGCGCCGAGGGCATCGTTCACCACTTTGGCCTTGTCGGCACCAAAAAAGATGAGGTCGCCATTCTGCGCGCCGGTGCGCTCCATCACCGCGCGCAAGGCAGCCTCGGAGAGGTTCTTGACGATGGGCGATTGCAGGCCGGCTTCATTCAACTGGGCGACATCGTTGACCTTGATATAAGCCAGCCCCTTGGCGCCGTAGATCTTGACGAACTCGGTGTAGCCGTCGATCTCGCCGCGCGAGAGCGCAGCGCCGCCGGGAATGCGCAGCGCCGCCACGCGACCTTTCGGATCGTTGGCAGGACCGGAGAACACCTTGAAGGAAACGTCCTTCATGGCGTCGGTGACCTCGGTGATTTCCAGGGTCACCCGCATATCTGGCTTGTCGGAACCGTAGCGGTTCATCGCCTCGGCGTAGCTCATGCGCGGGAAGGCGGCGGGCAGGTCGATGTCCTGGGCGCGCTTCATCATGTCGCGGATCATGCCCTCGACGAGATTCATGATCTCCTCTTCGCCCATGAACGAGGTTTCCAGGTCGACCTGGGTGAACTCGGGCTGGCGGTCGGCGCGCAGATCTTCATCGCGGAAGCACTTGGTGATCTGGAAGTAACGGTCGACCCCCGACACCATCAACAGCTGTTTGAACAGCTGTGGCGACTGCGGCAGCGCGTAGAACATGCCGTCGTGCACGCGGCTCGGCACCAGGTAATCGCGCGCACCTTCCGGGGTGGAACGCGTCAGCATCGGCGTTTCTACTTCCATGAAGCCGTGCACGTCGAGGTAATCGCGCATCAGCTTGGAGACGCGGTAACGCAGCCGCAGATTCTTCTGCATCGGCTCGCGGCGCAGGTCGAGATAGCGGTATTGCAGGCGGATATTCTCGTTGATGTTGTCGTCGTCGATCTGGAACGGCGGCGTGAGCGAGGGGTTAAGCACTTCCAGGCTCTGGGTCAGCAGTTCGACCATGCCGGTCGGCATATTGGAATTTTCTGTGCCGGCAGGGCGCGGCCGCACCAAACCCTCGATCTTCAGCACGAATTCGGAGCGCACGTCTTCGGCCAGCTTGAATGCTGCCGGCGTATCGGGATCGATCACCACCTGCATCATGCCTTCGCGGTCGCGCAGGTCGATGAAGATCACGCCGCCATGATCGCGGCGGCGGTGTGCCCAGCCGCACAGGGTGACGGATTTGCCAATGTCGGCGGCGGTCACCGCGCCGCAGTAATGAGTACGCATGCTCTTTCCTATTGAGTTCCGGAGCGCGCTTCGCCTGAAGCGACGCCCATCGAGACGATGTATTTCAACGCGCGGTCGACCGACACATTCAGCTCGATGACCTCGCTCTTTTTCACATAAAAATAAAAGCCGTTGACCGGGCTCGGCGTGGTGGGGATGAACACCGCGACGTGCTCGTCCGGCAGCACGCGCATCACCTCGTCCGGCAGATTGGTCTGGAACGCCAGCGTCCATGCCTGCGGGTGCGGGTAGCGCACCAGCAGCACCTTGCGGAATGCATGCCCACTGCCCGACAGGATCGTGTCGGACACCTGCTTGACGCTGCCGTAGATGGTCTTAACGATCGGGATGCGGACCAGTTGCCGCTCCCAGAAGTCGATGATCTTCTGGCCGAAGAAATTGGCTCCGAACACGCCGGTGAGCACGATCACCAGCAGCGTCAGGATCGCGCCCAGGCCTGGAATCCGCATCCCGAGCCAGACCTCGGGCTGCCATCGGACAGGCAGAACGGTCAGGCTCTGGTCCATGGTGCCGATCAGCAGGTCGAGCACCCAAAGGGTGATTCCCAGCGGCACCCAGATCAGCAGACCGGTAATGAAATAGCGTTTCATCGGAAATTGATTAGAAGCGGCGCAACTCAGTCAAAAATAAAGAAGCGGACGGCTTGCACCGCCCGCTTCCCGGTTTGCTCCGACCCGTTCAGTTACACGCCGGGCAGGCACCCGTGCCGCAAGCGGGCGACGGCGCTTCGGGTTTTGCTTCAGCAGGCTTGTTGCCGCCCTTGAAATCGGTGGCGTACCAGCCGTTTCCCTTGAGCGCAAAGCCCGCTGCCGTCACCTGCTTGGCGTATTCGGCCTTGCCGCATGACGGGCAGACGGTGAGCTGCGCATCGGACACTTTCTGCATTTCATCCTGGGCAAAGCCGCAGGACGCACATTTGTAGGCATAAATCGGCATAAAAATTCTCCGCCAATCAAGAAGTTGCGTAATTATACCCAAACAACGGGCACACGTACCCAAACGACGGGCACAAGTACCCAAACGACGGGCACAAGTACCCAAACGACAGGCACAAG
>Ga0210129_1000265_pt1 | contig 13951 bp, 8 predicted proteins | sample WestPond_Cattail_2_FD_185582 | JGI IMG/M metagenome (GOLD analysis project Ga0210129, IMG submission 185582) | Wetland microbial communities from the San Francisco Bay, California, USA, that impact long-term carbon sequestration -... | ecosystem: Environmental > Aquatic > Marine > Wetlands ... | reverse complement strand
TACCATACTCTTAAAATCATTTTCTATCTGATAATAAGGCTATTATATATAAATCACATTTACTTTGCAGATTTACATGTAGATTAAATCGTTTATGAAGCATTATACCTTTGTATCAGAATAAGCACAACTAGTACATATGCTAAAGAAATTAATATTCACATTGTTAGTCATACCATCTTGTGTATGCGCGCAATCTCCTCAATTGGGGAAAGATCCTATTGACAAAGTCATTAATGCAATGACGCTTGATGAGAAACTGGACTTATTAATAGGTTCAAATGGGAACGTAAAAAGTAACGCTACAGTTACTATAGGTAATTCTTCCATTTTAGTTTCCGGTGCTGCCGGTCAATTAAATGCAATACCTCGTTTGGGTATTCCAAACACAGTATTAGCCGACGGTCCTGCCGGACTACGTATTGATCCTAAACGTAAAGGCACATCTAAAAAATTTTATTGTACTCATTTTCCTGTAGAAACTCTTTTAAGTTCAACATGGAACACTAGTTTGGTGAAAGCCGTAGGTGCTGCGATGGGTAATGAAGTAAAGCATTATGGTGTAGACGTATTATTGGGTCCGGCAACTAATATTCAACGCAATCCTTTAGACGGTCGTAACTTTGAATACTACAGTGAAGACCCGCTTCTCGCAGGTGAAATGGCAGCAGCAATGATTAATGGAGTACAAAGTAATGGTGTAGGTACCTCATTGAAACACTTCGCTCTTAACAATCAGGAAACTAATCGAATGAACGATAATGTAATCGGTTCTCCGCGTACATTTCGTGAAATATACTTAAAGCCGTTTGAAATTGCAGTTAAAGAAGCTCAACCCTGGACATTTATGACATCTTATAATAAGATTAACGGTACTTTTGCAAGTGAACGTTCCGACTTAGTTACAGAAATTCTTCGTCATGAATGGGGATTTAAAGGTATGGTAATGACCGATTGGTATGGCGGGCAACATGCAACATTGCAGATGGAAGCCGGTAACGATTTACTGATGCCAGGCAAATTAGAGCAACGTGATGAGATCCGTAAAGCTGTACTTAACGGCACCTTATCTATGGAGATTATAGACAGAAACTTAAAAAGTATACTTGAATATATACTCATAACTCCTCATTTTAAAGGGTATGTTGCCGATAACAATCCAAATTTGAAAGTTCATGCTATAACTGCACGTAACGCTGCAACTGAGGGTATGGTATTACTTAAGAATATGAAAAATGCCCTTCCGTTCAATACAAAGGTAAAAGACCTTGCAGTATTCGGTTGTACTTCATACGACTTCATTGCCGGTGGGACCGGTTCAGGCGATGTAAACCATGCATACGTAGTCTCATTAATTGAAGGACTAAATAATACCGGTTATTCCATCGACAATAATTTGCAAAAGACTTATGAAGAATATATCAATGATGAAAAAGAAAAATTACCGAAGCAGAAAGGGCTATTTGCAATGTTCTTGCCTCAAAAGCGTATACCTGAAATGAATCTTGCAAACGTAGGTCTTGCAAAAATCGCACAAAATAGTGATGCAGCAGTTATTACTATAGGCAAAACATCAGGCGAAGGTAGTGACCGTAATATCAAAACTAATTTCAATTTAACGAATGCGGAACAAAAAATGATAAGTGATGTAACAACCGCTTTTCATAAAATGGGTAAAAAGGTTATTGTTATTCTTAATGTTTGTGGCGTAATAGAAACCAAAAGCTGGATTAGTAAACCGGATGCCGTTCTTGTATCTTGGCTTGCGGGTCAAGAAGGCGGTAATTCGGTTTCCGATATCCTTACAGGAAAAGAAAGCCCGTCAGGACGCTTACCAATGACATGGCCTATAAGCTACAAAGATGTTCCGTCAAAAGATAATTTTCCTATTCCTGACAGCATAAGTGATGACGAATTAATGAAAAGTTTCGCAAACATTACTACAAATGTACACACTAATGGGACAAGAAAAAATTATGATTTCACAAAATATGATGATGGAATATATGTAGGATATCGCTACTATACAACAAAGAATATTCCGGTTTCGTATCCGTTCGGTTATGGAATGAGTTATACGACTTTCAAATATGATAAGCCTGTAGTTACAAAAGCATCTAACGGCGATATCAATATTGAAGTCAATGTTAAGAACACAGGGGAATATACAGGCAAAGACGTTGTAGAAGTTTATGTTTCGGCTCCCGGCAAAGATATGGACAAGCCTGCAAGAGAACTTAAAAGTTTTGCAAAGACCAAAGAACTTGTTCCGGGTGAAAAAGAAACAATAGCATTGTCCATTCCATATAATAGCTTAGCATCTTTCAATGAAAACAACAGTTGCTGGCAAGTTGAAAGCGGCACATACAAGATATTAGTAGCAAAAAACGCTGCCGATATTAAGCCATTGACAACTACTATTTATGAAGAAGGCAGCATTACTGAAAAAGTAAGACAATGCCTATCACTCGAACAAAAATAAAACCCAATAAATAATATAACCATGAAAATCAACAAATTATTACCTATGTTTGCATCATCACTTCATTTATGGCAATATCACTTACATTTTTCACATTACAAAATAATAATATGAAGATACTTTATAGATATTATTTACGTTACTATTTAGAGCTACTTTAGATTAATTTTAAGAATCAGAATGTTAACATTTAGAATTTACAATTATGAATAAATTAAAAAGATTAGCAACAACATGCGGGCTTATTTTGCCTACAATCTCAATTTTGGGACAGCAAAAGCCTAATATCATCTTTATTTATGCAGATGATATGGGTTATTCAGATTTGCAATGTTATGGATCAAAAGTAAACACAACTCCTAATCTTGACCGTATGGCCGAAGAAGGAATGCGCTTTACAGATTTTTATGCATCAGCTCCGGTTTCCACTCCTTCAAGAGCTGGATTGATGACAGGTCGTTATGCAACAAGAATGGGTATTCGTCACGTTTTTTTTGAAAACAGTTTTACCGGTATGCCACAATCGGAAATTACGATTGCAGAAATGTTGAAACCAGAAGGTTACACTTCTGCTATTTACGGCAAATGGCATTTAGGCACATATAAACAATTTTTGCCGTTACATCAAGGATTTGATGAATTTTATGGTACATTCTGTTCCATTGATAATCCACCTTTTGTATATGTAGATGGAGATGAGCCACAAAGCAAATTAGCGAACAAAGACTCTACAACAATAGTATATACAAATAAAGCTGTAAATTTCATTAATCGTAATAAAGATAAGCAATTCTTTTTATATGTACCATACAATATGCCTCATGTTCCTCTTGGAGCTTCTCCAAGATTCAGAGGGAAATCAAGAAATGGTCTTTATGGTGATGCTATAGAGGAACTAGATTGGGGCGTTGGTGAAATCATTAAAGAAATTGACAAATTAGGTCTAACAAACAATACAATTATATGTTTTGCAAGCGATAACGGTCCGTGGCTTTCTCAAGGTCCTTACGGAGGTTGTGCTCTACCTTTATTCAGAGGCAAAGGAACGACATGGGATGGTGGACAACGAGTACCTATGATTGTTCGTTGGCCCGGACATATTAAGGCAGGAAAAGTAGAGAAACATGTAGCTTCTATGGTTGATTGGTTCCCAACATTTGCGGCTATAACAGGTGGTGAAGTTCCTACTGACAGGCAAATGGATGGGGAAAACATTCTACCTGTTCTACTCGGTACCGGCAATAGACCTAATGAAGAATTTGCTTACATAACATCACGTCCATTCTCTAACAGTGTAGTCTCTGCTTACCGTGATGGAGACTGGAAACTTAAGCTACCAGAGAGTGCAGTAAAAGGTAATTATTGGGAAACAGATCTCCCTGCTCACGAGACAGAGCTTTTCAATTTGCGCAAAGATATTAGTGAACAACATAATGTATCAGCCGAACATCCAGAAATAGTAAAAACTCTTTTAGCTAAAATTGATTCATTAAATAGAACAGGTGTTATTAAATTGCCACAAATGTTTCAGTTCGAATTTCAGACTGACGCCCTGACTGATAAGCAACGTCAAGATAACATACTTAACGCTTACAAAAAAGGTATTTTACCAAAATCTGAAAACGGTAAGGTTGGGCTAGAATATTATCAAAATATGGAAAAGTTTCAGAAAAAGCACGGATCTCTTTTCTAAATTTTTCATCGGATAATTTCATTGGTAAAAGAGATTTTTAGGCATAATAAAATGTGGGAAATGCTAAAATATTAATATAAAAATTCAACATTCCCCACACTCTTTAATTACAAATAATTAAAATAATATGAGAAAAATACAACATATTAATATCATCGTTGTAACTATAGCTATAATTACGTGTAACTGTAGCGTATTCGCACAACATAAAAAAATAGTAAAAGACACATTAAGCATTGAAAAAAATGATCGTAACGTAATGCTCAACGCGTCTAACAATGTCGGACCTCGTAATGTAAATATGGGGTTACCTGCAAGTCTTGGAGGTACAACCATACTACAAAATGGTATGCCGGTAGTATTCCATTTCTGGCCTGAAATGCCAACTACTTGTTGGCGTCAAGACGCGACAATAACAAAAACCATGCTAAGCAATATGTCTGAATCAGCACTTGATGCAGGTGTAGTAGGCTACTCAGTAAGCACTTATGATAACGTTGGCACAGACAAGTTTAAAGGTAATTGTTATTTAAATTCAAATCATTTCGGATTACTACGTGAAAGTTTTAATTTGAGTGGACCAATTGCCAATGGATATAAATATAGTATAGGCACATACATTAATCTTGACCCGGGAACATTTAATCCTAAAGGATATACCAAGTATTATGCCGACAATACAAAATTATTTAAGTTCGGTATAACAAAAGATTACAATTCATCTCTAGGTAAAGGTTCTATTACATTATTCTATAGATTTGCAAACAGCAAATCATTACAAACTAGTTATAGTGCACCTTATTTATATGGAGCGAATGGTAAAGTAAGTGAAATTGATGGATTTAAAATTGGGACAAATTCATACTTACAAAATGCTGGAGATGTATATATAAAGGATGCATTTACTGGTGTAATAAACTGTATTAATCCAATAGATAACTACAAAGCCGTCTCCCACTCTTTCGATTTACTATGGAAGAACACATTTAATAGTGGGCTCTATACAAATTTTGATTTTCGTTTCCGTTATTCAAATGTTGGCATTTTTTCTCCTACGCTTTCAGGCATAAGCAAAGCTGATAATAATTATACCTATTTGGATGGGACATCATATAAAGGTAACTACGTACAAAATTGCGTTTTATTAAATACCAAGCGTACACCTATTCGTACAACCTTCGCTAAATTTGAGTTAGGCAAAAAGGGTAGTAAACATGATTGGTCTGTTGGATTGCATGAATGGCGCTATGACGTTCACAAATATGTGACCGAATCGACATATTACTATCAGGAAGTAGCAGCTAACCCAAGTATAGTAATTCCAAAGAATGCTACAGGTTATCAAAATGGGTTCCACAATTTCAACTCAATCATGGAATACCATGATGGTAATATGAATAAGCTTGCTCTTGTCCTTAAAGATAATTGGAACATTACAAATAGATTTAACTTGAAAGCCGGCATGCGTATGGAATGGTTGGCTTTGCGAGGACATTATATTAAATCAGAAGATCGCAAAAGTGGTAGTTTGGAAGGTTGCCCACTTACTAATATAAAAAACGATTGGTTAAACAAAACTATCACTTTTAATGGTATATATAAAATCACAAGTGAATTAGGAGTTCTTGCTGATGCCATGTATACAGAGCAAGGAGGTATACTCGGTAACTACAATACTGGCACCACTCGTAATATTAAACAATCACACATCCCTATGTTTGATGCAGGTATTTATTTGAATAATAAATATATTAACATAGTTTCCAAAATAAATTACATCTCTCGTACAAATTATAGTGGAAACAGTAACTTCGTCAATCCTGAAACAGGTCTTGTTGCGCGCACTGTAGTTGGTTACGATGTTAAAACAATGGGATGGACTACTGATGCTATTTTAAAGCCAATTAAATATTTTAATCTTCATTTTCTGATAACATTACAAAAACCCGAATATAGCAATTATAGTGGAACACTGAATTTTTCTGATGGTACTACACGTGACTACAATTTCAATGGAAGTATAGTTACCGGTATGTCAAAGGTTTTATTGGAAATAGATCCTACATTATTATATAAAGACTTTACATTATCATTCAACGCCAGATATTTCAGCAAGCAAAATGCAAACCTTACTAACACTCTTACATTTGAGAGCCACTGGGAAACGTTTGCCCAAGCCAATTATAAATTAAATAAATATATTAGCTTCAACGCTGATATAGTTAATGTATTAAATCAAAGAGGAGCCTCAGGAACAATTTCAGGCACAGATTTGATGAATAAAGAAGAAGCTTCTTCAAAAGAAGGCACTGTTATGTCTGGTACTTACATACGTCCATTTACGGTAGAATTCGGTGTAAGATGCAATTTTTAAATTCAAGAAAGGCAATATAATATGCCCGCAAAAAAGAATGGTGAGTGCAATATGCACTCAACCTTCTTTTTTGCTTATTTTACAATATCAAGTTCTACAAGCATATTACCCAATATAGTGATTATATAAAAGAGTTGTAAATAAAGGACCATCATTATAATTCTAGCAGAACATCAATAACAATGAATGCAATTATCATTTTAATATATTTACACTATGAATTTCAATAAAAATATAGTTTTAGGAATGGCTTCTTTAATTGCTGTTACTACTGTAGCTAAATCAAAGAATAAACCTGTAAAGAATGAAGATCAGAAGCCTAATATTCTATATATTATGAGTGACGATCACTCATATAATGCAATTAGTGCTTATGGCAGTGCTGTCTCAAAATTAGCTCCGACACCAAATATAGACTGGATAGCTAATAATGGTATGATTTTCGAGCGGGCTTTTGTCGAAAATTCACTGTCTGCACCAAGTCGTGCTTGTATAATGACCGGATTATATAGCAATAAAAACGGTCAAATGCAACTCAACGAAGGTTTAGATAGCACAAAAACATTCTTTACCGAATTATTGCAAAAAGCCAATTACCAAACAGCAATAATAGGAAAATGGCACTTGATGTGTGCACCAAAAGGATTCGATTATTATCACATACTTGATGGACAAGGAGAATATTACAATCCTAGCTTTAAAGGTACGGATACCCGTGGGAAATTTGTTAGAGAAGAAGGTTATTCTACTGATTTAATAGTTGAACATGCACTTAATTTCTTAAAGAATAGGAAATCTAATAAACCTTTTTGCCTAATGGTACATTTCAAAGCTCCTCATCGCAACCAAATGCCGGCTCTGAAATATTTAGGGATGTATGACAATACGGTCTTTCCTTTACCATCGACTTTTTATGACAATTATAAAACAAGATGCTCGGCTGCACGAACACAAAAAATGTCTATCTCTAAAGACATGGAGTTAATGCAGGATTTAAAAATAGAACAATTAAAAGATTCATTAACATCACCTTATGATAAGTTATCCTACCGCTTTTTGATGACGGGAATAGATAAAATGACTCCTGAACAACGTTCTATATGGGAGAAATATTATACACCAAGAAGTGAAAAATTCCTTTCCGAACACTTAACCGGAAATGCTTTATATGAATGGAAATATGAAAATTATCTTCGTGATTACATGAGTTGCGTAAAAAGCATTGATGATGCTGTCGGAGAATTGATCGATTATTTAAAAGCGCATAAGTTGCTTAAAAATACGCTTATCGTATATACCTCAGACCAAGGGTTTTATTTAGGTGAGCACAATTGGTTCGATAAACGTTTTATGTACGAAGAATCATTCAGAACTCCATTGATAATGTCATATCAAGGACATATTAAGCCCGGAATAAAGAACTATTCATTAGTACAAAATATCGATTATGCTCCAACGTTTCTGAATTTGGCAGGATTAAAGCAAACAAAAGAGATGCCCGGGCTTCCACTAGAGCCTCTATTTAACGGTAAAACGCCTTCTAATTGGAGAACGAGTATATATTATCATTATTATGATTATCCTACATTCCACATGGTTCGTAAACATGACGGCGTAAGAACCGAAAGATATAAATTAATTCATTTTTACGGTAAAGGAGGATTGAGGGGAGTTACGACTAAATATCAAACTACTCCGGGAACGCAGGAATATAGAATACTACATTTACTCAATAATGTAGGTTATATATCACACGAAGATCCTGACATAGATGCATATGAATTATATGATCTCAAAAAAGATCCTCATGAATTGAATAATGTATATGGTAAATCAGAATATAATGATATAACAAAAAAATTAATGAAAACGCTTAATGGTTACAGAAAAAAAATACATATAGTAGAATACTAATAAAAACATAATTAATGTCTTATTTATCTGTAATCTTATTATCTTAGCAATAAATTAACTGATTATATGGCACAACTTAATCAAACTTTTGCACCTTTTGCAAAACCCATTTACATAATGCTGAAGCCTATCGGCGCTGTATGCAACCTTAGGTGTGAATATTGTTATTATTTGGATAAAAAAGACCTTTATCCTCAAGCCAAGAATTTTGTCATGAGTGATGAAGTACTTGAAAGATTTATACGACAATATATAGAATCTCAAACAATGTCGGAAGTATTATTTACCTGGCATGGGGGTGAGACACTTATGCGAAACAGAGATTTTTATGAAAGAGCATTAAAAATTGAACAAAAATACGCACAAGGAAGAAGGATAGATAATTGCATTCAAACGAATGGTACCTTACTTACTGATGATTGGTGTAAATTTTTCAAGGATAACAATTTCTTAGTCGGTATTTCCATTGACGGACCGCAGCATTGCCACGACCGATATAGAAGGACAAGAGACGGAAGACCTTCTTTTATAAAAGTAATGAATGGCATAAACCTCCTTAAAAAATACGGAGTTGAATATAATGTAATGGCTGTAGTTAATGATTATAATGTTGATTATCCTCTTGAATTCTATAATTTTTTTAAAGACATTGATTGCCATTATATTCAGTTTACTCCGATTGTAGAACGAATAAACGGACAATTCGCGCCATGGAACGTACCTTCAGAAAAGTGGGGAGACTTTTTAATAACAATTTTTGATGAATGGGTAAGAAAAGACGTAGGAAATTACTTCATCCAATATTTCGATTCTACTCTTGCCAATTGGATGGGCGTACCTCCCGGTGTTTGTACGCTGTCTGCAACATGCGGACAGGCAGGGGTAATGGAGTTCAACGGTGATGTATACAGTTGTGACCATTTTGTCTTTCCTGAATATAAATTAGGCAACATCCACGACAAAACTATTACCGGAATGATGTATTCTGAAAAGCAACAACAATTCGGAAGAGATAAATATGAGACCTTACCTCGGCAATGCAAAGAGTGTGAGTTTCTGTTTGCTTGCCATGGAGAATGTCCTAAAAATAGGATCATAAAAACTGAAGATGGTGAGGCCGGACTTAATTACCTATGTAAAGGATATTACAAATTTTACAAACATGTAGCTCCATATATGGATTTTATGAAAAAGGAATTGGAAAATAAAAGGCCACCTGCTAATATTATGAATTTTCTCAAAAAATAATACTTTTATGAAAAAACAAATATTGATCACATTTGCCTTGGTTCTTCTTTCCGGAGGAATTATCGCTCAGACTTCACCGCAAGCTAAAATAAATGACGGTATACTAGAAGGAGTAAACGAATCAGGAATAAAAGTATTTAAAGGTGTTCCTTTTGCAGCTCCTCCGGTGGGCGCCCTCAGATGGAAAGCTCCACAACCGGTACAAAAATGGAGCGGTATACGCAAAGCTGATGATTTTGGTTCGAATCCTATGCAGGAAAATGTTTTCGGAGATATGAACTTCGGCACAAAAAAGATGAGCGAGGATTGTCTTTATCTTAATATATGGACTCCAGCTAAAACTATGGATGAAAAGTTGCCGGTATTTATATATTTCAACGGAGGAGGATTAATGGCCGGTAGCGGCAGTGAATCGCGATATGCAGGATTATCACTTGCAAGGAGAGGCATTGTTGCCATCACAGCCAACTACCGTGAAGGTATTTTCGGGTTCTTCTCTCACCCGCAATTGACCAAAGAATCACCTTATAAAGGTTCAGGCAATTATGGCTTTCTCGACCAAGTAGCCGCTATAAAATGGGTAAAAGATAATATAGCAGCATTCGGTGGTGATCCTGACCGGATAACTATCATGGGAGAGTCGGCAGGTTCTATGTCGGTTTGTGCTTTAATGGCGTCTCCTCTGTCAAAGAATTTATTCCATCAAGCTATGGGTTCAAGCGGTTCGGTACTCTGCCTAAAGAATATAATAACTCAAGCTGAAGCTGAAAAGTTAGGTATAGAACTTGCCAAGAAAATGGGATATAAATCTATCAAGGAGCTAAGAAATGTACCCGCTGAACAACTAATGAAACTTGCCGGTGTAAAAAACGTCCCGCCATACAACATAGATGGTTATTTCTTTACCGAACAACCTAATGACGTATTTGCCAAAGGAAAACAAGCTCAAGTTGCATGCCTTATAGGCAATAATTCTTCAGAAATGGTTCCGGCGTTCATACTACAAGGCAAACCTGCCACTATAGAAAATCTCAAACCTGTTGTCGAAGCCACGTTTCATACTTCTGCCGATAATCTATTATCTCTCTACGGCATCAACAACGATGCCGATATAATGAAATTGCCGGGTTATCAATTGGCAGGAGATATATTCATAGCATATTCTACTTGGAAATGGATTGATATGTTGAAGAAGACAAGTACAATGCCCGTATATAGATATATATACTGTCACCCGCGCCCCGATATGGTATTGAAAGACAAGACAGCAGGACTTGCCGGTGGTGTACAAGATAAGAAAAGCGATACTGCAACACCAAAAATACCCGGAGCGATACACTCTGCCGATATAGAATATGAGATGGGCAACTTGTCAACAAATACCGTATTTGCATGGGATGCCGACGATTATGCCATATCTGATATTTTCGAAAGTTATTATGCCAATTTCATTAAGACAGGCAATCCAAACGGTCTAGGCCTGCCGGAGTGGACTCCTATCAACGGTCAAGCTGTAGACCCGGTAATGCAAATTGATGTAAATACATATCAAAAAGCTGATCCTAAAATGGAAGAGCGTTATGAGGTTATCGACAAAGCTGTTTGTACCGCTAAAAAATAATAATATGTTGAGCATGAAATTAAAATGACAATGAGTTAGAAATTATTGATAGTACATTTTAGCCACAGCATCGGCAAAATCTTTTTCAGGGATACTTGAATTATGTCTTATCTTTAATCTGTAATTATAAATTGTTTGTGTTGAGTAATGCAGGAAATCTGCAATACTCACACTATCAGTTATGCCGAGGCTAACGAGTGCATATATACGCAACTCCGGAGTAAGAGTGTTTGGCAACGAAACAATAATCTGCTTGTCGGGCTTCATTAATTTATTGAACTGCATTATGAAATCAGGATGCGTTGATAAATAAGCCTTATCGAACTGCTTATAGAAATTCTGCAGATAATCATCCATATTAGTAGATGAATTAAGTGCTCTTTTTGCTTTATCGGCATTGCCGGTTATAATTAAATTGTAAACACTTTTCTTAAATTTCTCGATATCGGCTATATACTGCGATACCAACAAATATGCATCGACGAAATTACCATTACGATATTTCAACTCTTCTTGCAGTCGATCATTATTTTCCTTTAATTCCAGCCTCATCTCGTTTTCTTTATTTATTGATTTGTTAAGAGATCCATTTACTTCTTTAAGTTTGATAAACATTGCATTTTGTCGTTTCCGTTTGCAGACAATTAAACGCGATTGTATAAAAATGACTACTACAAATATTGCCAACAGCGCAATAATAATTGACATATACGTATTCTTACGTTCCATCGCCGTTTCAAAAGCTTTAGTAATTACAGCATGCGCTCCAATAATATCCAAACTACGTCCAGCATCTTTATAAGCTTTAGCATTTTCGGTACAAACCATTGTGTATGTAAAAGCCCGTTTAGTATCTTTCATAATATATGGTGACTTTATCAGAAAAACTAAAGATTGTACATCTCGATTGCCACTAATTATATCATTAATTGCCGAAGAAATAAGATAATAATAATAAAGTTTAAAGTTTTTCTGCTTCTTATAAGATACTGCTAAAGCACATTCTACCATCGCAGCAGGAATAGATGGCTTAGGAATACTCTTTAATTTTTGAATATATCTGTTATCAATATTATAACCGGTTAACATCCCTTCATAATAATCATAACACCAACTGTCAACAGGGATGTATTTTCTATATTTATTCCAACATAATACGCCATTACTACTTAACTGATCCGTTATATCAATATTTTTATTTTCTATTCTCATATAATATTCCAATGCAGCTATAGCATATTCGGTTTGCGTTTGAAGTGGAAGATTTTCTATCGGGCCACATTCAGTTAGGCGCTCTTTTGCTGCAATATATTCTCCGCGATAAATCAAAATAGTCATTTCATCAATTTTAGCTTGCAGAATATCATCCTTTCGTTTAGTCATATTTGCTAATTTTTGACAACGATAAGCATATACTAAGGCCGAGTCAGCATCAAATTTTTGATATTCATCATAAATACGTTTGCAAATACCATATTTATCATCAACTGTAGTGCTAGTTTCAAGTGCTTTTTTGAGATGATCTATATCTTGCTGCCTTTTCTGGATATAAGAACCACGGTTAGCCACAACAGAATCCAGTTGCCGTAATGCTGCTTCCAAATCAATATTCTGACTTGTTGCTGTTAAAGAGAACATTAATATAAACAATAACAGATTAACCCGTTTCATAATATTATTTCTAATTTATACAAAGATAGCATTTTTCTTATACTATTATCGTCATAATAAGTGCAATCTGTAATAATGGTTGATATGCGAAAGACAATAGCTCTTATTATATTTTTGTTATATGATCATCGGCAAAATTAATAATTATGTCCGTAAAACATAAGTCGTATCATGTCTATTTTACAAAAATTCATTTTTACACTACAAAAACAGTCGAATGATACAACTAAATTTGTAGTTGCTTTTCATATTAAGAATGATATACACTAATATTTCTTTATTACACTGTATTTATTACCGTCATCATAATGCTCTTTATGATAATCCAATTCTTTGAGTAAGCCCCAAATCTTGCTTTCTTTTACACCTTTCATCGCCTCTTTGTCGGCTGATTTCATTTCATCATATATTTCTCGCGCTGAGAGTTTTATCGTCTTTTCATTGCCGGTAGGCTTTCTGAAAAGATTATCAAAAACATCTGCCTCTATAGTATTGCGTTGATACGCTGCGTTATGCGCCATTATTTCAGCTTCTTCGTCCTCTTCAAACCAATAACGCTTGCCTTGTTCTATTTCTTCTTTAAGTTGGGCATATATCTGTGCATGGTCAGTCTATCTTCTTATCCACTTCTATGCAAATAAAACGCCTGCTACCAGTCGGGTCGGTCAATAAGTCTCTTCTGTTTGATGTGGCTATAAATGAGGTTGTCCTCGGCAATTCGCTCAATCCTCGTTGATAGGCTTTCTTCGTATTTACCGTTGCCATTTGCATAAGGTTCTTTAGCGATGCCATACCTTTTGCCGAGTATTTGTCTATCTCGTCAAGATTTATCAATGCAAACTCAGTTAGTTTCTCTTCCGCTCTGGCTGTGGAATTGATATTTAGCCTATCCAGGTAATACGGCTGCAATTCATTAGGCAACAGCAGTTTACAGAATGTTGACTTTTG
>Ga0210129_1000264_pt1 | contig 14033 bp, 13 predicted proteins | sample WestPond_Cattail_2_FD_185582 | JGI IMG/M metagenome (GOLD analysis project Ga0210129, IMG submission 185582) | Wetland microbial communities from the San Francisco Bay, California, USA, that impact long-term carbon sequestration -... | ecosystem: Environmental > Aquatic > Marine > Wetlands ... | reverse complement strand
TGATGCGGTCCTGATCCAGACGCATCGATTCGGCACCTTCAGCAGCAACCGGATTGTAGAAGCCCACCCGCTCGATAAAGCGGCCATCACGGCGGCAGCGCGAATCGGCCACCACTACGTTGTAGAAAGGACGGTTTTTGGCGCCGCCGCGCGAAAGACGAATAACGACCATGATTCAACCCACCGGGTAAACGGAGAAAACCAAGAATTATACCCAAAAACCTCCGATTTGCCAGAAGTTCGGTCAGCGCGCGCCGGGCAGCATGCCCTTCATGCCCCGCATCATTTTGCTGAGCCCGCCTTTTCCCATCATTTTCATCATCTTCTGTGCCTGCTCGAACTGGTTCAGCAGCTTGTTGACTTCCTGGACCTGCACCCCTGCGCCCGCGGCGATGCGGCGCTTGCGCGAGGCCTTGATGATCTCGGGTTTGCGGCGTTCAAGCGGGGTCATGCTGTTGATGATGCCCTCCACCCGGTTGACGCTTTTCTCGTCGGCGCCCGCCGGTATCGGCATTTGCCCGGCACCGGGCAGTTTGTCCATCAGTGCGGACAGCCCGCCCATTTTGCGCATCTGCTGGATTTGCGCCTTGAAGTCTTCGAGGTCGAAATCCTTGCCTTTCTTGACCTTGTCGGCCAATTTCCTGGCTTCGGCGAGGTCGACCGAGCCTTGTGCCTGCTCGATCAGGGACAGCACGTCACCCATGCCGAGAATGCGCTGCGCCATGCGCTCGGGGTGAAAGGCTTCCAGGCCAGTGGGCTTTTCGCCGACGCCTATGAACTTGAGGGGCTTGCCGGTGATGTGGCGCACCGACAGCGCAGCGCCGCCGCGTGCATCGCCGTCGAGCTTGGTCAGTACCACGCCGGTGAGCGGCAGCGCTTCGTTGAAGGCCTTGGCGACATTGATTGCGTCCTGGCCCTGCATTGCATCGACGACAAACAAGGTTTCGACCGGCTTGACCGCCGCGTGCAGCGCCTTGATCTCGGCCATCATCGCCTCGTCGATCGCCAGCCGGCCGGCGGTATCGACGATCAGCACGTCAAAGAACTGCTTGCTCGCATGATCCTGCGCGGCCTGCGCGATTTTCAGCGGTTCGCGCTCATCGCCCGCCTCGAAAAAGCTGACGTCGAGTTGCTTGGCCAGTTGCCGGAGCTGGTCGATGGCGGCCGGGCGGTAGACGTCGGCCGAGGCGAGCAGGACCTTTTTCTTGCGCGTTTTCAGCAACAGCGCGAGCTTGCCGCTGGTGGTGGTTTTGCCTGAACCCTGCAGGCCGGCCATCAAGATGACGGCGGGTGGCGTAGCGGCCAGGTTCAACTCTGCGTTTTCGCCGCCCATCAGGCGGGTCAGTTCTTCGTGGACGACGCCGATCAGCGCCTGACCCGGCGACAGGCTGGTGAGCACTTCCTGACCCAGTGCGCGCGTCTTGACGGCTTCGATGAAGTCCTTGACCACCGGCAGGGCGACGTCGGCTTCGAGCAGGGCGAGACGCACCTGGCGCAAGGTGTCTTGCACGTTGGCTTCAGTGATACGTGCCTGACCGCGTAGGGACTTGACGACACCGGCGAGGCGCCCGCTAAGATTTTCTAACATGGCTTCCTTGTTGCCGCCAAGGGCGGCATGGATAATGAGGCTGACTGAATCAAATTACCATTTTAACGAATGTCTTCACTCTTGCTGGTTACTTTGTGTGTAAGTGCGCTGTATGGCTGGGTTGCCTGGCGCTTGCTGCGGACGCCGCATGCCGTTTCGGTGCGCGTATTGCTGCCACTGGCCCTGCTGTTGCATGGCACGCTGATTTTTCACTCGGTGCTGGGACAGGGCGATATCCGGCTGGGGTTCGGCAATTCCCTGTCGACCATTTTCTGGCTGACCGCACTGGTTTACTGGATTTCCAGCCAGGGCGCTCCGCTGGCGCGCCTGCAGTCGTGGGTGAGCGGGCTGGCGGCCATTTCCGTGCTGGGGATGGCGGTGTTCACCGCCACGCATGCCATTCCCAATTCGCAGGCGCTGGCCCTGCGTGCGCACCTGGTGGTGGCATTTCTCGCCTATGGCCTGCTCGCGGTCGCGGCCTTGCACGCAGTGTTGATGACCATGCTTGAAAAGCAGCTGCATCGTGGCGCATTCATGCAGGACGGCGCGCCACCGCTGCTGACCCTGGAGGCGATGCTGTTCAGAACCATCGGTATCGGTTTTGCACTGCTGACGCTGGCGGTGTTCAGCGGGGTGTTCTTTTCAGAGGAACTCTTCGGGCGGGCTTTGCAGTTTACGCACAAGATCGTGTTTGCCATCCTGTCCTGGCTGGTTTTTGGCGGTTTGCTGCTGGGGCGGCATTACCGCGGCTGGCGCGGGCGCACGGCGCTGTACTGGACGATCACCGGTTTCATCCTGTTGCTGCTGGCCTATCTGGGCACCCAGTTCGTGCTGGAAGTGGTGTTGCGGCGTTGAGGCGATTTTGATTGGATAGTATTAGCACCAGCACGCTTTTTGCCGTGCTTGCCGTTTTGCTGCTGACCTCAGCGTTTTTTTCCGCGTCCGAGACGGCGATGATGGCGATCAACCGCTATCGCCTGCGCCATGCCGCGGAATCCGGCGTGCGAGGGGCGATGCGGGCGCAGGCGCTGCTGGATAAGACCGACAAGCTGCTGGGCGTGATTCTGCTCGGCAACAATCTGGTCAATTCCGCCTCCGGAACCTTGTCCGCCGTGCTGGCCATTCGCCTGTTTGGCGACGGCGAAATCGTGCTGTTCGTGGCGACGCTGTTGCTCACTTTCCTGATTCTGGTGTTCAGTGAAGTGACGCCCAAGGTAGTGGGCGCCTCCTTTCCTGAGCGTGTCGCCTACCCGGCGACGCTGTTGCTTACGCCACTGCTGAAGCTGGTATATCCGGTGGTATGGTTCGTGAACCTGTTTGTGCAGGGCATCCTGCGGCTATTGCGGATCAGGCAACCCGAGCCGGGGCAGGGCAACAGCCTGGGGCTGGCAGAACTGCGCACCATCGTGCTGGAATCGTCGGGACGGCTGCCGCGTGAACACCACCGGATTCTGGTGAATCTTCTGGAGCTGGAAGACATCACGGTGGACGACGTCATGACCCCGCGCAACCAGATCGAGGCGATTGATATCGAAGATGACCCCGAACGGCTGCGCCAGCAGATTTCCACCAGCCACCACACCCGGCTGGTGGTGCAGCAAGGGTCCCCCGACAACCTGCTCGGCGTGCTGCATGTGCGCCGGGTGCTCTACGCGCTGACCGGCGAGGAACTGAATCCGGAAATATTGAAAGAAAACCTCGAAGATCCGTATTTCGTTCCGGCGGGCACGCCCCTGTTCACCCAGTTGCGCAATTTCCAGGGTGGTCGCCGGCGGCTGGCGCTGGTGGTCGATGAATACGGTGAACTACAAGGCCTGGTGACGCTGGAAGATCTGCTGGAAGAGATGGTCGGCGAGTTCACCACGCAGGCGCCCTCGGGCATGGGCTACCTGCGGCGCGAGGAGGATGGCAGCTGGCTGGCCGAAGGTACGGTATTGTTGCGTCATCTGAACCGCAAGCTGGGGTTGTCTTTGCCGCTGGATGGCCCGAAAACGCTGAACGGCCTGTTGCTGGAACAATTCGAGGATATTCCCGAGGCTGGAGTGAGCATCAAGCTGGGCGATGTGCCGGTGGAAATCGTGCAAACTCAGGATCGGGCGGTAAAGATGGCACGCATCTATCCTCCTGAGCCGAACCAGGCTTCGTCGAACGCACCTTAATTTAGACAATAATTCGCCGTTAAGACCTGTGATTCCCCATCGGCCGCCTTGCCGGCGTGCCGAAGCGAACGATAATTTTGAAGCTGGACTTGCTGGAAACGAGCTATGGCTGCTGTGGCAAACACCATCAATTTAACCGGACTGGCGCGCGCCATGGTCAACCATGGCTGGTTGTCCGAGGAAGACGCTGAAGGCGTGTGGAAGCGCGCCAGTCAATCGGGCGATTCTTTCGTGACCGAACTCGTCAAGGGGCGGCGTTTCAAGGCGGACCAGGTTGCCGAATTCGCAGCAGCTTCTTTCGGTTTCCCCTATCTGGATTTGAACGCCATGGATGCCGAGAGCCTGCCCCAAGGGCTGCTCGATGCCAAGCTGGTGCAGAAGCGGCGCGTAGTCGCGCTCTACCAGCGCGGAAACAAGCTGTATGTGGCGACGTCCGATCCCACCCACCTGCAGGCGCTGGACGAGGTGAAGTTCCAGACCGGCCAGTCAGTCGAGCCCGTGGTGGTCGAGGATGACAAGCTTGGCAAGCTGATCGAGAAAGCCGGCGAGGCTGACAGCAACACGATGGCCGTGTTGAATGCAGAAGAGCTCAATCTGGATTTCACCGACGAGGAAAGCGCCGCCAGCGCGCAACAGGACACGGGCGGCATCGAAATCGACGATGCGCCGGTGGTGCGGTATCTGCAAAAGATCATGCTCGACGCCATCAATCAGGGCGCATCCGACATCCATTTCGAGCCTTACGAGAAGTATTACCGCATCCGCTACCGCCGTGACGGCATCCTGTCCGAAGTGGCGCAGCCGCCGATGGCGATCAAGGACAAGGTTGCCTCGCGCATCAAGGTCTTGTCGCGGCTGGATATTTCCGAGAAGCGCGTGCCGCAGGACGGTCGCATGAAAATGGTGCTGTCGAAGAATCGCGCCATCGATTTCCGGGTCAGTACCCTGCCCACGCTGTATGGCGAAAAGATCGTCATGCGTATTCTCGATCCCACCAGCGCACAACTGGGTATCGAGGCGCTCGGTTACGAACCTTGGCAGAAAGAACTGCTGATGAACGCGGTGCAGCGTCCCTACGGCATGGTGCTGGTGACCGGCCCCACGGGTTCGGGTAAAACCGTGTCGCTCTATACCTGCCTGAACATCCTCAACAAGCCCGACGTCAACATCTCGACGGCGGAAGACCCGGCGGAAATCCAGTTGCCCGGCATCAACCAGGTCAACGTCAACGACAAGGCTGGGCTGACCTTTTCGGCAGCACTGAAATCCTTCCTGCGGCAGGACCCAGACGTCATCATGGTCGGCGAAATCCGCGACCTGGAAACCGCAGACATCGCCATCAAGGCCGCGCAAACCGGTCACATGGTGATGTCCACCCTGCACACCAACGACGCGCCCGGCACCCTGACCCGATTGCTGAACATGGGGGTGGCGCCATTCAACGTGGCCTCATCGGTGATTCTGATTACCGCGCAGCGGCTGGGGCGGAAGCTGTGTTCGTGCAAACAGCCTGCCGATATTCCGCAGGAAGCCCTGCTGGCAGCGGGCTTTACCGAGGATCAGCTGGACGGCAGCTGGAAACCCTACAAACCGGTGGGCTGCGATATCTGTGGCGGCACGGGCTACAAGGGGCGGGTGGGCATCTATCAGGTGATGCCGATCACCGATGCCATGACCCGCATCATCCTCAAGGGCGGGGACGAAACCGATATTGCCGACCAGGCCCGGCGCGAGGGCGTGCTCGACCTGCGGCAAGCAGGATTGTTAAAAGTGAAGTCGGGTCTCACCTCACTGGAAGAGATCGAGGCCGTTACCAACATTTAAGGATTTTCCTCTATGGCTACAGCGGCAAAGGCAGTCAAGGACGCCACCTTCCTGTGGGAAGGCATGGACAAGCGCGGGAAAAAGGTCAAGGGCCAGTTGCAGGCCGGTGGCGAGGCCATGGTCAATTCCCAGTTGCGCAAGCAGGGCATCACCGTCACCAAGGTCAAAAAACAGAGCACCCTGTTTAGCGGCGCCAAGCGCATCACCGACAAGGACGTTACCCTGTTCACCCGCCAGTTGGCGACCATGATGAAGGCTGGGGTGCCCCTGCTGCAATCGTTCGAGATCGTTGCGCGCGGGCATTCCAATCCCTCGATGCAGCGCCTGTTGATGGAAATCAAGGCGGATATCGAAAAGGGCAGCAGCCTCACCCAGGCGTTCGGCCGCCATCCGTTGTACTTTGACGCGCTGTTCGTCAACCTGGTGGGTGCGGGCGAATCGGCCGGTATTCTGGAAGGGGTGCTGGAGCGGCTGGCGGTCTACAAGGAGAAAATTCTCGCCATCAAAGGCAAGATCAAGTCGGCGCTGTTTTACCCGGTTTCCATTATCGTGGTGGCGTTTGTCATTACTGCCATCATCATGATCTTCGTGATCCCGGCGTTCAAGGAGTTGTTCAGCAGCTTCGGCGCGGATTTGCCGGGACCGACCCTGGTGGTGATGGCAATGTCCGACTTCTTCGTCGAGTGGTGGTGGGCGATTTTCAGCGTCATCGGTGGCGGGATCTATGCCTTGTTGCAGGCCTGGAAACGCTCGCGCAAGGTGCAGATGTTCATGGATCGCGTCATGCTCAAGCTGCCGATTTTTGGACCGGTGATCGAAAAGGCCACCATCGCGCGCTGGACACGCACCCTGGCCACCATGTTTGCCGCAGGGGTGCCACTGGTCGAGGCACTCGAATCGGTGGGCGGGGCGTCGGGCAACCAGGTATTCGTCGAGGCGACCAACAAGATTCGCGGTGAAGTGTCAACCGGTACGGCATTGACCGTGGCCATGCAAAACTCTGGCCGTTTCCCCAACATGGTTTTGCAGATGGCCGCGATTGGCGAGGAGTCAGGTTCGCTTGACGCCATGCTGGGCAAGGTGGCCGATTTTTACGAAGCCGAAGTGGATGATGCGGTCGAAGCCCTGTCGAGCCTGATGGAGCCGATCATCATGGTGGTGCTGGGCACGCTCATCGGTGGCATGGTCATCGCCATGTATTTGCCGATCTTCAAGATGGGTCAGGTCGTCTGATGGAACTGCTGTACGGCGAACCAGCCCTCTTCACCGGGCTGGTTTTTTTATTCGGCCTGCTGGTGGGGAGTTTCCTCAACGTCGTTATCCATCGTTTGCCGAAAATGATGGAAGCCGAATGGCATGGGCAGTGCGCTGAATTGCGCGGCGAAACTGTTCCGCAGGCGTCACCTTACAACCTGTTGCTGCCGCGCTCGGCCTGTCCCCAGTGCGGACATCAGATTACGGCGCTGGAAAATATCCCGTTGCTGTCATGGCTGTGGTTGCGCGGGCGCTGCTCGGCCTGTCGCACGCCGATCAGCGCCCGCTATCCGCTGGTGGAGCTGCTGACTGCGCTGCTGTCGGCAGCGGTGGCCTGGAAGTGGGGGTTGAGCGTGCAGACCCTGGGCGCATTGCTGCTGGTGTGGGCGCTGGTTGCACTGGCGTTTATCGATCTAGACACCACCCTGCTGCCAGATGACCTGACTTTGCCGCTGCTGTGGCTGGGCTTGCTGTTCAATCTGGGCAACACGTATGCCAGCCTGCCGGATGCGGTCATCGGCGCCATGGCCGGCTATCTGGTGTTGTGGTCGGTGTACTGGTTGTTCAAGCTCGCCACCGGCAAGGAGGGCATGGGGTTTGGCGATTTCAAGCTGCTGGCGGCCATCGGCGCCTGGCTCGGCTGGCAGATGCTGCCGGTCACGCTATTGCTGTCTTCCGTTGTCGGCGCGGTGATTGGCATCGCGATGATTGTGCTGGTGAAACATGACCGGCGCGTGCCGATTCCGTTTGGCCCCTATCTGGCGGGCGGTGGCGTGGTGGCGCTGTTCTTCGGCACGGACCTGACGCAGGCCTACCTCGCACAATTCTGATGTTCACAGTCGGGCTCACCGGCGGAATCGGTTCGGGCAAGTCGACGGTTGCAGATCACTTTGCTGCACATGGCGTGCCGGTGATCGACACGGATGTGATTGCACGCGAGCTGACCGCGCCCGAAGGCAACGCGCTGGCTGCGATTCGCGCAGCTTTCGGTCATTCGGTGATGCGGGCTGACGGCGCCCTGGACCGCGCCGCTTTGCGGCGCCGGGTGTTCGCCGATGTTAGCGTACGGCGCCAGCTCGAAGCCATTTTGCACCCGCGCATTCGTCACAGCGTCGAGCGCGTCCGCGCGGTCCTCACGGCACCCTACGTTCTGATCGTGATTCCCTTGCTGGTGGAAACCGGGGATTACCAGGATTTGCTGGACCGTGTCCTGGTGGTCGATTGCCCAGAAGACCTGCAGATCGCACGGGTGAAAGCCCGCAGCGGACTCACGGACGATGAAGTGAAAACCATTATGGGGGCACAGGCTTCGCGTGCCGAACGTCTGGCGGCCGCTGACGACGTCATCGTCAACACCGCTTCGCCCGAATCATTGGGTGCCGAGGTGGCAGCACTGCACCAGCGCTATCTGGCGCTCGCGGACGCGCTGGCGCCTTGATTTTCCGCCCGGATCGGCGACAATCGACCGACTCAAACCAACGCGCTGCAGCGTGATCCACTACGAATATCCCTTGAGCGAACGCATCCGCACCTTGCTGCGGCTGGAAGATTTGTTCGAACGTTTCGACTCGTACACCGCGTCGTCCATGCAGCACGCGCATCACGCCGCGTTGCTGACCTTGTTCGAACTGGCCGAGGTCGCGGCGCGCTCCGACCTCAAAACCGATTTGCTGCAGGAACTCGACCGGCAAAGGGCCGTGCTCAGCGCCTTACGCGGCAATCCGCAGGTGCAGGATGACACTCTGGCATCTGTGCTCACGGCGATCGATGCGGCGCACCATGGCATTCATCAGTTACCCGGCAAGGTTGGACAGCACCTGCGCGACGACGACTGGCTGATGGCGATCAAGCAGCGCGCCACGATTCCCGGCGGTATGTGCGAGTTCGATCTGCCTTCCTATCATCACTGGCTGCATCGACACATCGAAGCGCGCAAACGCCAGTTGCGGGAGTGGCTCGCACCCTTCGCATCGATCCGCGCAGCAGTTGATATCGTGCTCGGCCTTCTGCGCGACAGCGGCCAGCCCGAGTTGCAGCACACCGACAACGGCATCTACCAGCGCATGCTGGAATCGCGCAACCCGCAGTTGATCCGGGTGACGCTGACCGACGCCATGACGTGTTTGCCGGAGATCTCGGCCAACAAGTACATGCTCAACATCCGCTTTGTGCATGCGGGATCGGGACAGATGCGCACCTGCACCGATCAGCCAATCGACTTCGACCTGACTTTTTGCACCTTATGAAACCACCTGCAAAGCCGCCTGTCGTGGCCTGTCCGATTTGTGCTGCCGTCGTCACCTGGACCGCGGAGAATCGCTGGAAGCCCTTTTGCAGCGAACGCTGCAAGCTGATTGACCTGGGGCAGTGGGCCACCGAGAAATACCGGGTGCCCGTCGAGAAGCAGGAACCCGACGAAGAGCCCCCGCTTCCGCAGTGATGGGCCAATGCTGAAACCTATTTCTTGTAGGTCTTGACGCCGCTTTCGGTCCCCAACAGCAGTACATCCGCGCCGCGCCGTGCAAACAGGCCATTGGTGACGACGCCGACGATGTGGTTGATCTCGGTTTCGAGCGATACGGGATCGATGATCGACAGGCCGTGGACGTCGAGTATGAGATTGCCGTTGTCGGTGGTGAAGCCTTCGCGCAGACGGGGTTGGCCACCGAGTTTGACCAGTTCACGCGCGACGTACGAGCGCGCCATGGGAATCACTTCGACCGGTAGCGGGAATTTCCCGAGCACGCCGACCAGCTTGCTGCCATCGGCAATGCAGATGAACTGCTTGCTGCACGCGGCCACGATCTTTTCCCGCGTCAGCGCGCCACCGCCGCCCTTGATCATGGCGAAATGCTCGGTGATTTCGTCCGCGCCGTCGACGTAGATTTCGAGCTCGCCGACGCTATTGAGGTCCAGCACCTGGATGCCGTGGCTTTTCAGGCGCACGGCGGTGGCTTCCGAACTGGCCACGGCGCCGTCGATGCGGCCTTTCACTTCGGCCAGCGCGTCGATGAAATAGTTGGCGGTCGAGCCGGTGCCTACCCCGATGATGCCGCCACGGGCATAATCCACCGCAGCACGTGCCACGGCTTGCTTCATTTCGTCTTGAGTCATGATGTTTTCGTCGATTTTCTGTGCAGCCCGCTAAGATAGCGGCATCGCCCAATTTTTACAAACCACTCGCATGCCGCCGCCATGAGCCAACCTGACGATTATCTCGAACGCATCCTCACTTCGCGCGTCTATGACGTGGCGGTGGAGACGCCGCTCGACGTGGCCCACAATCTGTCGCGCCGCTTCAACAACCAGATATTGCTGAAGCGCGAAGACCTGCAACCGGTGTTTTCCTTCAAGTGCCGCGGCGCCTACAACAAGATGGCCAAGTTGAAGCCGGCTCAACTGGAGCGTGGCGTGGTGGCGGCATCGGCAGGCAATCACGCTCAGGGTGTGGCGTTGGCCGCACAAAAACTCGGCGTGGTGGCCACCATCGTGATGCCGGCCACCACGCCCAGGATCAAGGTCGATGCGGTGTTGGCGCGCGGCGCGCAAGTCATTCTGCATGGCGACAATTACGACGAGGCCTGTGACCACGCCACCCAGCTGGCCAAGGAAGCGAAAGCGACCTTTGTCCATCCCTACGACGACCCCGACGTGATCGCCGGCCAGGGGACGGTGGCGATGGAGTTGCTGCGCCAGCACCCGGGACCGATTCACTCGGTCTACATTCCGGTCGGCGGTGGCGGTCTGATCGCCGGCATGGCGGCCTACATCAAGCGGCTGCGGCCGGAAATCCGCATCGTCGGCGTCGAGCCCGAGGATGCCGACGCGATGGCGCGTTCGCTGTGCAAGAACACGCGCATCACGCTGCCGCGGGTGGGCATTTTTGCCGACGGCGTAGCGGTCAAGAAAGTCGGCAAGGAAACCTTCCGGCTGGCCCAGCTGTATGTGGATGAAATCATCCGCGTCAACAACGACGCCATCTGTGCAGCGATCAAGGACGTGTTCGAGGACACGCGTTCGATTCTGGAGCCGGCCGGCGCCTTGTCCATTGCCGGGTTGAAGGCGGCCATTGCGGGCGACAAGCTCAAGGGCAAGACGCTGGTCGCGGTGGCCTCCGGCGCCAACATGAATTTCGATCGCCTGCGCTACATCGCCGAGCGCGCCGAACTGGGCGAAAAGCGCGAGGCGGTGCTGGCTGTCACCATTCCCGAGACGCCGGGCAGCTTCAAGACCTTTTGCAGCCTGCTGGGCGCGCGCAACATCACCGAGTTCAACTACCGCTATTCCGACCCCAGGATCGCGCGTGTATTCGTCGGCCTGTCGGTGCCGGGGGCGGGAGAGGGTGCGCGCGTGGTGGAACTCCTGCAGCGACATGGGCTGGAAGCGATCGACCTGACCGACAATGAAATGGCCAAGCTGCATGTCCGCCACCTGGTCGGTGGGCGCGCGCCAGAGGCAGTGAACGAGGTGCTGTACCGCTTCGAGTTCCCCGAACGCCCTGGCGCACTGATGCAGTTTCTGCAGAGCATGAGCAGTGGCTGGAACATCAGCCTGTTCCATTACCGCAACCACGGGGCAGATTACGGCCGGGTGCTGGTCGGCATCCAGGTGCCAGAAAAGGAGAAGCCCAGTTTCCAGAAGTTTCTGGAAGGGCTGGGCTATCGTTTCTGGGACGAATCCCGCAATCCGGCTTACAAGCTGTTTCTTGCCTGAACCTTATTTTTTGCTGCCAGTCGTGCTGATGCCGAGGAGGCTGTAGGCCGGGCAGATTTTGAGCAGGCCGGTTGCGAGAGGTACCACGCCGATCCATGCCCATACCGGGCCACCCATCAGGGCCCAGGCGATGAGGGCGAGGCCGGCAAGAATGCGGATGATGCGATCGATGCTTCCAACGTTGGCTGACATAGTGGTCTCCTGGATTTGATGGGGTCACCTCAATGAGGTGGGCTTACTTTAGTCTTTACATTGATTCGGGTCTGTGACCGTCATCACCAAATGCATTCAGGCTTCAAGTGCGAGCCTGCGGCGGTTTGCGACGACGATGCATCCGCGGCGCAGGCTGATGCAGCCCGTGCCTTCCATCTTTTTCAGCACCCGGCTGACGGCTTCGCGGCTTGCGCCTATCTTCGCGGCCAGTTTTTCGTGGGTGGTGTGAAGGTGGTCCTCGCTGGATGTCAGCAGCAACGAGGCAATCCGCCGGGTCAACGAGCGGAAGGCGACTTCCTCGACGCGTTGAATCATCAGCGCCATACGTTCGGCAAACAACCCGAACACATAATGGCGAAAAGGCGGATGGGTTGCAATCAAGGTATCGAACAGGTCTTGCGGCAAGCTTGCCAGCATGACGTCCTGGAGCGCCTGGGCACGCGCCGGATAGGTCGCCTCACCCAGCAGGCAACTCGTGCTGACGATGCAGGACTCCCCGGGAACAATCCGGTACAACTCGATTTCATGACCGTCGGGCGTGCTGCGCACGACCTGGATTTCACCGCTGAGCAGCAACGGAAAGGCACGACATCGTTCGCCCGTGGCGAAAAGGGATCCACCGCTCGGTACGCTCATCCATTGCAGGCTGTGCGTCAGTCGATTTTGCAGATCAGCGTCCAATTCCCGCAACACGGGAAAGACTCTCAGGAGGGCTGACAGCCTATTGCTGTCGGTCAGGGATGGCGCGTCAGGTTTCATTGAACGATTGCGATCGGCAAGCGGGGACGCCCGTCAATATAGTGGATTTTGCTCACGCGGCAGCGCGGATCCTGCATGTTACCCTCGCGCCATGTTTCTGAAGATCGGGATTTTACTGCTGGGGGGATTGTTCACTGTGGCTGCATGGGCGGCGCACGGAGACAAGGCCGTGTTGCAGGCGCAGCAGGCGTATGCTGCGCGCAAGCCGGCGAATCTGGAACGCGCCGCACGCGAGGTGCCGGCCGATCATGTGCTGTCCCCCTATGTCGAATACTGGCGCCTGACGCTGGCAAACGGCATCGGCGATGCGCGCATTGCCGACTTTCTGGCGCGTTATCCCGGCAGTCGCCTGGCCGAGATGCTGCGCGCCGACTGGCTGAAGTCGCTGGGGGCACGTGAAGCGTGGCCGATCTATCTGGCCGAATACCCGCGACTCGCGAAGCCCGATGCGGCTCATCAGTGCTACGCCTACCGTGCCGAGTGGGCCCAGGGCAACCTCGGCCATCAGCGCGAGGCGGTTTCAATGTGGTTTACTGGACGCGATATGCCATCGGCCTGCTCGCCCTTGTTTGCGAAGTTGATCGAGGCGGGGCTTATCAATCAGGAGGATGTCTGGCGGCGCGTCAGGCTGGTGCTGGAAACGGGCAATCCCAATGTAGCCAGGGTGGTGGCCACTGCCCTGCCCGAGCCACAGCGCCCGGCAGCCGCGCTGCTCGACCAGGCCAGCCGCGACCCCGCGCGACTGCTGAACGGGGCAAGCCTGGACATGAGCCGGCGCGGTGACCGCGAAATCGCGCTCTATGCGCTCGACCAGCTGGCGAGGCTTGGTTCCGGCGATGCAGAACAGGTGCTGCGCAAGCGTCTTTCGCAATTCAGCGTGGACGAGTCGGCCAATGCCTGGGCACGACTTGCAACCTGGGCCGCGCGCCGCCACGAACCCGTCGCCCTGGCCTGGTTTCAGCAGGCGGGACTGGTGGCGGTCAATGATTTCCAGCGTGAATGGTGGACGCGTGCCGCCTTGCGCGCGGGCGACTGGCAAGCCGTCCAGCGGGTGATCGGCAGCATGGGCAATGCCCTGCAGGCGCAGCCCGAGTGGCGTTACTGGCGCGCGCGCGCACTGCAGGACGTGCTGCTGCCCGAATTGGAACGCGACATCCGCGGGATCGAAACGCGGCTGGAGGCAGCAGTGAACTACCTGAACTCGCGCGGCTACTCGGCCGAGTGGAGGCGCGACACGGGCGGCGAGTATCTGCTGCGCACGCACAACTGCCCTTACCACGAGGTGCGCGACGAACACGCCGAGCTGAGCGGCGGCGCCGAGCAGCAGGGCGGCGGGGTTGGCGATGAGCGGGCCGAAGTCGGTCATGGCACCGATCCCGATGAAGATCAGGAGCGGAAAGAGTTCTGTGGCGATACCGGCATTGAAGATCACCCGGAGGAAGCCTTCCTCTTTAGCAACCTCCGACATCACCTCCGAAAAGGGAAGGTTCACGAGGATACAGCCGAAGGCGATGGGGACCAGC